>SL_8KL_010_SEDDRAFT_10004463_pt1 | contig 11244 bp, 10 predicted proteins | sample SodLakKL_010_SED_4_FD_11160 | JGI IMG/M metagenome (IMG submission 11160) | reverse complement strand
GGATTACACTCTCATTCTCCGGAGTGGCAACAAGCTCCAAGCCGTCAAACCAGGAAACCCACTTTTTATCGATCTTGTTTTTAAACCTGAGTTCCACATATTGTAGAATCTCTGCTTTACAGTAACAACAAAAGTTAACTGCCCACCCGCTGCAGCCAGAACAGAAAGTAAAGTGCCATGACCAGTACTGCTGAAAGTGATAACAGGGCAGTAAAAAAGACGACTATCATGATTAATTCCACATTGCGCACCTCCCTGGTTTCTTTTAAACTAAGTATATCTACTTAGCTCAAGTAACGAACCCGCCAGAAGTCGGGTATTCAAGACCGGTAAAAAACCCGACTTTTGTCAGGGTTAAGCTTTATTACTAATAGACTGTAGCCCTTTCTTAAACAGGCTGGGCAGTACATAGCGATATAGGCTGTGTAATAACAATCCCTTTTCTAAATTCAGGAGATCAGCATGGATAAAAGAAAAAAATTAACCTCGTTAAAAAACCGCTTGATTCTCGGGCCTGATACCTGGCAGGGAGCTGCAATGTCTCTAATGATATGCACCGCTATTCTTTATTTAGGTATGTTTTTTGGCGGTGGGATACATAGCTTTTTTAACGGAGTTTCTAATTTCGTTTTTGCCCTTCTGCTTGGGGTTTTATCCTTTTTACTTGGCTCTTTGCTGGTAAAAGCATTGGACTTGGTTCAAAAATTTCAGCAGCCTTACCGATGGATTTTATTAGGATCGCTGGTTTTATTATTAAACCTGATGATCGCTTCTGTGCAGTTGCTGGGAAACGCTATCGCCTTAGCAATATATTTTGTAGTGGTGACCTCCCTACTGGGAGCAGGCATTAAGACCTGGATTGCTGCAAGAAAAGAAAACCTCCCGCGAAAAGTCCCGGTTGCATATAGCATTGTCGGAGGCTTAGGGTTATGCCTCCTTTTGATCTGGTTCGCCTGGCCCGGCCAGCCTTACACCATTCCCGCTCCTGACAACCGCCAGGCTGCAGAACCGACAACAAGGATCGAACATCCGGCAGAAACAGGCCCGTATAAAGGGTTGGAACTAACTTACGGCAGCGGCACGGATAAGCGCCGCAGTGAATTTGGACAGGATGTTGACATCAAAACAAGCAGTGTAAGTGTATCTCCCATGATCGACAAACCAATTACTCCTGTTCACTGGCTGCGTGATGCTTACTGGGGCTTTGGTTTGGATGCGGTTCCACTCAATGCCCGGGTCTGGTATCCCGCGGAAGACGGGCAGTATCCACTTGTGCTTGTGGTGCATGGAAACCACATGATGGACGATTTTTCTGACCTCGGCTATGATTACCTGGGAGAACTTTTAGCCAGTCGGGGATATATTGTAGTATCAATAGACCAAAACTTTTTAAATGCAGGAGGTTTTATTGAGGCTATCCTGGGAGGACTAACAAACGAAAACGATGCCCGCGCCTACCTCCTGCTCCGTCATCTTTCACTGTGGCACTCCTGGAACGAAACAGAAGGCCACCCCTTTGCAGGTATGGTTGACACTGATAATATAGGATTAATTGGCCATTCAAGGGGAGGCGAAGCCGCAGCCATTGCTGCCGCTTTTAATCATTTGCCCTTCCATCCAGGCAACAGCGATATTACTTTCGACTTTGGTTATAATATACAGTCGGTAGCTGCAATTGCTCCTTCAGACGGACAGTTTCAACCACGCAAGCAAAAAACAGAACTAAGCGATATCAACTACCTGGTCCTACAGGGATCTTCAGACAGCGATGTACGTTCATTCGAGGGAGCCAGGCAATATGACCGCATCTCTTTTACAGAAAACAGCAAACACTTTAAAGCATCAGTTTATATCCACGGTGCCAACCACGGTCAGTTCAACACTCGCTGGGGTCGAATAGACCAGACTTTTTCCCGGCTTTTCCTGGATCGAAACAATATCATGCCGGAAGATTTACAGAAATTAACCGCGAAAGTCTTTATCAGCAGCTTTTTAGAGGATACTTTACGTGGCCGTCTCGACTACCGGCAGTTATTCACTGACCCGCTTGTGAGACAAAGCTGGCTGCCGGACACTTTTTGTCATATTCAGCACCTGGATGGTGTTACAAAGATCATCGCAGATTTCCATGAAGACATTGATCTTACCACCCTTACTGTCCATCAGGGCAAAGCTTTTGGTGAAAATTTTATATCCTGGCGTGAAGAACCACTTGAACTGGGTTACGGGCAATTGCGAGATAGATCGAGCTTATATCTCAGTTGGAACCATGAAGAAGATGAAGAGGCCATCTATACCATGATGCTTCCGGAAGACCTGGTGGAAGAAGTGAGCGCAACTTCTTTTTCCTTTTCTGTTGCTAATATATCTGAAAGCCGAGACCCTGTCGACTTCATAGTAACACTAAAAGACCTTGCCGGTGAAGAAGCCGAACTGCCGCTAAGCCATGTTGCCACCCTGCCACCTCCGCCGCAGTACCGCATGTTTAAGAAGCCTCTGGGAGTTGAATTTTTATCAGAGCCAATTTTTAGCACTTATACTTTTATGTTAGCTGATTTTTCGGAAGCAAACAGCGTTTTTAATCCCCAGGCTGCTACCGAAATCCGTTTTAGGTTTACCGGCTCCTCGGGATCCATTTTTCTTGATGATGTAGGTCTTTGCCCATAAATACCTGCTAACATAGTATTCGCTTCAGTAATATTGCATTTTGCCACACAATTATTTTATAAAAGCTATTGCTTTTTTAAATGAGGGATGCTATATTTAGACCGGTTGGTCTAGACCGGTCGGTCTAAGGAGGTTTTTAAGTATGGTCAAACAGGGTTTCTTAAATCTGACGGTAGATGAGCAAAATAAAATAATCGATGCCGCGCTTGATGAGTTTGTCGATAAGGATTTTGAAACTGCATCGCTGAACAACATCATTACAAAAGCCGGAATTTCTAAGGGCAGCATGTATCATTATTTTGCCAACAAGGAAGACCTTTACCTTTTTATTATTAACCAGATTATGAAGACGAAAGAGGAATTCCTTAACCATGCTCTTGCTGCATCAGAGAAACCGCTGGCCGAAATGAGTTTCTTTGAAAGCCTGGAATTTCAAATGCTTGCTTCAGTCGACTTTGCCTCGCAGCACTACCGTGAACATCAGCTTAGTATACACCTGCAGACAATGGCGGAAGGCCCGCTAAAAGAAAGGTTGCTCGGCGATTTAACCAGGGCTTTTGAAGATCATATTAAAAACATGGTGGATGACGCGTTGAAGTTGGGTGAAATACGGGACGAGTTCGATAAGGGTTTTGTGATTCGTATTTTAAAGTTTACGCTGATGCATTTCGTTGATATTTATCCTGAGTCAAAAAATTTAGTAGTTAAAGATAGCGAGGCCCTAAAAGAGGAAGCGCGCAAACTATCGGCCTTCCTTAGAAAGGGTCTACAAAAAGTGAGCGGCAAGGAGGACTCTAAATGAATTACTTCCAAGTTCTAAGTATTGTTTTTGGATTGATTCTGATTCTGACCCGTCCAGCAATCCAGTTTTTCCCGAAACAGTGGAATGCTTTTGAGCTAAATACCGCTTATACGGAAAAACAGCCTCGCTGGGTCTGGTTTGTTGGGCTTTTTGGGCTGGCACTGGTTATATTTACATGGTATATGCATTTCACTGCCGGTATTCCCTATTCCATTGTTATCACCCTGATGCTGAGCCTTACCCTGGTTAAAATGTCACAGGTGCTCTTCAACTATAAGCAATACCGGGCTTTTGCAGTGCGGGTGCTGGAAAAGGATCGAAAAACCCTGACCCTGATTAACATATTTGCCATAGTTTTAGGCATAGCATCTCTATTAATAGGCTTTTTGCTCTATTAGGAGGCTTAGAATATGAATTACTTTAAAGTTCTTGGCATTGTTTTTGGGCTGGCTGCATTTCTAAAACCATTTTATATGCACCTGCTGCCCTGGGATGAAAATAGCTTTATTGAAAGGTTTTATACTGAAGAGCGCCCGCCCTACATCGTGGCTATAGCCCTGATGGGCCTGGCCCTGGTTGCGCTTACCTGGTACTTTCACTTCATCTTGGGTGTTGCAAACTCAATATACATGACTGTCCTATTTTCTTTAACTGCGATCAAAGCCCTGGTGTTGCTCCTCGATTACCAAAAATTCCAGAAGACTGTTGCAACAATGTTGCGCAAAGATAAGGGCCGGGGAGTAGTGCTGGTTGATATTGGGGCCTCAGTTATCGGCCTGGTTATACTTATAGTTACGTTTATCCTGTATTGATAGCCCAATGTGCAATTTTAAGGGACGGTCAAAGCTATCGATGCATAAACGGCCTGGGTGCCCTCTTTAATTTCAGCTAAAGGGTTCGAGAATGAATTAGAATTATATAAATCTTTAAAGGGAGTTACAGAATATGAAATTAAGTATGTTTACTATATCCGCATTATTAATCCTATTACTCTGCTCATCCACAGTTTATAGCAACGAACTTACTACATCCGATGAACCCAACCATCTGGCAGAAGAGATCAGCCTTTTTGCTGATACTTTTTTTCAGAGTGCCCTTGAAGATTACCATATCCCCGGTGCTGTATTTATCGCCGTTGAAAATGGCGAGATCGTCTTTGCCAGAGGGTATGGCTATGCAGACCTGGAAAATAGTATTCCGGTTGATCCTGAGAAAACCATGTTTTGTGCCGGCTCAGTGGGTAAGCTGATCAATTGGACCGCCCTGATGCAGCTTAACGAAAAAGGACAATTTGATCTCGACGATGATATTAATCTATATCTAAAAGAGTTGCGTATCCCGGAAACATTTCCGGAGCCGGTTACTTTTCATCATCTGCTTACCCATACCCCCGGATTTGACGACCGCAATACTGCCGCTACCCCCGATACACTCGAACAGCTACTGCCGCTTGAAGAATACCTGGCCTGGACCTTGCCGGCGCGCCTGCACCCACCGGGGCAGGTTACCCAATACAGTAATCATGGCGCAGTAATCTCCGGTTTGCTTATAGAGGATATCTCCGGCTTGCCCTTTGATCAGTATGTTAAGCAGAATATCTTTGAACCGCTTGGTATGAACTACAGCACTTTCAGCCAGCCCCAACCGGAGAGTCTGCAGCCCCATATGGCTACCGGATACAATTACATTAATGGAGAGCGTATTGCTCAACCGGTTCGTATTGCAAATGTAATGCCGGCAGGCATGGGTTATTTTTCAGGCCTCGATATGGCTAATTTTTTGATAGCTCACCTCCAAAATGGGCAACATTCCGGTGAACGGATTCTTATGGAGGAAACTGCCGCCCTGATGCACCAGACCCATTTTCAAAATGATTCGCGTCTGCCCGGGATGGCTTATGGTTTTATAGAAAACTTCAAAAACAACCGCCGCATATTGTGGCATACAGGAACCAGTCCCGATTTTCACAGCCTGTTGGTGATGATCTCCGAAGAAAACAGCGGCTTCTTTTTCTCGATGAACATGGTGGATCAGTGGGTGTCCCGCGAGCTGCTGCAGGATTTCATGGATTATTTCTACCCCGTAGAAATAGAAGAAGTTACTTCTTCCCTGTCAGTCTCCGACTATGTTGTTCAATATACGGGTGTATACCGGACTAACTGGCATGCCCACAAGACCCTTGAAAAGCTGGCTGTCCTGGGGAGAGATGTTTTGGTGACAGCAAACAGTGATAGCTCGCTGATGATCAGGTTTGAAAACTCTCCAGCAACACGCTGGCTTAGAATGGATGAACACTTGTTCCGCATGGACAATAATGAGGAGTATGTTTCTTTCGCGGTTGATGAGAAAGGTGATGCTTACCGGCTTCACCAGGGATCAAGGCCAATACTCGCTTATGAAAGAATTGCCTGGTGGGAAACCACCGCTTTCCATCTTGTCTTGCAGATTACTATAATTGCTATATTTATATCTACTTTGCTTACAGCTATATTTGGCAGGTTTATGCGAAAGAAAGCAGACAATGTTAAGCAAGATCCCGGCCCGGCATGTTTTGCCCGTTTCACAGGCAACATGACCAGCCTGCTTCATCCGCTATTTGTAATCGGCTTTCTGGCAATCCAGATGAAAGTGGTAAGCGGCAGTTTCGACCTGCTTTTCTATTCAGTATTGACCCTACCAATTATCCTGGTAGGTTTAGCGTTAATCATTACCACCTATTCAATTATCGCTTGGAAAAAGAGCTACTGGGGCCTGGGCGGCAGAATTCACTATACCCTGCTGGCAGCGGCCGCTTTGGCCAACAGCTGGTTTTTGTATTACTGGAACCTGATCGGTTATAGAGTTTAACTGTTAACTATAGAAAGGATAACTTTAAAAAGATGGAATATTATTCAGAAAGCAAAACATGGACAGAGCAATTCCCAGATCTTTTGCCTCCGAGGAATCGGTTGCATGAAAACCAGGCGGAAGAGTACTACTGGAATTGGAATAACAACAAAGTACATGTAGATCACTACAGATGTGAGGCATCACCGGTTCGCATAGTTATGCTGCATGGCGTAGGTGGCAATGGAAGATTACTTTCATTTATTGCCGCCCCACTGCATAGATCTAATCTTGAACTGATGGCGCTGGATCTGCCAGGCTATGGCCTGACAAAAATGAATGACAAGATCATAACTTATAAACACTGGATTGAAATGGGAAGAGATTTTCTCGCTAAAGAGCAGCAGGATGACCCCAGGCCAATTATACTGTTCGGCCTTAGTGCCGGTGGGATGCTCACTTACCAGGTGGCATGCCTCAATAAAAGAGTAAAAGGCATTCTAGTGACCACTCTACTGGATCAACGGTTGATGGATGTAAGGCGTTATTCTGCTATTTACCCATGGATGGCTGGGGTTATGGGGCCTTTTCTAAAGGCTGCATCAGCAATTATGCCCGGGGTACTGATACCTATGAAAAAAGTTGCCAACATGAAGGCAATTGTAAATAGCAAAGAACTTCTTAACCTTTTAATAAATGACCCTACCTCAAGCGGTACAAAAGTATCAATAGCGTTTATTAATACTCTGCTGGAAGCATATCCTGAGATCGAGCCTGAAGAATTTGATATCTGTCCAATGCTGCTTGCCCACCCGGAAAAAGACTTATGGACCCCGGTAAAGATAAGCGAACTATTCTTTAATCGTCTGCATAAAATTAACAAGCAGTTGGTGATTTTAGAAAATGCCGGGCACTTTCCCATTGAAAGCCCCGGCCTCCAACAGCTTGAAGAAAGCATTTTAGGGTTCATTGGAGAACTAAATTAGTAATGTTGGTTCCATCCACTTGATAATCTGTAATAGACTTTAAGAAGGGAGCGACAATAATAACAGAAGATCTTAATAAAATCAGCATTTCGTATTTAGACAGACTCTGCAGTGTGATCAAGGTGCGCCCGGTAGGCAGTGTGGGTAACCGGGAGGCTGCGGATTTTATAGAAAAGGAAATAGCTATTCTTGGCTGGGAGACGGAAACCCCGGAATTTGAAGCGCTTGATTGGCACGATGGGGGTGCAGTTCTCAGAGTAGGTAGTGAAACTTTTGTTGTGTCAGCAAGTCCTTATTCACTTGGCTATTCCGGCGAAGCAGAGCTTGTTTCTGCTACCAACGTTAATGAACTAACTAAGGCTAATGCGGCCGGGAAAATTTTGTTTTTGCACGGTGATATTGCTGCTGAACAGCTGATGCCGAAAAACTTTGTTTTTTATAATCCCGATGAACATAAAGAAATAATAGCTCTCCTGGAGCAAAGCGATGCCCAGGCTATAATTTGTGCAACGGAAAGAAATGCTGCCCTGGCAGGAGGGGTTTATCCTTTTCCTTTGATTGAAGACGGCGATTTTGACATTCCCTCAGTATATATGACTGATGAGGAAGGCAAAAAGCTTTTTCCTTTAGTCGGAAAGAAAGTGATTTTGAAATCAGGTTCACGGCGCATAGAGTCTAAAGGTCGTAATGTGATCGGCAGAAAAGGTGACTGCTCTGCAGATAGAATAGTAGTTACTGTGCATATGGATGCCAAGATAGGAACGCCCGGGGCAATAGATAATGCCACCGGAGTTATTGTCCTGCTGCTTTTAGCTCGTTTACTCGAGGATTATTCCGGTGATTTGCAAATTGAACTTGTTGCTTTTAACGGTGAAGACTACTATTCTGTTCCGGGTCAAATGAATTATATCGCAGCAAACCAGGACAGTTTTAACCAGATCATGCTTAATATTAATATTGATGGAGCAGGTTATAAGGATGGTCCGTCGGCGCTATCTTTCTACGGACTGCCTTCCTTAATAGAGACTAAAGCGCGAGAAGCGATGGCCGTAAGCAAAGGGGTTATTGAAGGAAGGCAGTGGCCGCAGGGTGACCATAGTATATTTATACAATATGGACGCCCTGCTCTAGCTGCTACATCACAGTGGTTTGCTGAAAATATTGATAACCAGACTATTACCCATACACCCGAGGATAGACCGGAAATTGTCGATTGCCAAAAGCTGGTTGAATTAGCCGAAACAATCAACACTTTGATCCGGAAGCTCTAATTGATGCAAATGAATCAATACATGCCAACCGGTGTTGCTTAGGTGATATATGAGGAGGAACGAATTGAAAACTAAAAGCAATGGAAATAAACCCCTGGCGTATTTCTTCATTCTTAGCTTTATTCTCGCCTGGATGCTTATGTCAATTGGGGTCGTACAAAACTACGGATTAGCACGTATTCCCATTCCCTTAGAACCATTCATTATTCTTGGATCCTGGACGCCGAATATTGCAGCTTTTTTAGTAATGGGTTTGATTATTAAAAGAAGTGAGGGCATAAAACACCTGATCCTGGGCTGGGCTAAGTGGAAAGTTAGCCCCCTATGGTACCTGGTTGCATTATCCCCGGTTCTGTTAAGCTTTATTACCCTTGGCATATATAGAAAGTTATATGGTGTCTTTCCAACTACAGAAGTCTTTACAAATCCAACAATATTGTTACCGCTGTTATTAATGCTTCTTCTTACCGGGGCTACCGGAGAGCAACTGGGTTGGAGAGGTTTTGCACTGCCCTGGCTGCAAACCAAAATGAGTGCACTGCTTTCCAGTATTATTTTGGGATTGATCTGGTCCTTCTGGCATATTCCCTTATGGTTCGCCGGAATCGGTCACGAGTATTTGCCATTCTGGGCTTATACGATCATCGGCGTCTCTTTTTCCATACTGGTCACCTGGGTCTGCAATAATACCCGGGGCAGTATGCTTATCGCCAGTTTGTTTCACCTCTTTTTAAATCTTGGAGTAAGTATGATCGATCCTAAAGCAATTCCATTGTTAGCAGTTGTTTTTGCACTATATGCCTTGATTATTATAATGATATTTGGAGCCCAGACATTATCAAGAAAAAATGAACTACCCATTAATAAAGATAATAAATCATGGGTGATAGATGGGTAAGTCCAATCAGAACATCACACCTTTAAAGCGTTCCACTTATCCATCGGGAAGCAGGGGTATTATTTGTTGTATAGTCATAACAGTTTAATGTGGATATAAAAATAATGTAAAAGGGGTTGTTTAAATGAGAAAAAATAAAAAAGTATTATTCATAGTCCTCGCCGTTATTCTGGTTTTTGGAGGAGCATTTGCCGCTAAGTATTTCTCTGATCTGAGCAGTTACCGCCAGGCTGTGGAAGAGATAACCATAGGTGATGTTGACCTTTCAACAATCCCTGATGGCACCTATAGCGGTTCTCATGAGGCTGTATGGGTCGGCGCTACAGTTGAAATGACTGTCAGGGATCACCGGATCATAGAAATCAAGCTGGACCATCGCCATGGCCAGGGCGAAGCGGCCGAAGTAATTACCGACCATGTTATTGAAGCACGATCCCTGCAGGTTGACACGATCAGCGGAGCAACCTCCAGCTCAAAGGTGATACTTAAAGCAATCGAAAAAGCTCTGCTAAATGCCTCAGAATAATAGGAGCAAATTAACCGATCTTGAATTTGCAAAATACCGGAAAACAGAAATTAACCATTTTAATACCTGTTGGCAGCAGTACTAAAAGAAATAATTGAGCTTCAGGCAATGCTTAGTCAAGAAATAATTCAATCCGTGAATTTAGCAAGAAGATAAATTGTATCGCAAAATGGAGGGGCTGCGCTGGCGAGGACTCAAGCAAATAAAAATAATCTGCGGCAGAGTGCTAATAAATGGTGGAAGAAAAATATCAGCTGGCTGATTACAGTTGGGGCATTGCTCCTGGCTTCGGCAGGCAGACTGGACTGGACAGCAGCCTGGGTTTACCTGGGAACTATTTTGCTGATTATTTTGGTCAATGCATTTATGATGGAGCCCGAATTAATGGCCGAGCGGGCCGGGCTGCAGGAGGGCACGGCCAGGTGAGATGTATACCTGTCAGCTTTTGTGGCGATGGTAGGGCCGCTACTAACAGTAGTGGTAGCCGGACTTGATCAGCGGTATGGTTGGTCTGGAGTGGTGGCCATATGGCTGCAAGGAGCTACACTTCTATTATTTCTTACCTCCGGCTTTCTAGGCGCCTGGGCTATGGCCGCAAACCGCTATTTTTTTGCAGAAGAATCTTCCCGGGTACCGAGATTATACTTCGACTGTTCAATACCGTCTCATTCCAGGGGTGTGGTAGAATTTAGCTGAGGCTGGTGAGCTATATTATAATCCAGGCTGCAGTAATTTAGTAAACTTAACTGGACGGTGCGATAAAGAGGTGCTTCGATATGAAGAACAATGGGACCCTCTATTATTTTAGCAGGTTTTTTATTCTAATGCTGCTTTATATCGTCTTTTTTGTTGCCGGTTCACTGGCCGTTGATACGCTGATCCCCGATTTGCCCACAGAACCTGGTATGGTTTCGCCCCAGGTTGGTTTGCTGCTTATGGGCGTGTTGAATTCACTGCTGATTATTGCTTTAATCGAAAGTTCACGATACCGTGGTTGGAAGCTGGCTTTTGGCCTTGCCTTTGCCTACTACGGGGCAGTAACATTCATCATGCAGATCGAGACGTGGTATTTTTTAACCGCTGTCACAGTGTCAGAAGAGCTGCTGACGCGTCTTTTTATCATGGGCTTGCCGGTGCCGCTATTTGTTATTCCTCTTGCTATCCTCCTCCTGGGCAAAACCAAGGCGGATTCTGAACCGGCCGTCTCGTTTGAACCGGTCAAACCCTTAAAAGAATGGGTCTATAAACCGGTTTTAATTGCGGCCGCC
>SL_8KL_010_SEDDRAFT_10004462_pt1 | contig 11244 bp, 6 predicted proteins | sample SodLakKL_010_SED_4_FD_11160 | JGI IMG/M metagenome (IMG submission 11160) | reverse complement strand
CTCTTCCAAAAGGTGGGCTGCCTTAATTAACAACTTATTATTGATCACACCCCGCTCAATCGGAGCATCCGGCCACAGTTCCCTAATTTCCATAACCAGGGGCGCCTGATAATATTTGCTCAGCTTAATCGCCGGCAGGGCAGCGAGCAAGGGCGGAGAAGAGGCAACAATCACACTGGGCGCGGGAAGCTGTCGCCCCTGTTTCCCGGCCAGCCGGGCAAATTTGACGTAAGCGGACATCTTCTTCCATCTGCTCATCTTTTCATCATAGGGCACATTAAAAGCAACGATATTCAATCCGTTTTTTTGAACAAAACCGATCTTCTTGTTTCCCAGTTCCAGATTGAAAGTTTTATCGATCGTTAATACCGTTACGTTATGCCCCCGGGAAATGTATTCCCGGCCCAAACTATAAAAGCGATCTTCTCCCGGACTGTCAAGATTGAGGTACTGGGAGATTATATATATATTCATTAATTTATAATTACCTTTCCACTGAGCCTTAGTTTTGTTAAGTTTCAACACTAGCTAAACTCACATGAATATTATACAATATAATAGCAAGTTTTGCTTTAAAAAATTGCCTCTACTAGTTTACGCTATCACAAATTAACTGTTATCAAAAGTATAGAAATATTTAACCTCTTAATCCTCGAAGGTTTGCCTGGCATTCTTGCAAATTATTCTGATAAATGTTAATGTAATCTGGTGACATAAACAAGAATCAGGTTATCTAGAGCTACATGGTTATAGCGGTTGGACCTTGCATCTTTAGATTTTTAAATGGTCGGGAGACGATCTTAATGAATCAGGAAGCGGAAAAGTATCGCCTTTTGCTTGAGAACCTGCCTGACGCCTTCGCCTACCACCAGGTCGTCACAGACAATGAAGGCGCCCCGGCGGACTACATCTTTCTTGAGGTCAACGCTGCCTTCGAAGAGATGACCGGGCTGAAGCGGGACAAGGTGATTGGCAAAAAGGTGACTGATGTGCTGCTGGGAATCGGAAAATCAGACTTTGGCTGGCTCGACGTCTACGGCAAAGTGTCCTTGAGCGGGAAACCGGCCCGCTTCGAGAGCTACTCCGAACCGCTCAACCGCTGGTACAACGTGTGTGTCTACAGCGATAAACCCGGCTATTTTGCAGCCGTCTTCCAAGATATCACCGAGTGCAAGCAAAAAGAGGAAGCCTATAAGCAGAGCGAGAATAATAACCGGCAAATCCTTAAGAATATCGCAGATGTCATTTTCATTACTGATATGAACTTTAAACCTAATTATGTAAGCCCCTCGGTTGAAGTAGTGATCGGGGAATCGGCCAGTGAGTACATGAGTAAGAGCTTGGAAAAAAGACTTCCACCGGATAGCCTGAAAAAGGCAATCTCAATAATGCAGGAAGAAATTGAAAAGTACAGGAATCCGGCGGCAAGCAACAAGAAGCGGGCCCGTATATTTGAATTAGAGCTTTACAGGGCAGACGGAAGCACGGTCTGGGTGGCCATGCATGTGTCTTTTTTGAAAGACGATACGGGAAATATTTCCGGTATGCTGGGCATCGCCCGCGATATTAGTGACCAGAAGAAAGCAGAAAAGGAGCTGCGCGAGAGCGAAATGCGCAGCCAGGCCCTGGTCAAAGCGATTCCGGATCTACTTTTCCGCTTTAACCGGGAAGGGATGTACCTCGAAGCCGTTGTCAAAGACGAAGTGCTGCTGCATCCAAAGGAGCGCAAGCCCTTCCGGCAGAACAAGCTGATTGGTAAAGCAATGGCTGAGGTGCTGCCCCCACCCATAGTTGATAATTTTATGACAGGGATCGAAAAAACCCTGGCCAGCAGGGAAATTCAGATTATCGAATATAGTTACAATTCAAAAGGTTCAGAGCATTACTTTGAAGCCCGCCTGGCGCCGATCGGCAAAACCGAAGTGGTCTCGATTGTCCGTGATATTACGGAGCGAAAGAGTCACGAGGCTAAACTGCAATATATCAGCTTTCATGACCAACTGACCGGTCTCTACAACCGGCGCTATTATGAAAACGAGCTAAAACGATTGGATAATTCACGCGAGCATCCGATTACCGTTATCTCGGCCGATCTCGACGAGTTAAAGCTGATTAACGACACCCTGGGCCACAGTGAGGGTGATAAATACCTGAAAACCGGGGCGGAACTCTTAAAAAGCGCCCTGCGTGCTTCAGACATCCTGGCCCGGGTCGGCGGAGATGAATATGCTGTTGTTTTACCTAACACCACACTGGAAGTAGGCCAGAGGATGATTGAAAGAATGCATCACAAAATTGAAGAATACAACCGGCATAAAACGACTGGTCCGCCTTTAAGCATGTCGATCGGCTTAGCGGTCAATGAGTCTGGCGAACACCTCCTGGAAGAGACCTACAGTAAAGCTGATGCCGCCATGTATGAAGATAAAAAACAGCGCCGTGAGAAGTAGCACAAATAAACGGCAACACCTGATCAATACTGGCTAGCAAGCACCTGTTATCCTGATATCCATAGAATAATGATTTTCAGGACTATCTAGCCCCCTGCATTAGACATCCCCTAATAACACCATGAAAAAAGAGACGGCTCAGGCTATCCCCGTGGGCCGAAGGGCAAAGGGATTACTGTAACGGACTTTGCAAGGCTGATTGGGGTCAGCAGGCCGACCCTTTATAAGTATCTTGAAGTCCATGAAAGGTACCCCAGTCAATCCATATAGAAATCCTGAAGCCACCTCCCCCACCGTATAAAATCCTACCGTCTTATAAATAAAATTCAAAGTTAAAGAGGAATAAGCAATCTAATCCAGAATTATTAGAACAATAGTTTTTTAAATTCTGACATAATAATTAACGCAGGCGGGTCGCACTGGTTGAGGCATGCAAAGTGAAAAGGGTGTGGAACTTGATGGCTACTGAGAAAAAAGGAAAGACAAAGAGTAATACATCAAAAAGCCGGGCCAAAGCAGAACCTGAGGCCCTGGCATCAACCCTACAGGAGGTTGAACCGAAAGCCTCTACCACTTTCCCCATCGTCGGCATTGGCGCCTCTGCCGGAGGATTAGCAGCATTCGAAGCTTTCTTCTCCGGAATGCCGGCCGCTACCGAACCTGGAATGGCTTTTGTTCTGGTTCAACACCTGGCCCCGGATCACAAGAGCATCCTGACCGACCTGGTCCGCCGCTATACGCGCATGCAGGTCTTCGAAGTTGAAGACGGGATGAAGGTTGAACGAAACTGCGCCTACATTATACCCCCGGGTCGCGATATGGCTTTATTTAATGGCACCCTGCAGTTGTTGGAACCTTCCGCCCCCCGTGGTCACCGGCTGCCCATAGACTTTTTCTTTCGCAGTTTAGCCCAGGATCAAAAAGAGCGTGCTATCTGCGTGGTGCTCTCAGGCACCGGCAGTGACGGAACCCTGGGGGTGAGGGCAATCAAGGGTGAAGGCGGCATGGTTATGGTGCAAAAACCCGATAGCACAGAATACGACGGCATGCCGCGCAACGCCATTGCTACCGGCCTGGTCGACTACGTTTTGCCACCGGCCGAAATGTCCGCGCAGCTGATCAACTACACGAACCATTCATTTGTAAACGGTTCCCGCCAGGCAGCCGCCACAGAGGAAAAAGCTGAAAATCTCCTTAAAAAGATCTATGTCCTCCTGCGCACAGAGGTTGGCCATGATTTTTCACACTACAAGGTAAGCACTATGCAGCGCCGCATCGAGAGGCGTATGGCGGTGCACCAGATCGATACTTTGGCAGATTACGTAAAATACATGCAGCAAAACCCGGCCGAGACAGAAGCGCTTTTTCAGGACCTCTTAATTGGGGTGACCAGTTTTTTCCGCGACCCTGAAGCTTTTGAGGCCCTCGAACAGGATATTATTCCGAAGCTTTTTAGCGGAAGACCTGATCATGATCTGATCCGTATCTGGGTGCCCGGTTGTTCCACAGGTGAGGAAGCTTATTCCCTGGCAATTTTACTCGCAGAAGAGCAGGAAAAGCTTAAAAAGGCTTCTAAGGTTCAGGTTTTTGCCACCGACATTGACAGCAGGGCTATTGCCCATGCCCGGGCCGGCATCTACCCGGCCAGTATTGCCGCTGATATTTCTGCAGAACGCCTGGCCCGCTACTTTTCGGCTGAGCCGGGCGGCGATGCTTACCTGATTCAAAAAGCGATCCGTGATCTGCTGGTCTTTTCTGAACAAGACTTAATCAGGGACCCGCCTTTTTCAAAACTCGATTTGATCAGCTGCCGCAATCTGCTGATCTACATGGACGGAGAGCTGCAGAAAAGAATTGTTCCCCTCTTCCACTACGCTTTGAACCCGGGCGGTTATCTTTTTCTCGGCACTTCAGAGAGCGTGGGTGAGTTCGGTGATCTTTTTACCACCCTTGACCGCAAGCAGAAGCTCTATCAGCGCAAAGACGACTTTTACAGCGGCAGGCATGCGGTCCATCTCCTACCGTCCACCAATGCTTCAGAACTATCGCTAAAAGGGTCTGCTCCAAAGTTGACCCCTCCGGCAGAACAGTCACTGCGTGAGCTAACCGAGCAGGCCATACTGTACCAGTTAACCCCGGTTGCCGCCCTGGTCGGGGCCAAAGGTGAGATCTTATACCTGCACGGCCGCAGCGGCTGCTACTTAGAGCCGCCTCCGGGCGAACCCGGATCTGCCAATATCCTGAAGATGGCCCGTGAAGGCCTTAAGCGTGAGCTGACTACAGTCCTGCACAAGGCAGTGCGGTCAGACAAGGTTGTGCATTCCCGCGGCTTAAAGGTTAAAACCAACGGTGCCTACACAACCGTCGACTTAACCGTTCGTCCACAAACCCAGGGTTCGGCCACCACCGCTGAAACGCAGCTCTACCTGGTTGTGCTGGAAGAATCGCAATACCCGGTACCTGCAAAAGACGAAAATCGCACCCGGTCTGGCAAAGAGACGCTTTCTTCCTCAGCTAAAATGCAGATCATAGAGCTCGAGCAGGAACTGTGCACCAAAGATGAATACCTGCAAACCACCAATGAGGAACTAGAGACCTCGAACGAAGAGCTGCGCGCCGCTCAGGCTGAGCTTGAGAAGAGCCGGGCCCGCTATTTCGAACTTTACGACCTGGCTCCGGTGGGCTATCTTACGTTAAGTGAGCAGAGCTTAATTACACTGGCCAACCTCACTGCCGCCACCCTGCTGGGGGTTAAGCGCAGTGCACTCCTAAGTGCGCCTATCACCCGTTATATCCTTAAAGAAGACCAGGACATTTACTACAAACATCGCAAAAAACTATTGGAAAGCGGCAAGGCCCAGGAATGCGAATTGCGGATGATTAAAAATGGTCACGCAGAATTCAGGGCTAAGCTGCAGGCAAACTTTATGCAGGACGAAGCAGGAAAACCACAATGCCGCGTCATGCTGAGCGACATCAGCGAGCAGAAGTGGGCCGAGGATAAGCTGCATTATCTTAGCTTTCATGATCAACTGACCGGTCTTTATAACCGGCATTACCTGGAAGAAGAGATGAAGAGGCTTGATGTTGTACGACAGTTGCCGATCGGAATTATTATGGCCGATTTAAACGGTCTTAAACTGACTAATGATGCTCATGGTCACAGTGCGGGGGATGCGATGCTGCAAAAAGCAGCGAAAATTTTACAAGACGCCTGTCGTGAAGAGGATATCCTCTCCCGCTGGGGAGGCGATGAATTTGTCCTAATGCTGCCGCAAAGCAGCGCACATGAATTAAAATTGATCTGCACGAGGATAAAAAAACTCTGCTCTAACCCAACAGTAAAAACCATCCCGGTTTCGATCGCCCTGGGCTATGCCTTAAAAAATACCACGGAAGAGCGTTTAACCACCGTATTAAAAGAAGCAGAAGACTGTATGTACAGGCGAAAATTAATGGAACGCCAAAGCACAAAAAATGCCATGCTTGAGGCCATGCTAAAAACTCTGGCCGCTAATAGTTACGAAACAGAAGCGCATACCCGCAACATGCAGGCTGCAGCCTTCAAGATCGCCCTGGAATACGGCCTCCCGAAATTTGAGCTTAACCGGTTGGCCCTCCTGATCACCCTGCACGACATCGGCAAGATCAATCTACCCGAGGAACTGCTGAAAAAATGCAATCCCCTGACAGAGGATGAATGGGGGCGCATAAAAAAGCATCCTGAAACAGGTTACAGAATTGCTATGGCTATCAATGAATTCACCTACGTAGCTGAAGATATCCTGGCACATCATGAGCGCTGGGACGGAAAAGGTTACCCAAGCGGTTTAAAGAAAAATGAAATCCCTTTGCTTTCCCGCATAGCCGCTATTGCCGACACTTATGAGGTGATGAGCAACGGCAGGCCATATAAGAAATTTATGACTATAAAAGATGTTATTGCTGAGTTTAAAAGATGTTCAGGCACCCAGTTTGATCCGGAACTGGTGGAGCTGTTCCTGGCTACCATAGAGAAAGATGGTCAATAGAAAATGGGGTTCATTTACAAATAACACGCTTGGAGTTTAACCTTCATGCTTGCTGTCAAAACGCAAGCTACATTACTATATCATATGACCCAGGCCGCACTTCTTATCAGTTTCATAAATGATTTTTGAGACGCTTTAAATCTCACCCCAAGAATAGGCTTTTTACCCCTAAAAATTGTATCAAAATATATTAGCAATTCAAAGTTGCAGTAACCCTCCCATTGCGATACTATGCAAACATTAGAAAGCGGGAACATCAATGAAGTTTGGCTATGCCCGCGTCGGCGGCCGTCCCAGGGTAGATAAGAAGGCAGTGGAGCGGGCCTTAAGGCGCTATGAATCAAAAGATTACAGGGTAGCCGAGATAACCGAGCTGACCGGGATGTCGAAAGCTACTCTTTAGCGGCAGCTTAAAGAGCACAGCGCTTGAGAGGGCTGCTGTTTTAATATCAAATCGTTTATTTAACAGGGTGCGTAAACCCATATAAAAATCTTACCCGAGTTTGCTTGATATATTACCAGATTTGATTTAATATTAAATTAGTAAAAGAATATTAAAGTTCAAATGCTTGTCGCTCCTCGGCATGCGACTCATAAGTGGCCGGGCTCAAATGTTTTAAAGCTCTATCCTTGCTCAAGGATAGAGCTTTAGCTTTAAGGGGTGAGTATATGCAGCCAGGAAGCTTCTATTTTCTTAAAAATATTTACTTCACGGATTTCCCCGACAAAAATTTAATGAGAAACATTGAAACAGTACAGGGAGCAAAAGGAAGACAATCTTGCTTTTATGCTTTTCATGATCAGGATAAAGATATTTATTGGCTGGTCCCCATATCGTCACGCCTTGACAAATTTCAAAACATATACAATCAAAAACTTAATAAAACTTGATTTAGCTGGGCAGTAAGCTTCCTCTTTAAAAAGGAATGTCAACAGCGGCACAACCAACTCAATCCCAGACTTGCGTCCCTGGTTAAACAAAACCGGTCATTTCAGTGACCGAGGTTTTCAAACATTTTCCGAAAGCTACAAGAACAGTATTGCCACCACAAACGCCCCAAATAAGGAATGGGAAACTGGCGACCATTACTACCCCTGGAACATAGCATTTATACCATCTACAAAGAACCGGGTGATGCTAATCACTTTTATCCATACCAGATGGAATGTTTAGCACATCAGGCAGGGAACTGCCCATTTTAGTCTAATTATTTAACAAAGATTCTTATCGCTACTACACCACCAGGGAGCTGCTTCGTGAAAAACACACTCTACGAGCACGGCTTAAAACCGCCCCTTAAATGGGCTGGCGGCAAAAGATGGCTGGTTCCTCATTTAAGGCCTCTCTGGGAACCATATTCCCAGCACCGCCTGGTAGAACCCCTCTGCGGCGGCCTGGCTGTTACCTTAGGCTTAATACCTGAGTAAGCACTTCTAAACGATATCAACACCCACTTAATCAACTTTTTCAGGTGGGTTCAAAAAGGCCTGTATATAGATATCCCCTTAGAAAATAAAGAGGCGTTTTACTACAGCCACCGGGAACGTTTTAATACCCTGATCGAAGAAGGGGAAAAGTGCAGCAAAGAAGCTGCAGAGCTCTTTTATTACCTAAACCGCAGCGGCTTTAACGGCCTCTGCCGTTTTAACCAGAAAGACCGGTTCAACGTACCCTTCGGCCGATACAAGAGAATTAACTATATCCGTGACTATGAACAGTACACTTTTATCATCTCTCCAGGAGGTTGGTATTTCTTAAACTCAATGCTTTGACATATTTGGTGATAAAGTGCTCCTAAGATTAATAAAGAAATTAATCCCCATATTATAAGCATAAATCTCCCCTCACCACCCTTTTCTGGTGGCAGGAGGGCAAAAATGGCGGCACTTGCAGGAAGAAAGCCAGCAGATACTCGTGATTACAATCTTCACACTTAACGCGGGCAAAGCCAAAATGCGGATCACCGCACTCCAAGTATTTGTAGATGACCTCGCTTACAAAAGAACGCCAGTAGCCAAGTCTGGCCTGGCAGCGATCCTCCCAGACCCTTTCTAACTGTTCAAAGTGTTCTTCCACCAAACGGTAGTAGACACTTTGTTGCGGCACACGGGGGCGGTAAGGGGGTTTAAGTTCACCGGCTAAAAGTAATTGTGCAGGCTGCGACATCTGTTTGTGCTCCTAAGGCGAACGTGTGTTCTTTGTAGTGTAACATACCTCGCATGGAAGCGTCAAACAGAATGTAATTAGCTATTCGACAGCGTTGACACACTTTCCCATACACTTTTTTGTTGTTTTTCTGGTATCATTTTATGTCATTTAATAATATTGTGTTACTATTTTAACCCCCTAAATTCCAACTACTTTTACATCCCTGTTGATAGTATTTCTTCTTATAAAATCCGGTTTTCTTGCCGGATTTAGTAGTATTTTAGCAGCCGGCTCTCTTTACCGAATATATACCTTATATTTGATATTCTACATAATTACCATAGGATTGCTTGTATTGTCAAGCGCTTATAATCCCTTTCAGCTGTGCTAAGAGCGAACATTTAACTGCTGTAATATAAATGAAATGTGCGCAGCCGATACATGAAAATGATGGTTTTTGTATTACAGGTTATTTCTTTTATTATTATTTCGTATCGTGACAGAGTCGCACTGCAGTATAAGCAGATTGCATTTCCTCCAGTTAGGGTTTTTGTTCACAGGACTAGTCTCCGGTAAATTCGTGCTCTTCCCACTCGCCTTCCAGCTCTTCGCCGTCGGGGAAGGTATACTTGCCTTCGCCGTGGCGCTTGCCTTCTTTCCACTCACCTTCATAGACGGGCAAATCATCGGGGTAGATCACCTTCCCTTCCCCGCTGATTTGCCCGTCTTTCCACTCGCCTTCATATTTGGCCCCGTCCAGGTAATGCATGGTCCCTTCCCCGTGGAAACGGTCATCTTTAAATTCACCTTCATATTCAACCCCGTCGGGCTTTTTATAGTGACCCTCCCCGTGGAAGAGGTTTTCTTTAAATTCACCTTCGTATTCAGTCCCGTCCGGGGAAACATACTCACCCCAGCCGTGAAACTGGCCTTCTTTGAACTCACCGCTGTATTTTTCTCCGGAAGGGTGGGTCCAGGTCCCTTCCCCGTGCCGGTAGCCTTCCTTGAATTCGCCTTCATAGCGCAGGCCGTCCGCCCGATTCGACCAATCCTTCTCCGTGCATCATCCCCTCATACCATTCACCTTCATAATAGGCGCCGTCGGGGTGTTCCCAAACTCCTTTGCCGTGGGGTTCGTTCCAGCGCAGCTCCCCGCTGTAGGTTCCTTCCATGTGGGAAATGGTGCCGGTGCGCTGGTAGTAGAAATAAAAAGCGGTGCCGGCGGCGATTAAAACAAGTAAGCCCAGGGCAACAAAATATTTTTTTTGCCGTAATTTATCGATAAAGGCAGGCTTGCCGGTTCCCGTTTCCCCGGTTTTCTACTGCCGCTGCGATTAACTGCCCGTATCTTTTATCGGTTCTTCTAGAATTGTATTTTTATCGTTAGCCAGAAGCACTTCCTGAAATTCTTCTACCGCCTCGTAGCGGTTTTTATCCCTTACCGCCATCGCTTTTAGTAAGGCCTGCTCCTGGTAGGAATCAACTTTCATCCCTAGCTGCGAGGGAAGAATAATGGTATCTTCTGTAAACCGGCTCAGTGATTCTGGCGGCATAATACCAGTAATTAATTGATAAATAGTTGCTGCGACCGCATAGATATCTGTCCACGGACCCTGCATGCCTCTACTATGATATTGCTCTACAGGCGAGTAGCCCGCCTTCATGATCACCGAGATGCTGCGGCTTTTCTCGCCCATGGCCTGACGGGCAGCGCCGAAGTCGATTAATACCACCCGGCCTTTTGCATCAATCAGCAGGTTGTCTGGGCTGATATCCCGGTGGAGGATGCCGGCAGCATGCACTTCTTTTAGGGCGTCGAGTACAGGCATAAAAATATTTAATGCCTGATTGCCTATTCCGGTGTACTCGGCCACCGATTCTGGTCACATCCGGCCAGGCAATCCGGTCTAATTCGGCCACCTCGTGAAGTGGTTTAAGTCTATCAAAGATCAGGTGGTTTCTCAACTTCTTCTTGAGGCAAGGACTTAGAAACGTGGTGGTTCCCTGCCTCACACTCCCCCATGGGGGAGTGTGAACTGGTGTTTGCTTTTTGTTCGGTTTTCTTTGTCTCTCTGTGTTGTTCGTTTTTACGCTTGGTCGGTCCTTTTAACTCAAAGCGATAGGCATTGTGCACCAGGCGGTCTAAAATGGCATCGGCCACAGTGCTGTCTTCGAACAGTTTATGCCATTTACTGACCGGCAGCTGGGCGGAAATAACTGTGGAACGGTACCCGTAGCGGTCTTCGACTACTTCAAGTAAGTCGCGGCTGCTGGCCGGGTCTAACGGGGCCAGGCCCCAGTCATCTAAAATAAGCAGGTCCGTTTTTTTAAGCTCTTTGATAATTTTGTTGTACGAGCCGTCACCCTGGCCGATATTTAAATCAGTCAAGAGTCGGTTGACCCGGAAATACTTAGTTTTAAAGCCTTTGCGACAGGCTGCATTGCCGAAAGCACAGGCCAGGTAAGTTTTTCCCGTACCTGAAGCACCGGTTATGATCATGTTGCGGCTCTCATAAAGCCAGATCATATCAGCCAGGCGGGCAACAGCTCCGCGGTCTAAATTCCTGCAGGGTTCATAATCCAGATCTTCCAAGCAGGCATCCTGAATCCTTAA
>SL_8KL_010_SEDDRAFT_10004454_pt1 | contig 11259 bp, 12 predicted proteins | sample SodLakKL_010_SED_4_FD_11160 | JGI IMG/M metagenome (IMG submission 11160) | reverse complement strand
TCTTCGAGGAATGCGAACCTTTTGCCAAAGACCTTTCCGAATTTATTCTAGAACGGGAAGATGATATTTTTGCAGTACTAACTCAGTACAAGAATCCGCATGTACCCAAAGAAAAGTTAGCATTTTTCATAATAGGTTGTTATCTACTTGACTGGGGGTCCTTAGAATTGTTCCAGATGTGGGATGTTGCTGATAACAAAAAACCACAACCCGGAGGAAATGAATACACTTTATGGGGAGAAGAAGAGGTCGACCAGATGTTGAAAAGGATATATTGGGGAGGCCATGCTCTTAAAACCGGAGACTACATGTTTCATACTTTTGGCGATCACCACGATTATGCTCAAAGATTTGCTCTACCCGACCTTTTGCATGTTTTTCCAGATTTCGATTTTCAAGGTGGAGAGGATTATGAAAGACTACTGTTCGATAAACGCAAAGAACTAGCTATAGAATTAGGAGGAATTTTGAATACTTTATACCAAAATAAAAATTTGAATCGCGATAAAGATAACCTTGTGGATTTTCTTAAGAAGATAGGTTACATAGAAGATCAAGATGGACTCAAAGTGAACATACCATATTTCACAGAAGAAGAAGTTCCAATAATCGTGGAAGCTATCAAACCGATAATACCAGAGCTTAGGAAATGGGTTGATACTGAAATGCCTATTTTAAAGGAGAAACTTAAACCGATCAGACCTATTCAAAACGGAATCTCTTTTGAGGAGGTATTCATCCAAGTTTGGCACGTAGTCTTCGGACTTACAAACAAATACCTCACAGAGTATGGGATGTTCTATGATACCTACCAAGATGGAATGGGGTATTTGCAGGCTCTTTTTAAGGGCGATGTTTCAAAAATGGTTTTGAACAATTTAAAAGATATAGGAGTAGTTTAGTTATTTGCACAACTGTCAAACAGCCCTTATAAATTTATACCACCTATCCATTACACCACATGGTTCTAATGCTTGAAAGAGAAGACGTTAAAAAAGTGAAAGACCTCTTGCTCGAGGAGAAGAGACATCTGATATAGCAAAAAAATTAGACTGTGATTTTGAAGAGATACAGGATGTAATTAGGTCGGAGATAGTGATTGCTGATGAGATATCCCAAGAAAAGCAGTCCAAAGCTTTCAAAGGATTTTCAGAAGGTAAAAAACCCGTAGATTTGGTGGAAGAAAAACTCCTTAACATCGATGAAGCCGGCCTNCTCTACAAAAAATATGAAGAACTATCAAAACTCGGGGAAACTAAAAATAATGATAAAAAGTCTATTGAAAAACTATCTACACAACTAGGATTACTGGGTAGTAGATTATCGAGGGTTGAATTGAAAGTCATGAATTCAAAACTTCTTCCTAAAACTCAGAAATGCAGTAAATGCAACACAAATTCATCTTACAGCGTTGGAGTCGTCTGTTCTAACTGTGATGAAATAGATATGCTTCAAGATGAGAAGAAACCTGCAGATATTGTTGAAGGTATTCAGAATCTTATCCAGAATAAAAAATAAGATATTATTCTTCTTCGTTCTCTAAAATAGTTTTTACCATACGTTTACCTTGGTCTAAACGATCCAACCACATGTTCTTTCTTACAGGCTTCCAACGATTGTTTTCAAAAACTGCGTTTAAACCGGCCTTCATGGCATCTGTCCCTTTCTCCCGTATGAACTCGATCCTTTCTTTCTCTGACATCTCCTCTACTATTTCCATCTTCTCATCCCGATCGAAATCTCCAAAAGTTAGTTGTTGAGCTCTTTCAGCCATGGTTACCACGATTACGATTTAAACACCAATACATGAACTAAATTATTTATTTTACGCTCAATAAGCTCAGCTTGTCTATCCGGTTAAAACCTTCATCTCCCTTTCGAGTATACTTATTTCCCTTTCTTTTAAAGCCGATGGACTAACAGTTATTATGAAAATGGTCTCTGTTTCTGAAACCATATCGATCATATGTCTCAAAAACTGTATCGTAGCGTCAAAACCTGTATGACTGATCAAGTACTCTACACCATCGAGAAGAATTACTTTACCTTCATCGATTATCTCTTCAAGTCTAAAAGTCATACTTTCTAAGTTTGGAGGAATGGTTTTTAAGTTCTGGCTTTCTCTGTTAGACAACCAAAACAACTCTGCACCTTTTAATGAATATTCTTTAGTGATCCTGTTAGGATTGATTCTAGATATGATATATACCTTATCCCCTCTCTTATGTAATCCTTCAAGTATCTTGAATCCTTTATCTGGTCTTTCTTCTTCTATTATATAACTGATACCAGGATATAATTCATCGGTAGTTCCTTCCTCTACTTCTTTTCTTTCAATAGTTCCTTGAAACGTTTTTTTTACTGACTCTAACGTGATTTCTTCATTTAGTAAAGATGAAAAAGCTAAAAGTCGATTTATTGCACCCTCGATCTCCCTTACATTTCTTTTCACATGTTTTGCTAGGAATATTTTAACATCATCTGAAACATCCATATCCTGTTGGGCTAATTTCGTATCTATGATCTTAAGCCTTGTTTCATAAGACGGAGGCTCGATCCTTATCACTAAACCAGATTTGAACCTAGATACAAGCCGATCCTTCAAATCTGGAATATCTTCGGGAGCTCTATCACAAGTCAATATTATTTGACTATCATTACTGTTTAGATGATTAAAAAGGTAGAATATTATCTCCTGGTGTTTCTCCCTATCAGCTAGAAATTGTATATCATCTAAAAGCAATATATCTGCATTGTAATATTTATCTCTCAAATCCTCCGAACCTTTATCTCTCAAACTCGCAATGATCTCTGATGTACAGTTTTCAGTTGTGGAATAAACCATATCTAATTCTGGACGATGTTTTTTAACATGATTAGCAATAGCTTTTAACAGGTGTGTTTTACCCAATCCAGCATTGCTAGTTAAAACCAAAGGATTAAATCTTCTTCCTTCAACCCTAGTTGACTCTCTAGATGCAACAAAAGCCAATTTGTTATTCTCTCCAACCACGAAATTATCAAAAGTGTATTTATCTGATAAATCCGAGCTATCGATTCTCTTACCTTTCCTTTCCTTTATTATCATATCATAGACTTCTATTTCTTTCTCTTCTCTATTTTTTTTATGTATCTCGTTATCTATTTCCTTAGATCTTTCTGAGATATGTTCACTTTTGCTTTCTTCCGAAGCCTTTTCCTGCATACNCTTTGTTTTATCGTCAACTTGTTCTANCAATTCTTCAACTTCTTCGGATTGATCTTTTATGGATGGTTCAGTACCCTCACTGAGTTCTCCTCCAACTTTATCGGTCAAGTCATCGATATCAACGTTGGTATGGACCTCTAAATACATATTATCCATATCGTCCATACCGATAATTTTTGAGAATGCTTCGTCACCAGATATCAACATATCAGAAGGGGTGTAGAGAAGTGCGTTCATTGGTTTCCCATCTTTTAAAGTTATGTAGCCTTCCAACTCTTCATTTAGGGTTATCCTGATATAACCCCTGAAAGAATATTTTTTTAGCTTTTCTAGCGTTTCAGAAAGTTTTCCAGGACCTTTTTTATCCTGTATTTTTAGACCTTCGGGGAAATTTTTTCGTGACAAGATAAGGGGCTATTGTAACTTGATAATAAATATGTTTCCTGCTAAAATCAAACGAATATTTCCATTAAAACAATAATTATTAAGAAAATTGATCAAATACCTATATATAAATAGATCAAATACAGAAAGTATCCTCCGGTCATAACCATCCCTTCCAATCTACCTAATTTCTTACCAGTATATATGAATACTGTTAATACTATACTGATACCGATCATGATCATCATATTTGGGAGGATCTCAGGGGTGAATGTTATAGGAAGGAATATTGCACAGACCCCTAGGACCATCAAAATATTGAACGTATTCGAACCTATGACATTCCCCATAGAGATGTCAGATTCTTCTTTGTATGCCGCCACCGAAGAAGCGGCTAATTCCGGTAATGAAGTAGCTAAAGCAATTATAGTCAGTCCTACAAGACCTTCTGAAAGTTGAAATTCATGTATGTAAAATATTGCTGAACGTATCATCAGTTCAGCACCGAGTGCTATACCGACTAAGCCTATAACCAATTTCACGATATTGGTTTTCAACTCCCTTGATTTTGTGCGCTTAAATTCTTCGGTTTCGAGCTTATCTTCAACTACGGTTTTATCTCCTTCAATAAAAGCTATCCACACAAAGAATAAGATATATCCGATCAAACCTATAACGAGAATGATCCCACCTAATCTATCGATAGTATATCTCAAGGAAACAATCAATAACAAAGACATGGCACCAAACATTATCGGTATCTCTCTCTTTATGATACCGATGTCAACTGAAATTGGTTTTATCATAGAGCTTACTCCAAGAACAAGCAACACATTTGCAATATTAGAACCTATGACATTACCTATTGAAATCCCTGTCCGCCCCTTAAAAACAGCGTTCAAACTAGATGCTAATTCGGGTAATGACGTTCCGAAGGAAACCAAAGTCAACCCTATCACCAGCGTAGGAATCCCTACATATGCAGCAGTTTTACTCCCACCATCCACGAGAAAGTCCGCACCCTTGATCAGGATGACAACCCCGACAGCTAAAACAGCTGTCCACCCTATGAATTCCAAAGCCATTTACAATACATATATATGCTTTTATAAATAATTGACCTTGTAATGATTAAAAAATTATTTGTATATGGATAGTTTATTCGAAGGGGAGTGCAGCAGATGGATATCAAAAAGATAGACGGGAATCTCACATTACTCGGTGTAGACTATATCGGTGATGAAGGTATAGATAAAAGTGTAATCGAGTACATCAAAGAAAATGAACCTTATAAAGTTGGTATTGCTCTCTGTGAAACAAGATTTGAAACTCTAGAAGGCAACGGAGATTGGAAAGAAAGGCCACTTTTGCCAACCTATAAAGAAGGAAAAATCGGCCCTCTGATTTACCAGACTTTTGTGGACTCCATAAATGAAAATCTGAGAAGGTTCAAAAATATAGAACCCGAGGTTCATGTAGCGCGTTTAGTCCCTTTCATGGATAGACTAGATACCGATGTAGAATTCGTTGACAGAGATATCACCCTTACTTTAGGCAGGGCCTACCAAAATATGTCTGTTATAGAGAAGGTGAAGATGATAAAATATCTTAAAACTACTATGCTCAGCTTCTCGGGTAAAAAAAAGAGTGATTCTGTTGATGAAATAAAGTATCATGATGACCTCGTAGAAGGTGTTTTAGGAAAATTAGAAAAATTTGCACCTTCGGTAGTGAGAAAAGCACGAAAAGAACGTACTGAATACATGGCAAAAAAACTATATGATTTCAGCAAAAAAGGGAAAGTCATAGCAGTAATACCTAAAAGCAGGATTTATGACGTATTTAAAGAAGTCAATCGATTAAAGATGGAAGAACGTTTCAAGGGTGAAAATAGAGGTGTGAAACATTTAGAAAAGATCGGTAAGAAGGTTTATTCTAAAGTCATACGTTACGCCTCATCTATTATTCTTATTGTCCTTGCAATATACCTTTTTATTTTTTCAGATGTGTTGAATATATGGCGAGCTTGGTTATACTGGTTCATTGCTGTTGGAGGTATGTCTGCCTTAGGTTCTGCTTTGGCAAAAGGACATCCTTTATCAATAATAATCTCATTTATCTTAGCCCCTTTTATGTCCCTAACGTTACACGGTCCTGGTTGGATATCAGGTTATGTAGAACTGAAAGTGAGAAATCCCACGATGTCTGATGTGAAAAACCTTACAGCTAGTAAAAATGCTTCGGAATTTCTCTCGAATAATATTATAAAAGTCTTTCTTGTAGGCACATTTTCAAACATATTCACATGGGTAGGGCTTTTCATAGTGCTACCCTTATTAATCAGGTTCGTAGGTTAGTAAAAAATAATATACCCCCCTCTATTTCTAATGCCTGTAGTAAATGAGTAATAAAGAATACTTGAAGAGGATCTTCGAAGGTGCATTGATGGGCATGGCCAACATCGTACCAGGGGTATCTGGAGGAACAATGGCCCTTGTAACTGGTATATATGATAGATTGATACACTCTATCAACACTATACCTCTTGATGCACCTATGACCTTACTGAAAGGGGATTTTCAACAATTTAGAAAAAAAATTCGAGAGGTTGATTATCATTTTTTATTACCTCTTATCCTCGGTATTCTCATAGGTTCTCTCCTATTTGCAAGAATTATAGAACTATTTTTAGATACATACTCTGCGGCTACGTATTCATTCTTCTTCGGACTTATCCTTGCTGGACTTGGTTTAATATATAAATATATAGACAAAGTCAACCTTAAAAATATAATATGGGGCATATTCGGGTTTCTTTTTGCCTTTTTTATAGTAGGATTACCCACATTCCAAACAGACCCCAGCCTAATCCTCGTATTTGTAATCGGAGTTTTGGCAATCATATCGATGATCCTACCTGGGATATCTGGCGCATTTATCCTCATCTTTCTCCAGCAGTATGATTATATGCTTCATGCACTGAACGACTTCGATGTACCTGTCATCCTTACATTCATTGCTGGAGGGGCAGTTGGTTTATTCGGCTTTTCTAGATTACTAGAATTTTTACTTGAAAAGCATAAATCGGTAATGATGTCTTTTCTTTTCGGATTGATGGTAGGAGGATTGCGGGCTCCAGGTAGTAAAGTAGTTGCTATCGAACCCCCGCTCTATGAGATAATTCTACCGGCTCTAGCTGGTGCAATATTGGTTATATATCTAGAATATAGATATGTATGCTCTGATTAGTGAAAACTTCATATTCTTTTAAAACCTCGTCGAATGTATCCAAAGATTGCCCGTCTTATGTAAAAAAATGTTTGAACATAAGTTCTGTCTTTGCCTCCGGCATCAACCTTTCCCTTTTTTATTTGGGTAATAACGTCTTCCCAAGAATCAATATTATCAAAAATAGTGTAGGCTTTACCTACTGTTTTTAATCTATGTGCATCGCTACCACCGATGATGGGAAGATTCATCCGTTCTGCTGCCTTTTTAGCTTTTACATTTTTCCTATGCCAACTTCTACCGTTGATGCCTTCTATAGCAGTCCATTTATTTGAAAAAAGATTCTCTTCAGTCATGCCAGACCAGTATCTATAAGGATGTGGGGCTGCTGCTATAGCACCCTGTTCATTGATCCTATCTATAGCTTCAGCGATGGTAGTTTGCTTGCCTACTTCTTCTTGTATACCGATTGCCATCACATGGCCCTCTTGGGTGCTAACCTCGATACCTGGGACCAATATCAATGGAGTATCGATATCTTTAATACTTCTGTAACCCTTTAAAGTATTATGATCCATGATAGCTAAACCATCAAGTCCCACTGCTTTAGCCTTTTTTAAAATATCTTTGGGTTTGCCGTTAGAATCCCCAGAATAAGTAGAATGTACATGCATATCAAGCTTCATCAATATCCCTCGATATAGTTCAATATTTTTTTAGCTGTTTCATCTTCTTGAGTTTCAAGGCATTTATATATTTTTTCCTTTAATTTTTCCCTTTGCTCACCTTCGACGAGTGATACCCTTGTAGCGTACACCAATGCATCTACCAACGGATTCTCCCTTTGTATGAACTCACCATCTCCGAACTTCTTTATTACATTTCCTTTGATTTTAGAAACGACTGACTCTCCGTATTTATCTTCGACCTTATATTCAAAAATTTCTTTAACTTTACATAGATGAATAACTGATGCTTTCTTCGGATAAAAAAAACCAAAATAACGATCCATAGCTTCCTCGGATATTTCTTGAAATCCAGGTTTATTAACACCTGTTAAAGCTGCTTTAAAAAAAAGGGCTGGATCATCAACTAAAGAAAAAGTAAATTCTGAGTTTTCTTTTAAATATCTAGACGAATCCGAGGGGTGATAGATATCCAACTCAATTGATCCATTTTCTATAAGTGCCCCAGCCGCTGAAGTATTTACATGGCCATTCCATGTAACTAAAATACCTTCATATCTAGGCATATTAAAAATTAAGCTACTTCCATACCTCTTTCAGGCCTCTTCTTCTTACTTTTGTCCGGCATATTCACTTTTGGCATAGGTATTGGTGGTGGAAGTTTTATCTCTCTAGAGATCAACACCGATTGGGGTATACAGTTCTGTATAATAGTAGAATGTATCTTATTAGCTATATCCTTAGGCATCTCACTGTCATCTCTCCATCTACCTGCAAGATCAGATGGGGCGTCCTTGATCTCCAAGCTCCCTTCAAGTTCGATCCTACCCATACTCTTATAGTTGGCAGTGAATCTGAAATATACATCGAAGGTATCTTTTGTTATCTGTTTTATCTTAGTCACGGAACTATTATGATCAATCCTAACATTTTTTCTTCGTTTTCCACTACTAGAGAACCGTTCAGCATCTATAGACTTGATTTCAAACTTGGTGATTGACATATTCCGTAATATTCCTTAGTGATTTAATAATCTTTCCATGCAGATATTCTAACTGGATTTTGATCATTTGTAATTCGAATATAAGCAAAATCTTTATAATCTCCCAATCTGATTGTGATTTGGCTTATTTGTTTAAAGTCGTGGTTATTATGACAGCGAACACAATAGAAGAAGTGTTAAGTAATATCAAAAAGAAACTTGATGTGGAAGAGGTCACTTTAATCTCTAGAAGCGGTATGCATATAGGAGGAGATGTTCCTAATAATGCTCATCTAGAGACTTTTGTTGCCATGTCTGCTATTTTACTCGGTGCAGCTGAAACAGCTACATCGGAATTGGATGAAGAACTATCACATGTGGTTGTAGAATTAAAAAAATCTCGTGTATTGATCATTAATGATGGACCATCTGCATTACTAGCGATCAAGATGTCACAAGAATCAAATATAGAAAAAATTCTAAAAGGTATTGAAGGACCGATGGAAGAACTAGATGATTTATTGTAATTGAGGTTGGGTATAATGAGTAAAGGTTTTATTAATTGCAATGTAATCTCCCTAGCTGGTCGCTCCGAAAAATACCATGGCATCTTGGTTAAAGATGGTAAAATAACCTGTATAGATGATTATGACAGGATCATGAAAGACAGCGATGAAAAAATAAACTTGCAGGGTTCGACAGTTTTACCTGGTTTTATAGATTCACACGTCCATTTGATGCAGATGGGATTGAAGGATAAGTGGATTGACCTTTCAGATACAGACAGTTTTGAAGAGGCTAAGTATTATTTAGAGAAAGATATCGATAAAAAAGATGATGGTGAGTGGATAATTGGCGTAGATTTCGACGATACTAAGTGGAAAAAATCGAGTTATCCATCTAAAAAAGAGCTAGATGATATTACAGAAGACCATCCGATGGTATTGAAAAGGATATGCGGTCATATAGGAGTTGTCAATTCCATGGCTTTAGAGATGATCGATAAAGGATGGGATAAAGTAGACAGAGATACAGGCATATTGAAAGAAGAGGCTGTATGGAACTTAGATGAAGTTATAGAAATAGATAATGAAACAAGGAAAGAGGCTATCAAAAGAGGAATTAAAACAGCCCATGAATTAGGCGTAACTGGAATCCATGAAGTTGTGGATAGAGATGGATGGGAGGCTTACGCTGAATTGGACAATGAAACTGAATTAAATCTGAGAGTAAGATGTTATCTTCATTATGATGAGATTGGAGATCTAAAACCCGTCAATAAAAGTGAATACCTGGCACTTAGAGGTGTCAAAGTTTTTGCTGACGGATCATTTGGTGGTAGAACTGCGGCACTTAACGAGGAATATAACGACGATCCTGGAAATAAAGGTTTGTTGATGCATCCTAAAGAAGAACTAGATGAGATTATATCAATGGCAGAAGGTAAAGGATTCCAATGCATGATACATGCTATAGGAGATAGAGCCATAGATACCGTATTGGATGCATATTCCGACAGTGCAGAAAGGATCAAGGAACTTCGGCACAGGATAGAACATGCAGAGATGCTGTACGATGAGAACATCAAAAGGATTAGAGACCTGGGTTTGGTTCTTTCGATACAACCCAACTTCGCTTACAACTGGTCCCATCCAGGAGGAATGAATGAGAAAAGACTCGGTAAAGAACGTTTGAAAAAATGTGATCCCCTCTGGAATATACAGCGTGCATTAGTCAAAATGGCTTTTGGATCAGATAACATGCCTATGTCACCACTGTTCGGAGTTTACTGTGCTACAAATCATCCCTTGTTGGAACAGAGAATATCCACATATAATGCACTTCAAAGTTACATCTCGAATAGTGCATACATCGGAAGAGACGAAAATAATCTAGGTGAAATCAAGGAAGGAAAAAGGGCAGATTTTGTAGTTCTTTCTGAGAATCCGTTAGAAGCTCAGGACCTAAAAAACGTTGATGTGATCATGACAGTAGTCGACGGTAAAATCGTTTATGATAACCGATAAAATCGATTATATTAAATAATCGAAGTGTGTTTGATAGATGGTAGATAATATGGCTGACATATATGAAGAATTAAAATACACAGATAATCATGAATGGATCAAAGTAGATGGTGACGAGATAACTTATGGTATAACAGATTATGCACAGGACGAACTAGGAGACATCGTATACGTGGAATTACCTATGGAAGGTGAAGAAGTAGAAAAAGGAGACGTGATCGGAGTCGTTGAATCTGTAAAAACTGTCTCCGATCTATATGCTCCTGTTTCTGGTACTATATCAGCAGTGAACACTGACCTCGAAGGTGAACCAGAGAAGATAAACGAGAAACCTTTTGGAGACGGTTGGATCGCTAAGATAGAAATGGATGATGAATCCGAATTGGATGATCTACTATCTGCTGAAGAATACAAGAAAGAAACTGAATAAAAACTCTTTAAATTCTTTTTTATTAAAAAAATAAAAAATGGGGTTTTAGTCGTATTTATCCAGGAAAGAGAACCTCTCGTGTGCCGGTAGACCTTCTTTGTAGCAGTAATGTATCTCCTGGAAGTCATTTCTGAACTCGATAACGTCTTCTTTGACCTTTTTGGGGTCCTCTCCGTCTTTCACGATACGCTTGATGAATTCTGCAACTTCTTCCATGTGTTTTTCCTTCATGCCCAAACGGGTAAGTTCTTGGGTTCCGAGCCTGATACCACTTGGTTCCTGAGCACTGTTGACATCGTCCCATGGCATGAGGT
>SL_8KL_010_SEDDRAFT_10004452_pt1 | contig 11260 bp, 7 predicted proteins | sample SodLakKL_010_SED_4_FD_11160 | JGI IMG/M metagenome (IMG submission 11160) | reverse complement strand
AAGCCGACGATGACGAAGAGGCGGGCAGCACAAGCCCCTCTTTTGAGATGAGGCAGGGCAAGCACCTGCTGCTGGTCAAGCTGGTCCACCCTGCCGGTTCTGAAATCGGAGACTGGACGTTGAAAGCGTCCCTTGAGGGCGGGGACCACACCGAATCCCTGGCATGGACACTGGATCCGTCCCGGACCGTATTGCAGCGCGACATTTCCAATGCTCCCGTTCCGGCCGGAGTCTCCATCAGTCCGGACGGTGACCTGGCCGCCGTACATGTGCGGCAGGCTCATCCGCCGGACGGATCCACGGAAACCCGCATCGATATCCGGAAAACATCTGACGGCTCGCTGTTCCGCCGTTATGCCGGGGGCATGACCGTGACCGGAATGCAGTGGGTGCCTGACGGGCGCCGGTTCAGCTATACCACTTCCGCAAACAACGGCACGGATCTGTGGGTTGTGGATCTTGATACCGGTGAAAAAACGCGGCTGATGAGAGATGTAAAGGACTTCGCCGGGTACCTCTGGTCGCCTGACGCATCATTTGTGATCTACAGTCTGCGGGAAGAGCACGAGCCGGGTACCCATGGGGTGCTTCGCTATCACGGGCTTCAGGATCGCCGTCCGGGTTACCACAGTCGCACTTTCCTGTATCAGCTCAATGTGCCCGAAGGCGCCACGCGACGTCTTACGGCCGGTCTGCTGTCCACCATACCCGGGAGCATCCATCCATCCGGAAAGGAAATATTATTCATGCGATCTCATGAAGTTTATGATGAGCGTCCATATGGAAAAATCGAGTATGTAGTCCTTGATCTTCAGACCATGGAGACCGACTCCCTCTTCTCACTGGACTCCGGATCAAGCGCCTATTATGCGCCCGATGGCAAGCGGATCCTGGTCCTGGGCGGGCCGAATGATTTCGACGGCCTCGGGGTGAACGTTCCGGACACGGTACTGGCCAACGACTATGACACCCAGGCATACGTTTATCACAGGGATACAGGGGAAACGGAGGCAATCACGCGCACCTTCGCCCCTTCCATTTCCATGGCCCGATGGGATGAAACCGGGAGGTACATCTATTTTGTGGTAACCGAGGCGGCTTACGAGCGGGTCTACCGGTATGACACGCGGGATCGCACATTCCGGAAATATGAAGGTGGTCCGGATGTTGTGCATTCGATGGCCCTTGCCCGGAACAAGTCCGTGGCGGTGATGAGAGGCTCCGGTGCTTCAGATACGCCCAAGGCATGGGTGATCGATTTCACCAGGCGAAATCCAGAACCCCGCGTGCTTTATGATCCGGGAGCCGAAGCTTATCGCAATGTCCGTTTCGGAGAAGTGAGGAAGTGGACCTTTGAGAACGAGCGGGGCGAGACGATTGACGGTCATGTGTATTATCCGCCTGATTTTGACAAAAACCGGCAGTATCCCGTAATCGTGTACTACTACGGCGGCACCACGCCGGTTTCACGTGCCTTTGCAGGCCGGTATCCCAAGGAGGTATACGCCGCGAAGGGATACCTGGTGTACGTAGTGCAACCCAGCGGCGCTATCGGATACGGCCAGGAGTTTTCGGCCCGACACGTAAATGACTGGGGCAAGATTGCAGGCGATGAGATTATCCAGGGTACCCGTGCATTCCTGGAGGCGCACCCCTATGCACATCCGGAGCGTGTTGGCGCCATCGGAGCGTCCTATGGCGGATTCATGACCATGTACCTGCTCACGGAGACCGATATTTTCGCTGCGGCTGTCTCTCATGCCGGCATCAGCAATCTGGCCAGTTACTGGGGCGAGGGCTTCTGGGGCTACCAGTACAGCGCTGTGGCTACGGCCGGCAGCTATCCATGGAACAGGCACGATATATATGTCGGACGCAGCCCGGTGTTCCATGCCGACCGCATCCATACTCCCCTGCTTCTGGTCACAGGCATGTCGGATACGAACGTACCGCCGGGAGAGAGCCTGCAGATGTTTACGGCACTCAAGCTGCTGGGACGCGATGTGGCTTTTGTGGCCGTCGAGGGCCAGGATCACCACATCCTTGATTATAACAAGTTTATTCAGTGGAAAGACGCTATATTGTCGTGGTTTGACAAGTGGCTCAAGGAAGATCCGCACTGGTGGGAGGTACGTTTTGGGGGTTGAGCAGATTGCCAAAATTCCCGATAATGTTCTGATTGTCCTTTCTTGCAACTTGTAATCCAGCACAACAAACCTCATACGTTATGAAAAAAACTCTTTTAACAGCCATAGCAGTATTGTTTTTTCTCATACCGGAAGTCCGAGCCATTGACTATCCGTCCAACTGGAGCCTGGACGTGAAGGGAGGCATCACATCGGGTTTTTTCACGTTTGACTCCAAGACAACCGCTCAGGGCGGCTTTCTGGTCCGTTATTCGATGAATCCGGTGGTGTCGTTTTACGGTGACATGGCGTTTGGCCAGTTCCGGTCGCTGGATTCCATGCAGGGCGTCAACGGTTTTTCGAACGATTATTTTGCCATTGGCCTGGGTACGCGGATGAATATTCTTCGCATGCTCACGGGCTTGAATCCGGTAACAGAGAATTTCGGACTGTACGGTGCGACGGGTATTGGCCTGATGCGCGGTGATGTCAGTGTCTGTGACACCGATCTTCCGGGGTACTCGGGACGAAACGCCCCTGTCAATGCCGTAATATATCGCATTGCAACGGGAGCCACATATCGGATCAGCCGTCGGGTAGACATGTTCGTCCAGGCCGAATTCAATCACTCCAACAGTGACCTGCTGGATGGATATCAGCGTGTGGACGGTGGCAGTTCTGGGCGTTTCAGCGGCGGTGACTCGTTTCTCAACACCAGTGCCGGCATCACCATCAAACTGGGAAGTAGCCAGGTACGTCATGTCGACTGGCAGCAATATGATCACAGGACGGATCCCCTGGCGCGCCATCTGCAGGCCGATATTGACCGACTGGAAGCCGAGCTGAGCGAGAGGGAACGTGCTCATGAACAGCTGGCCCAGCGGATGCGCTCCCTGAACCAGACCATCAATGAATTCAGCTATTTGATCAATACGGCGTATAAAGAGGAGTTCAAGCTATACGACAGTCAACTCATAAGCCTGCAGAACCGGGTGGATATGATGCAATCCGACATCAATGACATCACCGAGCGTGTGGACGTCCAACGGCCGGAGACTGAAGAAAACAGGTTCTTTGTTGTTGGCGCCGTTTTCCGGAACATGGAGAATGCCCGGAGAAGCCTTCAGCAGATCCGGGATGCGGGATTTGATCAGGCAACCGTTCAGCAGGACAGGCGCAGGAATTACTATCTTGTGGCTTACAGCGGTCATACTTCGCAGGATGCGGCCCTTGAGGAGATGCGCAGGATACGTGCCGAAGTGAATCCAGAGTCATGGGTCTATGTAAAATAAGCGTGCAACAGTATGTGCAACCTTGTCTTTTTTAAAAAAAACCCGCTTGCCGTTATGGTGGCAGTTCTGCGGGTGACTTGTCTGGTCGTTTTGTTTGCGGGGTTGCTGCAGGTCCTGCCGGTCCGCTCTGCACTGGCCAGTGGGGAATCATCCAACTGGAGCCTTGATTTGAAGGGCGGGGTAACCATTGCGCATTTCACGTTTGAGTCCCGTCCAACCGGACATGGTGTTTTTCAACTTCGGTATTCGATGAATTCGCTGGTATCGCTTTACGCCTCGGCAGGCGTCGGGGCCTTTCGGGCATCGGAAACGGTCAGGGACCAGGCGGGGTATTCCAATGACTACTTTTTGGGCGGAGTTGGTGCCAGGGTTAATGTATTGCGGATGTTAAGCGGTTCTTCCGGCCTCACTGACCGGTTCGGGCTGTACACTACAACCGGAATCCAATTGATGCGCAACGACGTGCGCATCACCAACCGGGAGCTGCCCGGCTATGTCGGGACCAATTACACCGGAAATGCCCTGATACTGAATGTTGGTGCGGGAACGTCGTTACGGCTAAACCGCCGCATCGACCTGTTTCTGCAGACAGAGCTCAACCACTCGGACAGTGATTTGCTCGATGGATATGAACGGATGCCGGGGGCATCGCGCATCGGATTCATCAGCGGAGGCGATTCCTTTGTAAATACCAGCGCGGGCATCACGATCAAGCTGGGGGGTTCTGAAGCGCGCCACATGGACTGGCAGGAGCGTCAGCGGATTCACCGGAGCACGGCACCTCCCTCCGCCTCCTACGACCAGGAACTGGCAAGACTGCAACAGCAGATCGAACGCAGTGATAGGATCAAGGAAGAGCTTGCGAGGAGGATGCAATCATTGACTGCCAATTTGACCGAATTCAGTGAGCTGATCAATACCACGCAGCAGCAGCAGCTTGATACGCAAGACCTGAAACTGGAACAGCTGCAGAACCGTATGGATCAGCTTCAGTCACAGATCGAAACACTAGCGGGACGTCCCGCCGCACCGGAGGTTGCAGATCCGGCTGAAGCTGCCGCTCCCTCACCGGCGGATGCCGACCAGGCGCGCTATTTTGTGGTGGCAGGAGCATTCCGCAACCGGGACAATGCCGGGCGCCTGCTCGAGCAGGTCAGGGCCGACGGCTACGACAGGGCGTCCATTATAAACGATCCGCAGCGCGGCTTTTATATTGTAGCGTATGGTGGATATCCGGTCAGGGAGCAGGCCGAGCAGGCAATGGCGCAGGTACGCGCGCGGTCGAATCCGGAGGCATGGATCTTTACGAGGTAGGGTATTTCTTGTTTGTTTTTCTTGTACCAGCAGGTCTACCGATCCGTTTCCTCAGGATCTTCGCCATAAATCAATGATACAACTGTTTCGGCGCGGATGGCCGTGGCGTTCCCGCTCAGGTCATGGCTCCAGGCATCCCTTATGCCGGAAAGAACAGTCTGCGGGTCATATCGGATACCCCTCAGGGCGTTGCTTACCACGGTCAAATCTGGAAAATCATCCACGGAAGAAGAGTTCATATCCGGATGGCCTGCGGCATGATGTGCAACCAGCTCTGATTGCAGTGCGATTTCTTCGATATGGCCCTTGCTGACAACCAGATCCACCGACAAAGAGACGCCATCCACAATACGGCTGCGGCTCACCTTGAATTTTGGTGATCGGCCTATGTTCCATTCCCACCGGATATACCGTGCTTCGCGAAGCTCGCCGATCTTCTCCAGGTCCGAATCCGAGAGCATGTACTGAGAGCCAACCAGTCCATCCCGGATCAGCTCCTGGAGAAGATAGTCACGGAATGCATGCACGCTCATTGGCCGGTCCAGGAATTCCGAGATATTGGCAACCACGCTGCGGACCGATTTGTGGCTTTTGGACCGGATCTGTTTCATCCGGACGGAGAGTACCTGGTCGAGTTCCTCCAGTTCGGAGTTGAACAGCAGGGTTCCGTGGCTGTACATCCGGCCTTTTGATGAAAACTGGGCGCTGCCGGAGATTTTGCGTCCGCCGGCAAGGATGTCATTGCGGTCATTCATTTCGGCCGGCACACCAAGGGTTCGCAGGATACGGACCACGGGAGCATTGAAAAAACGGAAATTGTGGAGGCGGGAAGATTCGTAGCGTGTGACGAAACTGAAATTGAGGTTTTGCGGGTCATGATAGACTGTGCCGCCGCCCGAGAGCCGCCGCAGGATCGGGATGCCCTTTTCCCGGGTGTAGGAATCGTGGATTTCTTCCAGCACGTTCTGATTGCGCCCCACGATCACGGATGGCTCGTTCCGGTAGAGCAGCAGGTAGTCACGGTCCGGATCCATGTGCCGCAGGACATACTCCTCCAGAGCCAGGTTGAACGCCGGGTCGGTCCGGTCTGCATTGTCTATAAATATGAGTGATTCCATCCTGCAAAAATAGAGAAATCAGAGGAAAGGGTTGTACGGCAAATGAATGTTGAATCTGTTATTTCAGAAATTGCGGTTCCAGGTTTGTCGTATGATGCTTACTTTTGGGCATGTTCGGATCCAAAGAAACCACACGCGAGTGTCCTTCCTGTGCCCTGGAATCATCCACGGAGGAAGAAGTGTGTCCCTATTGCGGTTATGAATTTCCGCCGGAGCACAAAGGGCGCATGATCATGGCCTGGATTTTCGTGATTCTGCTGATTTTGTGGCTGATAACACGCTGGTAGCTGTTATTCATCAGGCACGCGGATTTCAGGCTGCCAGGAGACGCAGATGATTGAAGTGAATCCGGCCTGGTTACTTTTTATCCGTGGAATCCTTCCCGACGGATTCTTCCTCTTCAGTTTTCTTCTTTCCGGAATTCTTGGCAGAAGATTTTCTGCCATCAGTAGGCTTTTTTCCGGAGCCGGTCGACTTTCTGCCATCAGTAGACTTCTTCCTGCCATCTTTGCGGTCACTGCCGTCCGAAGCATCCGCAGAAGAATCTTCAGGAGATTTTCCAGTTGTTTTTTTGGACTCTTCGCCGGTTTCTTTATCCGGTTCTTTCCCGTCGTCGCCTTTCTCCCCGGATCCGGTATCTTCCTGTTCGGCTTTTTTCCGGTTGTTGCGTGATCCGTTTTGTCCGCCGATGCTTCCGGCCTCGGTTGTCTTTTTCGGTTCGCGCGGCTTTTTGCCTACCAGTTCCAGGATCTCATTCCCCATTACCTCCTCTTTTTCGAGCAGCAGTTCCGCCAGCCGGTCGAACGCTTTCCGGTGTTTTTTCAGCACCTCCTCTGCCCTGCCGTATGCTTCCTCGAGGATTTCATCCACAGCGCGGTCGGCTTCCCTTGCTGTCTCATCACTGTATTCCCGCTGTGAGGCCATTTGTTCTCCCAGGAATACTTCATCACGCTGTCCGCCCAGAGCGGTGTAGCGGAAGGTCTCGCTCATTCCCCAGTCCAGGACCATCTTTCGGGCAAGTTTGGTGACCTGTTTGAGGTCATTTTCGGCACCGCTTGTGGCCGTGTTGAAAATCATGCGCTCGGCGGCCCTTCCACCCATGATCACAGCCAGGCGGTCGAGCAGGTGTTCCTTGCGGTACAGATACTGGTCGCGTTCGGGGAGCTGCTGCGTGACCCCCATGGCCTGTCCGCGGGGGATGATGGTGACTTTGTGGACAGGGTCCGTGTTGTCAAGAGCGGCGGCAACAATGGCGTGTCCGGCCTCATGATACGCAAGCAGGCGCCGTTCTTCATCGTCGAGGATCACACCGCGGCGTTCCAGGCCCATGATGATCTTGTCGCGGGCCATATCGATATCCCGCTGAGTGATTTTATCACGGTCGTGGCGGGCAGTGAACATGGCGGCTTCGTTGAGCAGGTTTTCCAGGTCGGCGCCACTGAAACCGGGGGTTCCCCGCGAGACGCTTTCAAAGTCGACATCGTCGGCAAGGGGTTTGTTGCGGGCGTGGACCTGCAGGATCTTGACGCGGTCATCCTGCGAGGGAAGGCCGACTTCTACCCTTCGGTTAAACCTGCCCGGGCGCAGCAGTGCCTTGTCGAGGATATCGGGACGGTTGGTGGCTGCCATTACGATAACGCTTTCATTGGCTTCAAAGCCGTCCATTTCCGAGAGCAGCTGGTTAAGGGTTTGCTCCCGTTCATCGTGTCCGCCACCCAGTCCGGCTCCGCGACGACGGCCGATCGAGTCCAGCTCATCGATAAAGATAATGGCTGGAGCGGCTTCTTTGGCGTTCTTGAACATTTCGCGGACGCGTTTTGCCCCGACACCGACGAGCATTTCCATGAAGTCGGATCCGGTGATGCTGTAGAACGGCACACCGGCTTCACCGGCAACGGCACGTGCCATCAGGGTTTTTCCGGTACCCGGGGCGCCGTAGAGGAGTATGCCTTTGGGAACTTTGACTCCGAGTTTTTCAAATTTGGAGGGTTCTTTCAGGTAGGATACGATTTCCTGCAGTTCTCGTTTGGCCTCGTCAGCTCCGGCGACATCATCAAACGTGGTTCGTTTCCCGTCTCCGGGCCGGTGCAGTTTGGCCTGGCTTTTTCCGATCGAGAACATGCCCTGGCCCTGGGTGTTCATCCGTCGATACCAGGCGATGGCAATGATTAGGATCAGCAAAAACGGGAGGGTCATGAACAGGAAGTAGATCCATGTACTGTCCCGCTCGGGAATGGTTGTAACGTCCACATTGCTCTGTTCCAGCAAGGCCATAAGCTCATCATCGCCGAAGGATGGCAGATAGGTAACAAACTCCGTAAAGGAGACGGTGTCCCCCTCTGCCGTGCGGCGTTTGGATTCTGATTTCAGCTCCCCTTCAATACGTTCTCCCTGGACAACCACTTCCCTGACGTTGTTATCCTTCAGCTCAGTCCGGAATGTACTGTACTGAATCTGGTCGGGGGACATTTGTGCGCCGTAGTAGGAGTACAGTATCCATACCCCGAGGATGGCGGCGATGAGAAAATAGAACACCATGATCCGTGACGGACCCGGAGCCTGTTGTTGTGGATATTGTCCGTGCGGACTGCTTTTTTTCTCGTTCTTTTCTGGCACTTATCGAAAGTTGAATATGTGTATAGGTCAGGCATACAAGATAGTGACAAACAGGGTAAATTGTTTGATTTCTTGTACCTTGGTACGTGTTGTTAATGGTGCGTTACAGTAACGGTACAGAGTATATAACACCTATTGTAAACGATAGGTTTCCATGTAATATTGAGGCTTGCATAAAATCCGTATTTTGTTTGGGCAGCGGAATTTGTAATTTTGGTGTTATGCCAGAGTGGCGGAACTGGTAGACGCGCACGACTCAAACTCGTGTGGCTTCGGCCGTGTGGGTTCGAGTCCCACCTCTGGTACGAAAGCCCTGCAGGTCATTGACTTGCAGGGCTTTTTGCTTTAGATGGCCTCTTTTCAGACCGCCTCTTTTGTTTGCGAATAGCCCTATTCCAGCAGCGCCAGCAGTGCGCTTATCTTCCTTCGCGGAACGTTCCGGAGCAGGTTCTGCATTGCATCCAGTCGCTGAAACTTTTGGTAAGGACCCGCATGCTGATGCCATCCTCTTTTCTTTGCACATGGAGCTTCATGGACGGCTGCAACCGGAGTTCGTCCACCAGGTCTTCGGGAATCAAGGCCCCGAGCCCGCTTTCGATATTGATGATGGGCGCAAGGACGTATTTATTCTCTGAATATTCGAGATATACGGTTTCCCCTTGTTCGATGTCGAATTCATCAACGCTTTTTGAAGGAAAAACGACGCCGCTTACTTCCGGTATTTCGGATATCCTGGCTATGAATGACATAATTTATACCTGGTTACATGAATAACATGGTGTTGTGAAAAATTCAGCTGAAATTACGTATTTATTAAGAACAGATTTTTTGTAATATCAAAAGTATGGATTGCGGGTATCCCAAACATTAATCTAAATACCAGACTATGGAAACCATCCTTGGGATTATTGCACTGATCTGTGCCGTATGGGTCATTTATGATGTATGGGCAGTTCAAAAGACCATGAGTGCCGGAAAGAAGGTGTTGTGGACCATTTTCGCACTCATTTTCAGCATACTGACAGCCATAGTGTATTACCTCGTGCAGAAAAAGTAGGGGCAAGGACGCGTTCTGCTGACTTCTTCCAACTTCTGCCGATTTATTCCGGGTTCTGATGATCGGTGATGACGCCTGCTATGCCGTTTCTATTCCGGCGTCCTCCTGCAGGTTGTAAACCTCTATGCCCTGCTCCCGGAGTTTGTACTTCTGGATCTTGCCGCTTGCCGTAGTCGGATACGATGAAACAAAGCGCACGTATTTGGGCACCTTGTGGCGCGCCATGTTGGCTTTGACGAATTCCTGGACCTCGTCTTCGGTCAGTTTCTTTCCTTCCTTGAGGATGATGAAGGCGGCAATCTCCTCGCCGTATTCCTTGCTCGGCAGCCCTACCACCTGCACGTCGGTTATATCCGGGTGCGTATAGAGGAACTCCTCGATCTCTTTCGGATAGATGTTCTCACCGCCCCGGATGATCATGTCCTTGATGCGGCCGACGATTTTATAGTAACCGTCGCCATCCACCGTGGCCAGATCGCCCGTATGCAGCCATCCATCGTCATCAATGGCTTCTTCGGTGGCCTCGGGCATCTTGTAGTATCCTTTCATGATGTTGTAGCCGCGGGCGCAGAATTCGCCGGGTTGGCCGGGACCCAGTTCCTCTCCCGTGGCCGGATCCACGATCTTGGCTTCGATACCGGGCAGTACGCGTCCCACGGTCTCCACCCGGTGCCGGATGCTGTCATCAACCCGGGTCTGCGTGCAAACCGGTGAGGCTTCCGTCTGTCCGTAGGCGATGGTGATCTCGTTGGCTCCCATATCGTTGACCACCTGTTTCATCACGGCGATCGGGCAGGGCGATCCGGCCATGATGCCGGTGCGCAGGTTGAAGGAGTAGTTTTTGAATTCGGGATGTTCGAGTACGGCAATGAACATGGTCGGGACCCCGTGAAGCGCGGTGCATTTTTCGTTCTGGCACGCGTCGAGCACATCCTGCGGCCTGAAATAGGGCAGCACCACCATGGTTGTTGCGTGTGTGAGACAGGCCATGACGCCCAGCACCAGTCCGAAACAGTGGAACAGCGGCACGGCCAGGCAGAGCTTGTCCTCATGTGTTAGCTTCATGCACTCCCCGACTCCCTTCCCGTTATTGAGGATGTTGAAATGGGTAAGCATGACGCCTTTGGGGAATCCGGTCGTTCCCGAGGTATACTGCATGTTGATGATTTCGTGACAGTCCAGCCCATCCTGCACTCTTTGGAACTCCTCCTGGCGGATCTGCTCACCCAGTTCCGCCAGCTGCGCGAAATTGAGCATGCCCTGCGGTGTATCCTCGCCGGCGAAGATGATGCGCTCGAGCATCGGAAACCGTTTTGGCGTAACGCGGCCATCGGTGGCATCTTCAAGCTCCGGACACAGCCGGGCAATGATGTCGGCATAGCTGCTGTCCTTGAAGCCGTCGATCAGCACCAGGGCTTTGGCATCGGACTGCCTGAGCAGATACTCGACCTCAAAAATCTTGTAATTCGTGTTTACAGTTACCAGGACCACACCGATCTTTGCCGTTGCGAAAAGCGTCTGCAGCCACTCCGGCACGTTGGTGGCCCAGATGGCCAGGTGATCCCCCTTTTTGAGCCCCAGCGCCATGAGGCCCCGGGCCACTTTGTCGGTTTCCTCGTCGAATTCGGCCCATGTCCGTTTGTACGGCAGTTTGGTGTAGGTGATGGCAGTATGGTCCGGGTGGATTCGGGCCATGTCCTTGAGGACGGCTCCCACGGTTTTTGTAACACTATTCAT
>SL_8KL_010_SEDDRAFT_10004451_pt1 | contig 11260 bp, 12 predicted proteins | sample SodLakKL_010_SED_4_FD_11160 | JGI IMG/M metagenome (IMG submission 11160) | reverse complement strand
GATTGGTCCGAAACAGATAATGGATTCACCTTGGAGAAAAGGAGTGTTGATAAGGGCTGGTCTTGGATGGAAACTAGAAGGATATTAATAACTGAGCAAGGCAAAAAGGAGTATAAGATATCTCATTGGGTTTACAGTGCTAAGGAATTGAAGGACATGTTAAAACAAGTCGGCTTCTCTTCCATTGAAGTTTACGGTAATTATGAAGGAGAACCCTATGACGAAGAAGCAGAAAGATTGATCATTATCGGGGAAAAGTAGATCTTTAGATAAGCTTTTAAATATTTCAAAAAAATTATGTTTTAAATCAATCTTTCCTCTTTTTACTATATTAATTTAGTTTTTTTAGTAGTTCTAAAATATAACGGTAATTACTTAACTTATGTTTTTGTAATTTTATTGAATAACTAAACTTTACAATTTATTTTAATATATTTAGGATTAACGTTATTTACAAAATATTATCAAAAATAGATTACACACGGTTTTTCAAATTTTAAACAAAACAACCGAAAAATCATAAAACCCGATAGAATACCTTTTTTAGACCGCGGAGGATACCCTCATTAGACGAAAAATAGTAAAAGATCGACCTCTTTGAAAAATAGAGAGGGAAAATTACGAACCTTTAAATAGGCAAAGGGAAGGATGTCGGAAAATGTAACTAATACGACGTAATACTTATATATTAAAAAGAAAGAAGTCGGAATTTATATTAGGTTTTACGTCAGATGATTTTCCTCTTTTCTAGAAAGGATAAGGTAAATTCATAAATAAATATATTATTTATCTGATTTAGTTACGTTTATTCATTAATTATACAAAAACATGATTTCTTAATTTACTAAAATAATTTTGTTAATTGGTTTTACAATAATAAATTAATATTTTAGATTATTAGTAATTATGCTAAATATAAGCAAAACCAAGATTTTCAATCATATTTTATTAATTTAGTTATTTACTAAAGGGATAAAATTATAAATAAAAATACTTATTTGTGTCAATCGATCAAATCTAAATCAATCTAGCCCGAACCCTATTATCTTTAATTTTTACTAAACCTAGATTATCATCCGCTGCAGGACCGGGATTCATGTAAATTATTCCTTCTTTTTGTACAGTCCCTCTATCTTCATGAACGTGACCGCTAAGAACAAGCCTTGGGCTGTTTTCTTCGATAACAGAAAGGAGTTTATCACTGCCTATATGTTTCCCTTTAGAGGCCTCATCCAGGATATTATATGGGGGCTGATGAAAAACGAATACATCGATGCCTTCTGATCTATCCTTAAAAGCGTCTATTTTTTCCTGCGAATAATCAGACCCTGAAAGACCAATGAAACTGATATCTCCTCTTTCTACTCTTTTCAACTCGATATATTCCCCATCAACTTCTTCATAAGCCTCCAGAACCATTTCGGGATCACAGTTGCCTATCACGCCTATCACTTCAGTAGGTATCTTATCTAAGATCTCTACAGCATCTTCTTTTTTTCCAAAATGGGTGATATCTCCACATATGACAGAAAAATCAGGATCATATTTGTGGAATGCTGCGTTTATTTTGTTTAAGCACTTCTTAGATCCGTGGATGTCGGAAATTACGAGGAACATTGTTGACATAGTTACATTATAAAAAAGAATATACTTTTATAATTCCTTTCCTTTGACTGAACCGATTAAACGTGACAGGCACACTGAAAGAAAACAGTATAATGGTAGAGGATGAAAAGAGAGGCAACCAGATATACAATAAAGGTTTCTTTGGAAAACCTCTATCTGATGGGGGTGTGGAGTTGGACCTCTACGAGGGCCTCTATCTACTCGAAGCTGATAGGTTGGATATAAACGATGAAAATGGAAACGAAATAGAAAGGGAAGATATAATCGAAAAGATTTCAGAGGAAGACTTTCACAGAGAATATCTTCCCTATAAAGATATGAGGATGAGAGGATACGTGTTGAAGAAAGCTTCTGATCCGGCTTCTTTCCGAGTTTTTCCAAGAGGTGGAGGACCGAATAAAACCCCTTCAAAGTACTGGTTGTTCACCTACAGAGAGAGAGACACTTTCAATATAGACGATATAGTGGAAAATCATGATAAAGTTTCGAATCTTAAGAAAACAATGTTGACCGCTTTAGTCGATGAAGAGGGGGATGTTACCTACTATATTTTTTCGACAATTGACTTGAAAGGAAAGATAAAAAAAGTCCCTAAAAATAAGTTGAAAGGATTTTTGTATGGCGATGGAACCATAATAGAAGAGGATTATGAAAAACTGTATGAAGATAATTTCTATGGATTTCAAGAAGAAGATACTCTCAGGTTATCCATCTATGAAACCCTATATCTCGTAGAATCAGGTATACTAAATGTTTCGGACATCAATACTAGAGAAAAATTAATTAAAGAAGATTTGCAGGAGATCTATGAAAAAAACAGGGGTGAATTTCAGACTGAGTATAAAGTTTATAGAGACTTAAGACAGCGAGGTTTGATTCCAAAAACTGGTTTTAAATACGGCGCACCATTTAGAGCTTATCGGGCAAATCCCGATGAGAAACATGCTGAGTATATCGTTCAACCTTTAAGAAAAAATTATGAATGCCAGTGGTATCAGGTCAGTAGAGCAGTAAGAGTTGCACACAGTGTGAGAAAAGAATTTTTGTATGCAAGGGTAAAAGACGGAAACGTAGATTATCTTAAGATAAAAAGAGAAACTCCTTAGTCTTTCCTACTTCTCTTCAATTCCTTACCGATCTTTTTGAGTAGTTCTTGTTTGCTACCTTTTTGCTTTGGTATTATGACCCTACCGTTATTTTTATACCAAGTAGATGGATGATGTTGGTGTTTTTCTATTCTATTAGGGATCTCCCATGAACTCAATATCTTTCCGATTTCTTCGATACTAGGAGAATTGACAGCGAATTTTTTAGGAACTCGTCTACATTCAGATCTAGAAAGTTTTTTATCAAAATATTCGGGGAAAATGATCCAAGTTTTTCTCTCTCTTCTAGCCATCCTCAATCCTCTACCAGGACAGCATTGATTACTCCGTCCTGACCGGGTCTAGATGTGATCTTAGCTTTGCCTTCCTCTGTTTCTATTATAGCGCCCTTGTTTAGTATGTTTCTCTGAACGTAATTAGGATTGGCTGGGTTTTCAATAACATTGTTGATTTCAACTTGTTTAACATTTCCCTCTCTATCAGAAAGATTGGCTTTTTCAGCTCCTACGACGCGGACTTTTTGTTTCCCACCACGAGATCTAACCACCTTCTTTTTCTCTTCACCGAGAACTGGGAATTCATAATCTCTGCTTATTTCGAACTTTCTCTTTTTTCGATGATAGATTCTTTTACCGCCGGTGAGCTTCCGTTTTGATTTTCCTTGCCAGTGAGTCATCGTGAATCCTCAACCGTTGTGAGTTACGAAACCTTATATAAGCTTTGCCTTTGAACTCATCTATAGTCCTCAAAGGATGAAGCAGATAATATCATACCAGAGATGAAGACTGAAAAGCCAAAGCCGAAGAGCACTCCCGTGAAAGTCCTAAAAGCGTTGAAACTTTCATAATCGGTCACAAGCTGAATACTGCCATCTAAGATCAGGGGAAGTGCAAGGATAGCTCCTATGATAATCAAGATAATAGTTTTCTTCATCTCAGAAATTTCAGTATTTATGTTAATAATATTAAGAAGTGTATCCTTGAGATTTTTTGCACCTCTAGTAAAACTCATAAGAAAAAATCCTAAAGTGAATCCAATGAAGATACCTACATCTCTTGCACATACTGGCATCTGATTACCATTCAAGGTGTACGAACGTTCATGATTTTGATGACAGTTAAGATCACTAAAGAGATAGACAGCATGATGATAGGGAGAGAGTTCCTCCCATCTATGCCCGTATACTATCTGATTGGCGGCCCCATCTAATCCCTCGACAGTCCCTGGTTCTAAGGTCATAGGAGCGACAAAAAGACTCACGGTATAGAAACTGACTATGATGAAGAAAACGAAAACTATTTTATTCGTCCTTCCTGACAAATATTTTAAACTGATATCGACCATCTTAAATCCCCTCTATAATATCTTCTTTTTTCACTTTCTCCTGGTCTCCAGATTTCATATCTTTCAGAGCCACTTCTTCATTTTGGACTTCTTCTTCTCCGATTATTATGGAATATTTAAAGCCTGCTTTGTCAGCGAATCCAAGTGCTTTGCCTATGTTCCTATTCTTCAAATCTATATCTGCCTTTATTTGATTTTTACGGAGATCAGAGAGAACTTCATAAGAATATGATATGTTTTCTTCACCGAGGGGGATTATGTAACAGCCTTCTCTTTCTCTTTCGAAAAGTTTACTCTCTTTTTCCAAGGCAAGATGCAATCTGTCGAAGCCAATAGCAAACCCTTTTGAAGATATATCTATATCGAAAATATCTCCAAGATTATAGTCCCCTCCACCACATATTTGTTTTTGAGCACCCAGTTTTTCTGCATCGATCTCAAAAACCACTCCAGAGTAGTAATCGAGTCCTCTTACTGTTCTAAGATCAATCATGTAGTCGCTCCTTTCAATGTCGTAATAAGAGAGGTGGTCCATGACCTCTTTAAGGTGTTCATAAGAAGATGATCCCCCAACAAAAGAAGATACCTCTTCAAAAGGTGAATCTAATAGATCAAAAAATTCTTCGTCTAAATCGAAATCTTCCTTAATCTTATCGGTTTCCTCTTTATCGAGCATATGATAGAGTTCCTCTCTCTCATCCCTTGATAAATCATATTTTTTAAGATAATCTTCGAGGATCTGGAGGTTAGAGATGCTCAAATTGATATCCTCAAGCCCAAGATCTTCCATACATTGGTAAGCTAAGGCGATATTTTCAGCATCTGCTCTAGGAGTATCTGCACCTATCAATTCCGTGCCAAAGTGCCAAAACTCCCTGTACCTTCCAGATTGCGGTCTTTCGTATCTAAAGGCAGGACCAAAATAAAACAATTTTAGAGGTTTAGGTTCGCCTCTTAGACTTTCTGAATACATCCTCATCACTGATGCGGTGAATTCGGGTCTTAAAGCTAGTTCTCGTCCTCCTTTGTCTTCGAAAGAGTAGATCTCTTCTACAATCGATGGGCCCGATCTTTCTAGAAAAAGTTCGATGTGTTCAAATGTAGGGGTCAGAACCTCTTTGTATCCGAAGTTCCCGGCTTTTTTTCTCAACCTATCTTCTAACCACTTCCTAGACTCCATCTCATTTGGCTCAAAGTCTCTTGTACCACGTGGTCTCTCTATCATAATTTGACTTATGAGGATATGGTATATAAGTCTTTTAAGAAATTCACACAAAAAATTCTTATCTCATTAAAATCTATTCCGAAATATGAAGGATGAACTATCCCCTAGGGACGGTATAAAATTCCTACCCCATTTTCCTACGGTTTTGGTCGGAACAGGAACAGGAAATGAATCTAATCTTATTACCGCAGCTATGGTACATGTTTTTTCTTTAGATCCGCCGATGATTGGTGTAGGTATATCTCCAAAAAGACATTCTTTCGATCTGTTACAGGAACACGGTGAATTTACAGTAAACGTACCTCATAAAGATATGCTTGAAAAAGTAAAGGATTGTGGGAGTGAATCAGGCAGAGATATAGATAAATTTGAAGAGTTCGACCTGACGAGAAAACAGGGGGGAAATATAGTTGTGCCAAGTGTAAGTGAATGTCCACTGGTTTTTGAATGCGAACTTGAAAAAAGTGTAGAAACTGGAGATCACCATTGGTTCATCGGTAAGGTGGTTGGCGCGATGAAATCCAAGGAATTCGATAGAGATGAAGCTATAATCTATTGGGGTGGAGAATTCAGGACACCTGGAGAATTATTAGAGTGAAGATATCCTCCTCATCGCTTTTTTCAGTTTATCGATCTCCTGTGAAAAGCAGAACCTGACAAGGTTTTCTCCCTTATCCTCAAAGAAAGAACTACCTGGAACAGCGGCTACACCTTTTTCTTTGACCAGCTGATCCACAAATTCTCTATCCTCTACATCGTAATTTTCTATGTTGGCCAGCATATAATAAGCTCCTTCAGGTTTTAAAGGATCCATCTTAGTATTCTTCAAACCTTCATAAACGATATCCCTGCCTTTACGATAGTAGTCGAGCATTTCACTGTAATAATCATCAGTAAGTGCAAGAGCCTTTATGGAGGCTTTCTGGAAAGGGGTAGGCGCACACACAGTGGTGTAGTCGTGAGCTTTACGTATAGGTTTCATCAGACTCTTTGGAGATGCAACGTATCCTACTCTCCAACCAGTAATTGAATACCCTTTTGAGAAACCGCCTATCGTTATGGTTCTTTCCTTCATACCATCTAAGGTTGCGGGAGATATATGTTCTCCTTCAAATATGATCCTTTCATAAATTTCGTCTGTGATCAAAAAGATGTTCCCATCTATACAAATATCTCTTAAAAACTCCAGTTCATCCTTTTGGAATACTTTCCCGGTTGGATTATGTGGAGTGTTCAGTATCATAGCCTTTGTATCTTCTCCGACCATTTCTTTTATTTCCTCTTCATCGAGTTTTAGGTCTTTGTCTATAGTTGTAAATCTAGGTCGCCCTGAGGCCATTGAGACAGCGGGAACATAATTTTCATAGAATGGTTGAAATATCAAGACTTCGTCATCATTTTCGACTAAACCTAACATCGCCGACATGATAGCCTCGCTGGCTCCGCAAGTAACTGTTATCTCATACTCTTGATCATATTCAAGTTCGTTAAAATCTCTCAATTTTTCTGCTATCTTAGACCTTAAATCTTCCCTACCCCAAGTTACAGAATATTGATTCAAACCAGAATCTATAGCCTTTTTTGCATTCTCTTTAATAAGCTCATGAGTCGGATACTCTGGATATCCCTGAGAGAGGTTGATAGCATCGTGCTTCTTAGCCTTTCTAGTCATCTCTCTTATCACTGATTCACTGAGGGCCTTTACACGGTTCGCACCTTTCATTTTCTTCACTCACGATAGATGTAAGTACCTGTTTTTTGGTCTAAAGCTTCTAAAAGGTTTTCTGGATTTGTGATTAAAACTTTTTCACCACCATTTTTTAGAAATTCTATTGAGGCTTCGACCTTTGGTCCCATACTACCTGGTGGAAATTGATCCTCTTCTAAATACTTTTTAGCTTCTTCAATATTCATCGAGTCGATAGCTTCCTGATCCTCTTCATTGAAGTTTAGATAAGCATATTCCACGTTGGTCAGCATGATAAAAAAGTCTTCATCTATATCGTTCGCCAGTACAGCACTGGCTCTATCCTTATCAATGACACCTTCAACACCGATCAAACGATCGTTTTCTTCTAACACTGGAACACCACCTCCTCCAGCAGAGATCACAATATAGCTCTCCTCTCCACTAAAGACAAGATCTTCTATTATTTCAGATTCAACGATCCTTTGAGGTTTTGGAGAAGGCACTACTCTCCTGTACTTGCCTCTAGCTGTCTTTTTGATGGTCCAATCTTTATCTCTTTTTATCCTCTCCACTTCCTTCTCTGAATAAGTAGGACCTATGAATTTACTTGGTTCCTCAAAGGCAGGATCATCTTCATCGACTTCTACCTGAGTCACGATGCTTGAAATACTTCTTTCGATATCAATCTCTTTGAGTTTATTTTTCAAAGTTTGTTGAAACATGTAGCCTATCTGACCTTGGGATTGGGCTCCGCATATATCTAGAGGCATAGCGGGAACTGAATCAGCAGCTATCTCGTTTTGGAGTAATATATCTCCGACTTGAGGTCCATTGCCGTGTGTCAAAACAAGATCATATCCCTGATTTATCATCTCCGCCAATTTGTTACACGTCTTTTTCATCATCTCAAATTGCTGTTCAGCCGTACCCTCGTCTTCAGGTCTGACAAGAGTATTTCCTCCTAGAGCAACCAAAGCTGTTTTCATGGATATCCCAACTTTTATAATTTAAGGGGTTACCCTCATCCCAGCGATGATATATAAATTTTGAGAGACAGGATATTGAAGTCTTGAAATCCTTAAAAACATCTCTACTTGACATAGAAAGAATTAACAACTCGACTTTATATTTCGGAATGATAGGATGGAATTAAAGACCTTAGAAAACAAATATGATGAGATGGATTACAAGATAAAGATAATCGCCCCGGAGTTCACTTGTTTATGTCCAGGACAGCCTGATCAACCGGATTTCGCTACCATCTCAATAACGTACGTTCCCGATAAGTACTTGATAGAGTTGAAGTCCTTAAAATATTACTTTGTAGGATACAGGAACAAGGAAATATATCATGAAACTGCTACCAACAAGATAAAAGAGGATCTAGTGGAGAAGCTCGAACCAAGGTACATAAAGGTGAGAGGGGATTGGAATGTAAGAGGCGGCATTACGACTATCGTCGAAACAGAGTACTCAAAAGATGATTGGGATAAAGATCCCGAGGAAATAGAGTTAAAAACCACGGAGCACACCTCTACGAGCCGCTAACCGATTCTTACGTGCAATATAGCTTGTGTAGGAAAAATTTTCTAAAAAATTCGATGATCTTTTACTGTAAAGAAAAGATAAAAATTTAGTCTTTTCTAATAATCAACCTTTGTTTAAAAAAAAGATTAAAAGAGAAGAGGTTTTGTTTTTATAAGTCAGGGAGCGTAACTTTCGAGTTTACCATCTAGGGATTGATCTTCATCATTGTTTTCGTCTACGTACTTAATTGCTTCAAGAACTGGCGGTTGTTCTACCTGTTTCTCACTTTCCTGCTCAACATCGGAAACACTCTCGGACAGACCCATGGCATCTAAGCCTATCTCGTCAAAGAACTCTTGGATGTAGTCCATCTTTAGTTTCTCTACGAGTCTATAGAGCATCTTATCTGCCATCTTAAAAGCATCTTTAGGGCTTTCGTCACCGTGTACTAGAGTATTGTCGTTTTCAAAGATCGTAGTCGCATTACTCATATCAGATACACGTTCCAGTGCTGATTCGGCTTTTTCATATCTCTCCTTTTCTGCGGAAAAAGGCATCACCGCATAGGTGACGACCATCTTTCCATTCCTCCTAGCGAGATCTGCGATCACTTCAGAGGCACCTGAACCAGTACCTCCGCCCATACCGGCTACAACGACCACTAGGTCCGCATCATCAATGGTTTTCAATATTTGTTCTTCGCTCTGCTCTGCCGCTCTTTTTCCGATAGTGGGATCGCCTTTCGCGCCATTTCCGTCGGTAAGTTCTTTTCCGATCAGCATCTGTCTATCTGCATCCAATTCTCCTAATACTTTCTCGTCAGTATTGATTGCAACTGTTTTAACACTGTCAATATCCTTTTCGGCAATGTATTCTATTGTGTTGCATCCACATCCACCAACACCGACTACGTACAGGTTTGACTTATACAGAAGAGAGTCCAAAATTTCCTCTGCCGTCTCGCTCACAAACTTTTCTTCAGATTTGGGGTATTCGGGGCTTTTCTCCTCCATTTAATATCCTCCGATATTATCGGTTCGAATGACCGTCCTACAACTAACAGGAGCTACCTCTTCATGTATTCGTTTTCCTTCTCAGCCATCCTTTTAAAGGATTCTACTTTGCTGCTCAATTCTCCCACTGTGTCATACTGACTTTTAAGTTTCTGTATATCCTCTTTCAATAATCCCTCTCTGACTAGTTCATGGATAGCATCCTGCCAATCGTTGTAATGACCCATATTGATAAGATACTGTATATTGTTCTTTATTTGGGTAGGTAATGTGATATTCTCTGGAATTTCCTTCTGGCCTATAGGAGGATTGTATCTTTTTATGAAATCAAGAGCCGCTTTTCTTAGAAACTCTGATCGATTACTGAAGTCATGTCTGGCTATGAATGAGTCTATAACTTCTAAATCCTCGTCAGCTACTCGCAGCGAAATTTTCTTTTCCATATTTTCAAACACCTTTGACCGGCTTTTGTCTTACTTATATGACGTATTGTATGACTAGTTTCCCCTTAGTGTAGGACAATAAAGTACATAAGGTTAAACTATATAAATATTTTCCTCATATGATAATTGAAGTCTATGACTTTTGAATCGGAAATTGTGTATTACATTAAAATATTTGTCCTACGAAATTCACGAAACTTCTCTGTTGTTTTATTTTATCACTGGAGAGCGTTATTTTGTCATAAATCTGTTATGTAGGATTATAGAAATAACCTCCAGTTGAAAGCGGTTTCCATTCTTTATATCTCATCAACCTCTACAACCAAAAATGTTATTTTATGGAACTATTTAGGTCCCTATAGAATTCGATCGAAAAGAATTTAGTAACGACGCGCGTCAGACAAGACGTCAAAAATTTACCTAAGAAATCATCGCGAATGAACTAAGAAGAAGACCAAAAAAAATAAGTCTATGTTGAATCGATAGGGCTTTCCTAAAAAACAAATTGAGCGAAGGTCTCAAGACGCCACCGACCTAACCAAAAAAATTAAGTTTTTGATGGGTTGGTGAAATTTAGTGAAACAAAATTGCCACCGTAGCTTAGGCTGGCAGAGCGGCTGACTTGTAATCAGCAGGTCGAGGGTTCAAATCCCTCCGGTGGCTCTATTTTTCCTTTATATATGAGGGTTAAATCCATTAGAAAAAAAATTCCTAGTCTTCTATAAATAATCCTATTAGATAAAGAACAACACCTCCTATGAAAAAAATAAAACAAAATTCAGAAGTGAGAAACGCTTGTGATAATAAGCCTAAAACCCATACAGTCACTGCCATATATTTCCACATAGACCCCGTCTGATAGCTATCCTGAGCCATCAAATTTTTAGTATTACTCTTATATTTATTTTTTATTACAACTATCGGCAAGATCTTCAAAACACCATCTCACCGTTAACGAAAGCCCGTGTCCTCTCATCCTGAGGCTCTTGAAATAATTCCTTTGTTTTGTTTTTCTCCACTATATCCCCATTAAAAAGAAAGGCAGTAGTTGAAGATATCCTTTCAGCCTGAAATAGGTTATGAGTTACCATCACTACGGCAGCGTTCTTTTTTTCGAGATACCACTTTACCGCATCTTCCAAAACGCTGATATTGTAGGGATCTAAGTGTGCAGTGAATTCGTCCAGAAGTAAAACATCTGGCTCAAAAACCGTTGCTCTAGCAAATGCCATCCGCTGTAATTCACCGCTAGATAGCGTAGTAGCTTTTCTGTCTGATTTTTCTAG
>SL_8KL_010_SEDDRAFT_10004440_pt1 | contig 11277 bp, 7 predicted proteins | sample SodLakKL_010_SED_4_FD_11160 | JGI IMG/M metagenome (IMG submission 11160) | reverse complement strand
ACTGATTCAACAAACGGGTTTTCTGCCGAAAGCTTTCGCCATGATTGCCGCTGCATGCCACCCGAAAGTTGCATATAGGCTACCAGGCTGTTGCGTAAAATATTCACCTCCAACCCGGCGAGCGGATAAGCATTTAACTGATGATCCCCGTCCGATCCGTCCACACTCATGTTTACGCCAATGTGAAACTGCAAATTGTCCAGGTAGGAGTGGAGGGTGGGTTTCAGGGTGTAGAGGGCCGATGCTGTTGTGTCGGCAGGGTCGCTGTTGTGATAGTAATCGGCCGATACATCCACCGCCAGGTATTGCCTGCGGGCAATACCGAAGGGGTCGGCCCCGATTTCGCTGCCGATGTTGCCATCCATGCTGAGGTGGTGCTCCGTACCATCATATCTGTCGCTGAGCCAGTGGTGTCCGGCTTCAATCCTGTATCCCAGGCGGGATGAGTCGGTATGATGAGTGCCGAATCCGAGCTGTGAAGACAGGAAATCGTATCGCTGGCGGAGGTCGCCGGCACCCGGTAAGAGGGTATCCGGGGGCAGGAAGGTGGAAGCATAGGTTGAGGGGAATCCATAGTAATGGACCATATGCCTGTTGAACTTTACATCAGCGTTCAGGGCTGTGCGGTCAAAAAAGCGGGTACCGTAGACATTTGCCAGGCTTTGGCTGTAGGTGCTGTGCGGATGATCGTCAATTTCCTCGCCGGAAGAACGGTGCTTCAGGTGCAGCCCCAGGGCGTAGCTGTCTGATTGCAGTGAGTTGTAGAAGCCTTCAAAATAGGGTGTCTGATAACTGCCGTATCCTCCCCTGACCAGTCCACGGCTTAGCTGCCGGGGGGGTTCTGAACGCATCCGCGCAGGGGTCAGCGGCCCGGGCCGGAGGTGAGTGACCAGTTTCAGCGGCCGGAGCCTGTAATCGAAATCCATGGCCACGGTCACCGTGTCCCGGATGACCGGGTTAATATTGATCTTAAAGGCATCTGAAATGCTCGGCTCATAAGGAGCCACTACCTGTATCTCATCAATATCCCTGATTTGCTGCCCATAAAGGGTGTTTGCCCCAAGAATCAGGGTGAACATCCATATGCCGGCGGCCTTGAACAAATTTTTGTCAGTCATATCTTGTGTGATTGTCTTTCAGTGAATGAACTTGGTTCTCTTACAGGATTCAGTTATCCGGATTATCAGATCCGGGTTCCGCTGATTGCTGCTCCTGCTGCCGGACAAAATTCAGCCTGCTGCGGGCCTCTTCGAGGATCTCCCGGCCGTCGTAATTCTCAATAAGGCTCTCCAGTGTTGCCCTGGCCTGGAAGGTGTTTTCAGTTTCGATATACACATCCGCAAGCAACAAAAAAGTCCTGGCCAGCCAATCGTCATAGGCTGACATCTGATTGCTGTATTCAAAGATCTGTTCCTCGGCTTTTTCGTAATCACCTTCCCTGAATGTGATCAGCGCAAGGTGATACATGGCTTCAGCCGAACGTCTGTTGGTGGTGATTTCCTTTACCCTCTCCAGGGCGGTAACGGCCACCGCATTGTTGCCGGTTTCCATGGCGGACAAGCCCCTTACCAGGTAGGCCTCCTGCTGTGCGTCCTGGTCGGCCCGGTCTGAATCGATTACGCGGAGGGCTGCTTCCTGGGCGGCATCATACTGTTCAAGCCTGTAAAGGCAGCGCATTGTCCCCTTTCTTGCAACCAGCAGGTTGTTCCGGTTTTCGGCCACCTCTTCAAGTTCAGAAAAGTGAGACAGGGCGGTTTCGTAATGGCCTGCATTGTACTGGATGGCAGACGCCCTCAGAAGGGCGTTTTCCCTGAATTGGGAACGTGGCCGTTCAATGACGTATTGGTATCCTGCCAATGCCCGCTGTTGCTGGTTGGTGCGGTAATAGCATTCCGAGCGGTAGAAGTTTGCATGGGCGGCAAAGATCCCGTCCGGGAAACGGTCGAGGTATCCGGAGAAACTCTGGATCGCTTCGTTGCAATCTCCCTGCATGTAGCGGTTTTCCGCGGCCTGGTAAGTCAGGGAGTCTTGCTGTGCAGCCGTGATGTCAGCCATCCCCCGGCTCTCTGAAAACCGCACAAATTCATCCACCCTGTCCAGATCTACATAGATATTGCGCATGGCCATCAGGGCTTCCCGGGCCTGGGTGGTGCCCTGGTATTTTTCGATGACCTGACGGAACATGTCAAGGGCCTCCTCGTCTTCGTTATTGTTGTAGTGAATAAGGCCTGTCTTCAGCATGGCACTTTGCACATAGGCACTGTTTGGGTGCTGACTGATCACCTGTGAAAAATAGTCTTTTGCCCGGCTGCTGTTGCTCAGCAGTAGCCAGGTGTTTGCGATTTCGTATTTCCCGTCATCCAGGAATGAAGACCGGGGGTGGTTGCTGATCAGTTCCTGCATGGTACTGATCTTTTGCTCATAATTACCCAAAATGCCTTCCACGAGTCCTTTCTGGAATACGGCATAATCCGTATCGATCACGTCCATGCTGATGGCTCGCTGATACCAGTTCAGGGCCGGCTGGTATTGTTTGCTCATGAAGAAGGCATCCGCGGTTCTCAGGGTGGCGTCGTTTACCATCCGGGCATCATCGCTGGTTTCACTGATGTAATTTCTGAACGGGGAGATGGCCTGGCTGTACCTGCCCAGCTTGAAATGGGCATAACCGAGGCTGTAGTGGGCACGGTTGAAGTAATCCAGCGAGAAGGCCCCCGGGGTAACGAGAAACTCTTCATGGGCCCGGATGCTTGCCGCATACTCCTCTATCCTGTAATACGCTTCGCCCTGCCAGTAAAAGCTGGCTGCGGCAAGTTCCCGGTTTTCAGTAAAACGCCGGGTTCGTGAAAACAGGTCTATGGCATTCCGGAAGTCCCCGTTGTTGAACAGTTCCACACCCCTGTAATAAGTGACGCGCTGATAGGCCTCCCTGAGTCTTGGGGTATCCAGAGAGGTGTTTTCCAGTGAGCTGAGTGCATCTGAATAATTATTGGTGGTCAGATAGAGGTCCACCAGGTAGCCGTAAGCTTCTTCTGTTCTGGGTGAATCGGGGTATTCCCTGATATATTTCTGAAACGACAGGATGGCCTCATTGTAGGGGTCGTAGGCCATTTCGAATGACAGTAGGGCGTAGTGAAAGAGTGCTTCTCTGGCGATGTCTTCGTGGAACCCGAGTTCATGTGCCTGCGTGAAGGCATTCCGGGCATAACGCTGCTGACCGGCCTCTATATAGCAGGAAGCAAGATGGTAATAAGCATTTTGTGCCAGGGCATCCTGCTCCCCGGCGGCCTGCTCCAGGTGCGGGATAGCTTCCTCATAACGACCTGAAATATAATAGGAAAAGCCCAGATGGTAGTGATCCTCCCTGCTGCTCTCTGTTCGGGAGGCTTTTATAAAGGTCTCCAGGTGCGGGATGGCTTCCGTGTAGTCTGAACGGTGAAAATAAGCACTTCCGATCAGTCTTGATATTTCCGGAACCTGTTGCGGAGGAGCTTCCTCAAGCAACGGGGGAGCGTATTCAATGAGGGCATCGTATCGCTCCTGCATATAAAAGATGTGTGCAATATAAAACGGGACTACATCACCGTACTGCCGATCATTCTCCAGTGTCCTGAAGGCCCGCATGGCTGCATCATAGTCGCTGTTCAGGTAGTCGATATGACCGCTGTAATAGGTTGCCGGGGTATGGTATCCGGAAGAGGGATCGGTGATTTGGTTGAACAGCCGCTGAGCCGTAGCATGGGAATCTGTCATGAAATGGCTGTAGCCTTTTTTAAACAGAAACTCATTGCGTCTTTCCCTTTCCATATCCTGAACGTTCAGCCGGTTGTACCATCTGACCGACTGCCGGTAGCTCCTTTCCTTATATTTCAGATTTCCCATCTGAAACCAGGCCAGTTTTTGTCCGGCATGGGTCGGATGTTTGTCCAGGAAGGTAAGCAGCAGTTTTTCGGCATCGGGGTTGTCCAGTTCCGCAGCACATAATGCAGAATAGAGCGTAGCGCTTGCCCGGATTTCGCTCTGCGGATCATCAATCTGCCGGATGGTCTGCAGAAACAGCTGCCTGGCTGCTCCGTATTTTTCATTGCTGAACAATGCCCTTGCCTCCCGGTAAGTGGCCTCGGGTTCGTCATGGGCGGCTGTTTGCTGGCCGGCGGCCTGTTGCGTTATGAGCAATGTCGTCAGCAATATCAGCAGGAAAGAGAACTTTTTTGTCATTTTATTTCAGCTATTAGATCATCAATTCATTAAAAGAAAAAGGCAGGCCTGTAAGCCGGGTTCTGTTGCATGCCAGGGGCATGCCTCCTGTCATTTGTCTTGGGCAGTGCTCACGCAATGCCTCCAACGGCCTACCCTCCGGGATCGGGCGAGCAACCCTCAAACCCCGGTATATTTGGCCTTTCAACGCATAAGGTTTGCCCCCCTGTCCGGTCACCCGGACAGGGCGTGAGCCCTTACCTCACGTTTTCACCCTTACCTGCCCGGCATAAGCCTGAGGCAGGCGGTTGTTTTCTGTGGCACTTGCTCTCAGCCTGCAAATGCAGACCGGCTTCCCGTTAGGAAGTATGCTGCTCTGTGTTGCCCGGACTTTCCTCCTCCCGCTGAACGGGAAGCGACAGGACGGCCTGCCTTTTTCAATGAGCGTTTATTGGTGCGAGCCGGACCGGTATAGTTTTACTTCAGTGGCTCCCATGCCGTAACGTGCATAAGGCGCATCAAAGTATTCCAGCCCCTCCGTATTTTTGAACATCTTCAGCAAAGCCTGTTTCAGGGTACCATTGCCTACCCCGTGAATAAATATCAACTTGCTTATATGTTGTTTTCTTGCCTCTTCCAGGCAACGTTTTACATAATCCATCTGCATATTGAGCATGTCGGCATTGGTCATATTGATGGTGTTGTCGGTCAATTCCACGATATGCAGGTCAATTTCCGCAATATTGTCGCCAACCATATGTTTCTCCAGTATCCCCTTGCTTTTTCGTTCGCTTACGGGTTTGTGGGTGTTGCGCTCCTCCTCCTCTTTCATGTGCTTCACCGAATCCGGTACATCAACCTCCGCAGTTTGCCTTTCTTTCTGTTTTCCGGGGGCTGTCACAGGTATTGTCATGGCCTTTTGGTGCAACATGGGCGAAAATGTAAAGCTTTCTTCTTTGTAGATTTTTACCGGTTTAAACACGATATAGTCAGCTGCCGGCGGAAGCAGTTCCGTTTTCCCCTCCCTGAAAAAGAGTGTCTGGAGCATGGCGTGTGCCCATTCTTCGATGTCCGTGCGCTCCACCTTGCCCAGGTGATGCCTGGTACCGGGATCCATCGCGCCGGTTGCTTTCCCGTAGAAGTTGCCTGATTTGTTGATAAACAGGGCAAAAGAAACACGGTACCCGGTGTGGTTCAACAGGAAAAAATCCATGGCACTGGCCAGCACCTGGTCCTGGTTTCTTGGTACCATTGCCAGGTATACACCGGTTGATATATCCTCGGTCTGGTGGGGAAGAACGTACAAACCGGCTGTTTTTTCATCTTTTGCAGGTGTCGGCCTTTTCGGCGCGGTAAGCGGCCGGTCCTCCTCCATATTGCCTGCTTTGATTAGATCAGTAACCGCGTAGGGGATTTCAAACCCATCTTCCACAGCTACATGAACAATCTGTTCATCCTCCACACGGGTAACGATTCCGCCACCTTTTTCATTCAAAAACAATACCTTGTCGCCTACTTTAAATTGCATTTTATAATGGTTGTTTCCGGAAGTTTCCCAACGTTATGATAACGCTTAAAAACGCCGATTTATATCTGTAATCAGGAAAATATGCAAAAATAACAGAAATCATCCGAATATATGGCTAATTTTCAGGGTTATGTATTGGTTATTTGACGTAATCAACACATAAAACATGCCAGATCATCCCAAAAGTTTATAATTTTGACTGAAGCAGCAAACCGTTTTACGGAAGCTTGTGAGAATTTTTGCCCAACAGCCCCAAAGCCACGGTCAGCGCAATGCAGGGAAAATTTGTAAAAAACCTTACACTCTTGCTGGTGCTTAACCTCCTGGTTAAGCCTTTCTGGATCCTCGGTATTGACCGCTCAGTTCAAAATACCGTAGGAGCAGAGGAGTATGGTTTTTATTTTGCGGTGTTTAACTTTTCCTTTTTATTCAACATCCTCCTGGACTTCGGGATTACCAATTTCAATAACCGGAATATTGCACAGAACAACCAATTGCTCACCAAGCACCTTTCGAACCTGCTTGTGGTGAAGCTTATGCTTTTCTTTGTCTACCTGGTGATCACCTTTGGCACTGCCTTATTTATCCAATACAGCCAGGAACAGATCCGGCTGTTGTATTTTCTTGCCATCAACCAGTTTTTGCTTAGCTTCATCCTCTACCTTCGCTCGAACCTGGGTGGTCTTCATCTGTTCCGGACCGACAGTATGATCTCAGTGCTGGACAGGACGCTGATGATCGTGATCTGTGCCATTCTTCTGTGGGGCAATGTGGTCAATGAGTTTCGCATTGAATATTATGTGTATGCACAAACGGGCGGGTATCTGCTCACGGCCGTCACTGCATTGTGGCTTGTGCTGCGGAGGACAGAAAGGAAGTGGCTCAGGCTGAGCTGGAATTTCCCCTTTTTACTTGCCATTGTCAGGCAAAGTTTTCCTTTTGCCATACTGGTATTGCTGATGACTTTTTATAATCGCATTGACAGTGTGATGCTGGAACGTTTGCTGGATGATGGTGCCCGGTACAGCGGTATTTATGCCTCGGCCTACCGTTTGCTGGATGCCGCAAACATGATCGCTTACCTGTTTGCCGTGTTGCTGCTTCCGATCTTTGCCAGGATGATCAAGCAAAAGCAATGTGTGGAACAGTTGATCCGCCTGTCATATACCCTGATCACTGTGCCTGCCGTTGTGATTGCGGTGGCTGCTTTTTTCCATGCCGGTGAGATCATGGAATTTCTTTATCCGGTACATGCTAGTGGAAACAGAGGCTGCATTTCTTTATCGCATAGAGGAGTCTGCCAGGGTATTCGCGATTCTGATGGCTTGTTTTCTGGCGACATCGACCACCTATATCTTTGGTACTCTGTTGACTGCCAATGGTAGTCTGCGAAATATGAACCTGATAGCTTTCGGGGGGATGCTGCTGAATATTGTGCTGAATCTTCTGATGATCCCGGTTTACCAGGCAACGGGTTCCGCCATAGCCAGTCTGTTTACGCAGATTCTGGTGGCACTGCTGCAGGTATGGGTGGTTAAGCGTCTGTTTGGCCTGAGTGCCAATTATTCTTTCCTTTCCCGCCTGGTGATCTATGCAGCAGGTGTGCTTTCCATCGGATTTGTATCAGGTTTTGCCTCTTTTTCCTGGCAGATCAATATAATGATCTTGGGCGTTGGTTCGCTGGCGCTGGCATTGGCGGTAAAACTCATCAGCCTGAGGCACATCTACCAGCTGATCCGGTTCAGGGAGGGGTAATTGTCGTATGTTTTTTCCTTAATTTTGCCGCAACGCTTCAAATAACAGGATAAACAGTTCGTTACAGAATAACAAACAAGTTCAAACCACATACAACATGGATCCTAAAAACAATGTCTTTGATTCTTCCAACGTATTTTTGTTTATCATTCGCTGGTGGAAGCATTTGTTTATTATTTGCCTGGTAGCAGCCATTGCAGCCGCCATCTTTTCCGCACCATTTTTTATTACACCGAAATTTCAGTCGTCGGTCATCATGTTTCCGACCACTTCGGGCAGTCTTTCGCGGACGGTACTGGTGGGGGCCGAATGGGCACGCCAGGATTTCCTTGATTACGGAGAGGTGGAGGAGGCGGAAAGAACCCTTCAGGTGCTGGAGTCAGGCAATGTGCGGGATCGCATCATTGAACGTTTTAACCTGATGTCTCATTATGAGATCCCTGAAGATGCCCGGTATCCCCGGTCGCAGATCACAGAAGAGTATAACAGCAATATTTCATTCCGTCGTACCCAGTACGGAGCGGTGGAGATCAGTGTGCGTGACAAGGACCCGGCCATGGCTGCCGATATAGCCAATGAGCTTGCAGCCCTGGGTGATACGGTCCAGAATGAGCTGCGCAGGGAAAGGGCAGAGCTTGCCTATGAGGTGGCCAAAGGACAGTACGAGAACCTCCAGGCACAGGTCAAAGAAGTGGAGGATTCCCTGCGAAACATTATGGAACTGGGGGTTTATGACCTGGAGGGGCAGTCGGCGATGCTTACACGTCAGCTTGCTCAAGACCTTTCGGCAGATAATCAGGCGGGTGTAAGCCGGCTGGAGGACCGGTTACGGTTGCTGAGCGAGCATGGAGGGTCATACGTGTTTCATACCGCCTATCTGGATGACATCAGTGACCACCTGATATCAAGCCAGCGGCGATACCAGGAAGCCAGAGCCGACCTGGAAAATTTCGTTCCCTTCAAGTTTGTGCTCGACCGGGCTTACGAATCTGAACGGAAGGTGTATCCTGTTCGCTGGCTGATTGTATTTTTATCAGTGTTTGCCGCCGGGTTTGCGGGGGTCATGATCCTGATGGTATATGAGAACCTGCGCAACAAAGACATCATAAAGGAAAAGAAAGCAAAAAACCTAAAATCTTCTTAGCCGGGTGTTGAAAGAAAGCAGGCTTCAGTGGCTCTACGGGGGCAGCCTTGTGTTTGTTGCCCTGAACATGGTGATGATGGTTCAGGGAATTTACTGGCTGTCTGCACTTCCTTTTGCACTCGGCGTGATGCTGTTGTTGTTCTTTTCCCTGGATAAACTGATCCTGTTGCTTGTTTTTCTGACGCCCTTTTCGTTTAAGTACATTCATGAAGAGCTCGGGTTTACAATGGATATTCCCACAGAGCCTGTTATCGTGGCCATCATGCTGCTTTTCTTTGTGAGGCTGCTATATGAGGGAGGTTATGACAAACGGGTATTGCGTCATCCGGTGACGATGATTCTGATCATACAATTATTGTGGATGTTCATAACTACCGTCACCAGTGAAATGCCAATGGTGTCATTTAAATTCTTTATTTCCCGTCTTTGGTTTGTGACAACTTTCTTCTTTCTTGGTGTGTATTTGTTTCGCGAGCGGATAAATATGCACCGCTTCATGTGGCTGTTCGGATCGGCGCTGGCCATTGTGGTGGTAATGTCGACTTATAACCACTATCTTCACGGGTTTGAGCGGGAGGTGGGATATGCGATGGTCCGGCCGTTTTTCAATGACCACACCCATTACGGGGCTGTATTGGCCCTGGTGGCGCCTTTTTTTGTTGTGATGGCCTTTAACCGCAACGGTAGCGTGCTGCGCAGGCGGCTTGCCATAATGGTGTTTTTCTTGTTTTGTGCGGGCATTTTATTCAGTTATAGCCGTGCCTCCTGGCTGAGCCTGATTGTGGCAGCCGGCGGATTTGTGATCCTGGTTTTTCGTCTGAAGTTTCGCTTTATTCTTGCCGGGCTGATTCTTTTGCTGGGTGTCTTTGCCCTGTATCAAACGGAGATTGTGATGCGCCTTGAACGCAATCAGCAGGAGTCGTCCGGTGATTTTTCCGAGCATGTGCAATCCATCACCAACATCACCTCGGACGCCTCCAACCTGGAGCGGATCAATCGCTGGAGGTCCGCTTACCGCATGTATGAGGAAAGACCGGTATTTGGCTGGGGGCCGGGTACCTATCAATTTGTGTATGCGCCTTTTCAGCGATCGGAGGATTACACCATTATCACCACCCATTTTGGTGACCTCGGGAATGCCCACAGTGAATATATCGGTCCGCTTTCTGAGAGCGGGCTCCCCGGAATGCTTTCCTTTATCGCCCTGGCCCTGGCGGTGCTGGCCACAGGGGTGAAATTGTATAAGAAAGCACCTGACAGGGAAATGCGCCTTATTGCCCTGGGCTTAACCCTGGGCTTCATCACTTATCTGACGCACGGGCTGTTGAATAACTTTTTGGATACAGATAAGGCTTCCGTACCCTTTTGGGGGATGATGGCCATTCTTGTTGCCATGGATGTGTTTTACTCCAAACGGGAACAAAGGGCCTGAGGTTTATTTGTAAAGCACTTGATTATCCTTTAATTTTGTGCCCGAACAATTTTGTGGCCGAATAAAATATACTTAATACTATGGAAACCATCAAAACACTTCTGAATCACCGGACAATCCGTAAATATAAAACGGACCCCATCGACGACCGGGTGCTGAACGAGGTGCTTGAAGCCGGCTTTCGGGCTTCAACCACCGGCAATATGCAGGTGTACAGTGTCATTGTGTCCAAAGATGAACAAAAGCGCAAGGAACTCTGCAAGCTGCATTTCGGGCAACCGATGGTGGAGCAGGCTCCTGTATTGCTTACATTTTGTGCCGATTTCAATCGTTTCAATAAATGGTGCCGGCAAAGGGATGCAGATCCCGGCTATGACAACTTTCTTTCATTTTTTACGGCTTCCATTGATGCCCTGCTGGTTTCACAGAACGTGGCGGTAGCCGCCGAGGCTCACGGGCTGGGGATTTGCTACCTGGGAACCACCACTTACCAGGCAGATAAGCTGATCGACTTTTTTGACCTGCCGGAAGGTGTGGTGCCTGTGACCACACTGGTAGTCGGATATCCTGACGAAGACCCGGAGCAGGTTGACCGCTTGCCGGCCGAAGGGGTTGTGCATCACGAAACTTACAAGGATTACAGCCGTGAAGATATTGACAGGATCTACCATGAAAAGGAAAATCTGCCACTTACCGCAGACCTGATCCGGGAGAATCAGCTGGAGAACCTGGCGCAGATCTTCACCCTGAAACGGTACACCAAAAAAGACAACATCCACTTCAGCAAGGTAATGCTGGATGTTCTGCACAAGCAGGGATTCATGAATCACGAAGACTGATCAACTCCAGGTCAGGGAAAGGTGATGCCCGCAACCTGGCTCACCGCTACTTTTGGAATGGTGGCGTTAAACTCCTGGTTGATGGCCTCAATGAAATCATTGGCCACAATGGCGCTCCCTCTTTTGCTCAGGTGAATCCCGTCCAGAGAGAAGATCCCCCCGGTGATGAAGGATGTATCGAAGGCAATGCCATCGATGTAAATGCGTTGCCCTGCCTCCTGCAATCTCTGGTGCATATCAACGTGGGCGAGTCCGCGGGCACCGGCTGTTTCCCTGATCACCTGGTTGTAGGCCGTGGTGGCTTCACGGACTTCTGTAACCTGGTTCCCGGACAGGTAATGTGTTTCCGGCAACGGAACCTGGCTGCCCCAGCCTTGCTGTG
>SL_8KL_010_SEDDRAFT_10004438_pt1 | contig 11280 bp, 10 predicted proteins | sample SodLakKL_010_SED_4_FD_11160 | JGI IMG/M metagenome (IMG submission 11160) | reverse complement strand
GACTCGCCTATTGGCATAACTCGAACCCATTGAGTATCGGCATGAACGTCAAGAACCCCGTTTATAGAAAAAATCAACTGATCGTTTTTCTGCAAGGGCTCAAAAGAACTTTCACAGCTAATGAAAATTAATAGACAAAGTGCGCATAAAAGTTGACAGGGTTCACACTTGTAATATGTTCTGATATATTTTTGAGCCATGTCTAAGTACAGGGTTCTATCGGTGGTGTAATTTGAACTATACGCCCTGCTATTCCGGCAACATAACCAACACCTCCATTAACATTATTTACAATGTCCGGAAGAGTTAATTCAAGGTCGATTAAGCCTGAAATATCAGGCCAGTCTTCCCCGGAGGATATTACTACCAACTCTCTCCTGTTAACCCTGAAAGCCTGAACACCCGGTCCTAAAAGTCTTGCAATTTCTATCCTGTTATTTACTTCCAAGCGATAGGTGCCATCAGGATAAGTTGTTAATTGATCTAAATGCGAAATCACTATCTTCATTTCCGTGTCACATCCAAAGTCAGTTAAGGCCCATAACATCAAACCAAACAAGAAAGAACTAGTGCATGATGTTCTTGATAAGACTCTCATTTTTATGCATTTAATTTAATCAGAGTTAATGAAAAAAATACTTATTTCCAATACGGGTTAACTAATCTAACTCTTATCAGATGGCAATCATTTAGCAAAAAGTAAACTTTCCCGGACCTGTCACTAGAAAATTTCCTCTCTTTTATATTGCAATCCATCAATTTTACCTTTATTTTTATCAACTTGTCAATTTTGTATAAAACCAAAGAGATTTATCGTGAATACGATCAGTAATAAAACATACTCTGCAACACCCTCCACTATCGAAAAAAAGTGGGTCATTATTGATGCTGAAGATCAGCCCCTAGGCCGGCTCAGCACACGTGTTGCTTCTATTTTACGCGGAAAAAATAAACCGGAATTTACCCCACACATCGACACCGGTGATAATGTGGTGGTGATCAATGCGGAAAAAGTAAAGCTTACCGGCAAAAAAATGACAGATAAGAAGTACTTCCGTCACACAGGTTATATTGGTAGTGAAACTTTTACCACTGCAAGTGAAATGATGCGGAAAGATCCTACATCACTGATTACCCTGGCCGTTAAGGGAATGCTTCCCAAAAACAAGCTTGGCCGTCAGCTTCAAAGAAATCTAAGGGTTTATGCCGGACCGGTTCACCCGCACACTGCACAAAAACCTGAAATTAAAGAGCTTTAAACGTCTATCATGGCACAAGAAAATTACATAGGTCGAAGAAAAACATCCACTGCACGCCTCTATATAAGTGAAGGCAAAGGAGCTTTCATCATCAACGGGAAACCAATTGATGAGTACTTCAAAACACAGGCCAGAATCAACGTGGCCAAGCTTCCTCTTGAAGTAACCGAAATGGAAGGCAAATACGACATTAAGATCACCGTTCGTGGCGGCGGTGTAACCGGCCAGGCCGGAGCCGTATCACTGGCAGTAGCCCGTGCACTGGACGATCTGAATGAAGGCCTTCATGGTATTTTGAAAGAGAACGGACTTCTTACCCGTGATGACAGAATGGTTGAGCGCAAAAAGTACGGCCAGCCAAAAGCGAGAAAGAAATTTCAGTTTAGCAAGCGGTAAGTATCCCGTGCAACCTGCCAGCAGGTTGTGGAAAACAGTACACCGGACAGCCTGTCCGGTATAACTTTTCCCCCAAGACTTTGAAAACGGGCAAGCTGCCCGTTGTACATTATTTTTTAAAAAACGGACAAGCTGTCCGTTGTATATCACACATACACAGTGACCCTTTGCCGGGTGTTCCGCTTCAAAAAATTTGAACGGGATTGGTTAAAGGGAAGGACCTGTGTAGAGGACTAACTCAAACATACATACTATAATATAATGCCTAAAGCAGCATCAGTTGAAGAACTACTAAAGTCCGGAGCTCACTTCGGTCACCTCACCCGCCGATGGAATCCCAAGATGAAAGAATTCATCTTTATGCAGCGAAACGGGATTCACATCATCGATCTCAAGAAATCACACACCTACCTCCAGGAAGCACTCGAAGAGGTAACCAAACTTGCCCGTGCCGGAAAAACCATACTTTTTGTCGGCACCAAAAAGCAAGCCCAGGAAATTATGAAAACAGAAGCTATCCGTTGTGGAATGCCTTTTGTAACCCATCGTTGGTTGGGTGGAATGCTTACCAACTTCAGTACGGTAAGAAAAAGTATCTCTCGCATGGAAGAGATTGACAAAATGAAGACTGATGGTACGGTTGACGAACTCACCAAAAAGGAAGGACTGATGCTCGACCGTGAGAAGGAGAAACTTGAAAATACACTTGGTGGTATTGCCAACATGACCCGTCTGCCGGGAGCCATCTTTGTAGTAGACACCATCAAAGAGCACATTGCTATTAATGAAGCTGTTAAACTGAACATCCCGATTATTGGAATGGTCGATACAAACAGCGATCCTGATATTCCAGATTATATCATTCCTGCTAATGACGATTCAGCCAGAACCATTCAGCTGGTTACAGCACTGATTGCAGATGCAATTATTGAAGGTAACGCAGAGCGTGAAGCGATGAGAGAAGAGGAGTTGATGGAGCAAGCGGCCGTAGATGCCAAGAAATCTTACGAATCAGAAGATGATGTTAAAGAAGAAGTGGTAGAAGATGCTGCAAAATCAGGCAAACGTAGAAAACGACGACGCAAAATCTCTGAGTCTGATGACAAACCCGGTACAGATACCGAGGTAAAAGGTGAAGAAGAAGTAAAAGCAGAATCTAAAGAAGAAACCAAAAAGACTGAAGAACCAAAAGCTGAAGAACCAGCAGCTGCAGTGGAAGAAAAAACTGAAGAGACAAAGCCTGCTGCAACAGCTAAGGATGAAAANGCCTCTGATGAAGAAGAGTCTTCAGACAAAAAGTAATTAAGGCAACCCTAATAGAAAATCATTATAAACCAATGAGTATTAGTGCAAAAGATGTAATGAAACTTCGCGAGGCAACCGGCGCGGGCATGATGGATTGTAAAAAAGCCCTCACCGAAGCCGATGGAGATATGCAAAAGGCTATCGAAATTCTGCGAAAGAAAGGCCAGCAGGTCTCTGAAAAACGTGCCGAGCGTGATGCAAACGAAGGCCTTATCCTTACCAAACTGAGTGACGATAAAACCAAGGCTTCTGCTATTGAAATTAACTGTGAAACAGATTTCGTGGCAAGGAATGAAGAATTCCAGGCGCAGGCTCAGTCGTTTCTCGATGCTGCTTTTGCTTCTGAAAGCAAGTCTGTTGATGAACTGCTTAAAGAAGAAGTTGATGGCCTGACCATCGAGAAGCATCTTGAAGGTATGGTTGGCAAAATCGGTGAAAAAATTGAGATCAGCCGAGTTGTTTTTGTTGAAAGCGACGGTTCTTTGATTGAATATATTCACCCGGGCAATCAGCTCGGCGTACTGGTAGAGTTTGAAGGCGATGTTTCCGATGAGAACATTGGAAAAGATATTGCAATGCAAATTGCCGCCATGAATCCTATTGCAGTAAACAGGGATAGTGTAGACGCATCTGTGATCGACAAAGAACTGGAAATTGCCAAAGAGCAATTGATCAATGAAGGCAAACCTGCTGAAATTGCAGAAAAAGCCGCTCAGGGTAAACTCCGCCGCTTCTATGAAGAGCGTGTTCTGCTCGAGCAGAAATTCGTGAAAGACAACGGTATTTCGGTTAAAGAGTACCTTGAGAAAACCAACACACCGCTGGTCAAGTCATTCCATCGAATGCAGCTTGGCGAAGCTTAATTTTTTTATAAAAAAGGCTACCTTTCAGGTAGCTTTTTTTTTGGACTTTAACTTTTTAACCCGGGAAAAGTGTCTAACAACTATAAACGTATTTTATTGAAACTAAGCGGCGAATCGCTGCTTGGCGAACAGGGCCATGGAATTGATGCCGACATCCTTACACTATATGCCGATGAGATAAAAAGCGTTCAGGCTGAGGGGGTTGAAGTATCGATTGTAATTGGAGGTGGAAATATTTTCAGGGGAGTTAAGGGAGCTACCGAGGGCATGGACCGAGTACAGGGCGACTACATGGGAATGCTGGCTACCATGATTAACAGCATGGCTCTTCAGGATGCACTGGAACGAAAGAATGTTCACACCCGCCTGATGAGCGCCATCCGCATGGAAGAGATTGCCGAACCTTATATACGACGCAGGGCAATACGCCATCTCGAAAAAGGCAGGGTTGTCATTTTTGGAGCCGGAACAGGAAATCCATATTTCACCACCGATACAGCCGCTTCTCTTCGGGCTATTGAAATTGAAGCCGATGTGATATTGAAAGGAACCCGTGTTGACGGGATCTACGATTCTGATCCCGAACTAAACAATGACGCTGTAAAGTTTGATACCATATCCGGTGATGAAGTTTTAGAAAAACGATTGAACGTAATGGATCTGACGGCTTTCACTCTCTGCAGAGACAACCGGACCCCTATCATTGTCTTCGATATGAATGTAAAAGACAATCTCAGAAAAGTAGTTTGCAGTGATGCCAATATTGGCACAACCGTTGTTTGGGATCAGTAGCAGATTTATTAAATTCAAAGCTTGTAACTATCTCAATTTATGCTGCCTCATTTGTAATAAACAGATGATTTGGATTATAAGTTTAGCCGGATTTTAACAGATATAACAATCAGTTTTAAATTTACAGACTATTATGATACCTGAAGACCTACAACTCATTATTGATACTACAGAAGAGAATATGAAAGAGGCTGTTGTTTTCTGTAAAAAAGAGTTCTCTCATATTCGCGCAGGCAAGGCAAGTACCGCACTGCTCGATGGAATAAAAGTGAATTATTACGGCTCGATGACACCCCTGAATCAGCTGGCATCTATCACAGCTCCTGAGCCGCGCCTGCTCGTTGTTCAGCCTTTTGATAAGTCGACCATGCAAGACATTGAGAAAGCGATTATGTCGTCAGGGCTTGGCCTTAATCCCAATAACGACGGGTCGATTATTCGCATCCCCCTCCCTTTACTCTCTGAAGAGCGACGGGTCGACCTGGTAAAACACGCCAGAGAAGTTGCCGAAAAAGGGCGTATCAGTATCCGGAACTACCGCCGGGATGCAAATGATGAAATTAAAAAAACCGTGCAAAGCGAATCACTGCCTGAAGACAGCCGTTTCGAGAGCGAAGAAGAAATTCAGCTGTTAACCGATAAGTATATCAAGATGATTGATGCATTATTGGAAGTGAAAGAGCAGGACATTATGACGGTTTAAGCCGCAGCTAAAACGTTTACTCAACCCTGTATTGTTTTTCATGGTATTTCTGACGGTTTCACGGAATCGTTAAGAAATACCATTTTTCTGTTAGTAGGCATCCCCCTTTTTATTATTAATGCATGTATATATCCGATCTCGAATTACACGGTTTTAAAAGCTTTGCACATAAAACTCATGTGAAGTTTGACAGTGGCATCACTGCTATTGTGGGGCCAAATGGCTGCGGGAAATCGAACATTGTAGACGCACTCCGCTGGGTTTTAGGGGAACAACGCCCCTCCCTGCTTCGCTCAAGCGCCATGAGTAACGTGATTTTTAATGGAACAGCCAAGAAGAAAGCTCTTGGTATGGCAGACGTATCGCTCACATTTGTGAACAATAAGGGAATTCTGCCCATCGAGTACAGTGAACTCACCATTACCCGCCGCCTCTACCGCTCCGGCGAAAGCGAGTACCTGATTAACAATACCCCCTGCCGCCTTAAGGATATTATGGAACTGTTCATGGATACGGGGATGAGCTCTGATGCCTACTCTGTGATTGAGCTCAAGATGGTTGAAGAGATCCTGAATGATCGTAACAACGACCGGCGAAGGCTGTTTGAAGAGGCTGCCGGAGTTACCCGATATAAAGAGAAACGAAAGCAGACACTTCGTAAACTGGATGAGACGCTGAAGGATCTGCAGCGACTGGAGGATATTCTGATTGAAGTTCGCAAAAAAACCCGCTCTCTAGAGATACAGGCAGAAAAAGCAGCCAAAGCCAAGTCGTACAGATCTGAACTGGAGCACCTTGACAAAGCATATACCCTTCACGAGTATCAAACCATTAAGGAAGAGCTAGAGCCGCTTCAGACCCGAATCACCAACTCGGAAAAAGAGAAGAAAGAGATAGGTTCAAGGCTCGAAGAGCTGGAAGAGAGCGATGAGAAAGCGCGAACCCGCCTGCTTGACCTCGAACGAAATCAGGCTGAAGCCCAGCGCCGGGTAAGCCAGCTATACTCATCCATTCGGGATATGGAGACCAATCTTCGTATTACCAAAGAGAAGATTATCAATGAAGAGGGTGTTATCAAACAGCACCAAACCGATATTGAGCAGAGCGGGAAAGATCATGCAGAACTCGAAGAGCTGAGAGAGAGCAGTATTCAGAAACTGGAAAACTTTTCGGATGAGAAGGAGCGCTCTGAACAGAGCCTTAAAGAGTCGAAGCAACGTTTTGCGGATGTACAGCAGCAGTTCACTAAAATCCGCCATGAACTCTATGAGCTGGAAATAGCGATCAGCGACTCCAGTCAAAAACTCTCCTCACTGCAGTCGAACCGGATCAAGCTGGAATCCAAACTGGAAAACAGTGAAGATGATCAGATGCGGATTACCCGTGATATTGAAGATTTTGAAGATGAGATTGTAAATGCCAAAGGTGAGCTGAACCTGGCCAGAAAAAATCTTGAGGCCTTCAATTCCGACCTTGAAAAAGAGGAGAAACGCCTGCAAGACGCCGGACAGAAACGTGCGGAACTTGAAGAGCAGCGTGAAGAGCTGCGGGAGAGGGTGCGGTCGCTAAAAAGTCAAAAAGATGCTGCTGATTCAGAAATTGCTTTAATGCAGAGCATATCGGAGTCGAACGATGCAATGCCCTCCTCCATCGCCTACCTGGTAAAGCATTACCAAACCGAATTTAAACTCCTCAAACCGGTAGGCGAAGTTTTTCACACTTCAGAACTATACGCATCCGCCCTTGAAACCGCCCTGGGAGAGGCGATCAACTTTGTGATTGTAGACAGCATGGAGCAGGCCATTAAAGCCTCAACCATACTGAAAGAGAAGAAAAAAGGAAGGGCAACTTTCATCCCTCTTTCCGAACTCAACAAAAGCTATCCGGTTGAGAAGAACTCCATCCTCAGCCATGTGAAATGCGACAGCAGCCTCAAAGCGGTGTCTGAGCTGCTGCTTGGATCCATACTCTATGTGGATGATCTGGAGGCTGCCTCAACTCATTTAGAAAACAGCAGCGCCACAGCGGCTGTTACTTCCGATGGCGATCTTGTGACCTCTAATCGTTTTCTGAAAAGCGGAAGCAAAAACAAGCAATCCGGAATCCGGCTTGGCCTCAAAGACAAGCTCGAAAAGCTGAATGAGAAAAAAGCCAATCTTGAAAAAGAACTTATAGCGCAACAGCTGCTGCTCGAGCAACTGAACAAAGATCTGGCAGAGAATCATACCGAGGCCATTCGAACTCAAATACGCGAGGTACAAAAAAGTGCACGCGAGCAAGAGCAAAAAATAAGCCGTTATCAGTCGAGTATTCAGGTGTATGAAAAAAATATTGGAGACCTGAAGAACAGGAAATCCTCACTCCTATCCAACCAGGATAGCGCCCGGGAGGAGCTTGATTCCCTTCATCCAAAACAGAAAGAGCTGCAGAAGAAAATTTCTGCATTGAGCAGCGAGCAGGATGAGAAGCGAGAGGCACTGAAAAAACTTGAGGAAGAACGAGCCATTGCCCAGAACCGCTACAATGATGCCCAGCTAAAGCACCAGGATGTAAAAAACAAAGCGGACAACCTCGAACGTGAAGTTCAAAGGGCTGAAGCCGGCATAAAAAGCATTAAATCACGGCTTATTTCAAGAAAAGAGCTTCTCACGGAGAGTCGTGAGAAGATTGAAGCTTATACCTCTGGGATTGATAAAACGGAAGCGCAGCTTGAGAATACCCGCACTCTGAAAACAGAAGCGGATCAAAAGCTTGCTGAAGCTGAAGATGCCAGCAGCCGTCAGCGCGGTGCCATCAACGAAATTGAGAAGGAACTCAAAGAGCTCAGAAACAGGAAAGAGGTGAATCTTGAACTGGTTCATCATCTTACAATGGCCCGCGAAAAATTCGACATGCAGGCTCAGGCCCTTGCCGATCATATCTGGGAGACCTATGGTGTTTTGATGGATCAGTTGAATGAAGTTCTGCCCGACGAAATGGAACCGGCTTCGGCAAAAGACCGGATTGCCTGGCTCAAACAGAAACTTCACAATATCGGGGATGTAAACCCGCTGGCTATTGAAGAGTTTAAGGAGGAAAAAGAGCGGCTCGACTTCTACGAAGAGCAGATTGATGACCTGCAGCAGGCAGAAAAGGAGCTCCGGGAAACCATCCATGAAATCAACCAAACCGCTACCGAGCGATTTAATGAGACTTTTGATAAGATCCGATCAAACTTCAAGACGGTTTTCAGTACCCTCTTCCACGAAGATGATTTTTGTGATCTGATACTTGAAGAGGACGTTGAAGACCCGCTGGACGCCAAGATAGACATCAAGGCCAATCCAAAAGGCAAGCGGCCATCAAGTATCAATCAGCTTTCAGGGGGGGAGAAAACGCTGACGGCCATCGCCCTTCTGTTTGCAATATACCTGGTAAAGCCCTCCCCATTTTGTGTGCTCGATGAGGTTGATGCCCCTCTGGATGATGCCAACATTGAGCGCTTTTCTGCAATGATCAAAAAATTCAGCCACGAAACGCAGTTCATCATCATTACTCATAACAAGAAGACCATGGGTAAAGCCGAGATGATGTATGGGGTTACCATGCCCGAAACGGGTGTGAGCCGCCTGGTGGGCGTAAGACTGGACGAAGTAGCTGAAGTGTAGTCTCACCTTGACCGATAACTTCCAGGCGCCGTCTGGTCTTTCCCGCTACCCATCGATTAAATCACAGCGATGATAAAATCCTCGCTTCGGGGATGATGGATTTCACTCTTTTAACCCCGAGGCTGCGCAGGAGGCTACTCAATTTCAGCACCTTCGGTGTTGGTGAATCCACATTCCATACCACGGCTCCGGTCATTTCGCCTATCCTGATTGCTTTTATCGGGCACCAAGCGAATCCCCGAAAGTTCGGAGTGAGCCCGTGCTCCATAGTGACGCTGATGCAGAGACATCTCCCATCCATATCTCGAACTCACGTTCAGAGTATGTATCTGACTCCGCCGGTAAATGCAAATTGATTAAATCCAAGCAGTGTCAATTTCGGCTCACCGTATATTAGAATATTTCCGGCTCTGAAGTCGATGCCGCCACCGATGTTCAGGCCAAATTTCCGGGTATTGGGGTCACCTATATCTCTTTCAACACGCCATAGTTGGTCACTACCCGATGTGTTTGATATATTAATACCACCCAAACCGTAAAACGCTAATCTGTTCCTGTTGCGCACAAAATAGTGAACATTAAAATTCAGTTCATTCGCACTCAGATCGCGTTCTCCAATTAAATAGTAGGTAAAATCAACGCCCCCCCTAAACTGCTCGGTTACAGTAAAGTAGATCTGTGCGGTTAATCCGGTCTCAGCATTTCCCAATAACCCGGTACTGCTTCCACTGGTGAGGCCGGCTCCAAATGTTATATCACCGGGGTTCGTAACAAGCATTGAATCTTCTAAATCCTGCGCATCAGCACTCTGGTTGACGAAGAAAAGAAAGCACAAAGTAAGTAAAGCAGTTATAATGGGTGCAAGGTATTTTTTCATGACAGGCAGCTTTTAATTAAAGTTCATCAAAAATTTCAAAAGGTATCTTTTCAAACGAGAGGATGGATGTAATGAGTTTATTAAGAACTCATTGTCAATCTTTAACTCAAGTTATTTATTAGTATTCACCATATAACGTATTTCATCAAGATAAAGTTCTTAAACTCTTAATATTTCTATTATTACAAATAATTAAAAATCCGAAGTTCAAATGTCAATTGGAAAAGAAAACACTTTCGGGAAGGGACTTTAAAGCATCTAAATCGGCATAGTATTAATCGCCCCGCAGCAGGGATCCTTTTGGTGAGCTAAGATTTATAAACAATCTGCTCCATTACCCAATTTGTTCTTGCAGCAGTAACACCCGAGCTGGGACTTTTATCACTTCCGAGAAGCTCCCCCACAATCTTTTCAATCAGGTTGTACTGAATGTGTTGAGGCAGTTCAAAGTGAAATTCTCTCCTTCCATCTTGATCTGTTTCCAGGATGACCCTACCTTCACCAAACGTTTTATAGGAGATCTGCCCTTTGGAACCTGAAATTACCGTTAGGTCTGTTTCGGATATTGATGCAGCTGTAAAGCACCAGTTTCCCGTTCCCAACACGCCGTTTTCAAATTTAAAGCTTGCCGTCACCAAATCTTCGGCGGGATAGAGACCGGCCTGGTTGGCTGAAAATCCACTGGTATGGGTGATTTCCCCAAACAAAAAGTCCAGAAAATCGAGCTGGTGCGAAGCCAGGTCATAAAAATATCCGCCCCCGGCTATCTCCGGAAACACGCGCCAGTTTTGCTCCGAATCAGCCACAATATCAGGTTGCGGTATCTTTCGCATCTCGATATGCAAAGTGCGAACCTCGCCAATAGCTCCCTCCTTAATAAGTGATTTGATTTTCAAAAAATGGGGTAGCGTTCTTCTGTAGTATGCTGTAAAAAGAGGAACTCCGGCATCTTCACATACTTTGATCATCTCAAGGCACTCCTTATACGATCTGGCCATCGGTTTTTCAACATATACGGGTTTACCTGCAGCAGCGGCCATCTTTGTGTAGAATAAGTGGGTATCAGGTGGCGTGGCAATGTAAATCGCGTTGATATCGGGGTCGTTGATCAGCTTGCCGGCGTCACTGTACCACTTTGAAACCCCGTGCCTTTTTGCATAATCGGCGGCTTTCTCAGCGTCTCTTCGCATTACGGCGATCAGCTGCGAAGAAGGGATTTTCTGCATGGCCGGTGCTGATTTCACCTCACAAACATTACCCACTCCAATAATTCCCCACCGGACTTCCTTATCATTGAATTTATTCATTCCTGATTGATATTGCGATTGAGCCTAAATCTGTTTCGCTCAAAATAGAAGAAAAAATACAGATGAAAATTAAACTTCATATCCTGATCTAAAATCTCAAATCACAAATTCCAAACGTGGTTTAGTATAAA
>SL_8KL_010_SEDDRAFT_10004436_pt1 | contig 11282 bp, 1 predicted proteins | sample SodLakKL_010_SED_4_FD_11160 | JGI IMG/M metagenome (IMG submission 11160) | reverse complement strand
TTCTTGCGTGTATACAGTTGGTTTTTCTCTATATACAGAAAATATAACCTCGTCTTCACCAATATTTCCAACTACATCCGTAGCCCTAACTTCAACTGTGTAATCTCCATCGTCTAAGCCGACAAACGTATGGGTAGTATTAAGTCCTACATTGTTCCATTCACCATCATCAATACGGACTTCATAGTACTCAATATCAGATCCCTGGGGTGTTCCTTCCCATTCAACAATCACTTTGTGTGTATTCAACACTTCTTCATCCTCCGGCGAGGTTATCTCTAACTCAGGTGGTGTTGTATCAACGGTAAATCCTACATTCTCTATTACTGTATTACCTGCATTGTCTATTGCTTTTACCTCTATCTCATGATCACCATCTTCTAGTTCTACTAATTCGTACTCCTCCGACTCTCCCTCGTAAATTAAATCACTGTTCAAGAACAACTCATAATTATCTATACCGCTTATTTCATCACTACCTGCCCATTCGACTAACAGAGTGTCTTCTCCGAAAATCTCTCCATCTTCTGGGGCAGTTATCTCTAAATCTGGCTCCGTAGTATCTACTATGATAGAAACATCGTCAAGGTGATTATTCCCAGCCTTATCCCAAGCGAGTACTTCTATCGTGTTCTTTCCTTCATCTAACCCAGTCAACGTGTATGATTCATCATCTCCAACAAAGATCCAATCTTCATCATCAACCCTGATCTCATAATAATCAATTCCACTCACCTCATCACTAGCCGTCCATTCTACCGTTACTATATCCTCTGCAAATATCTCTCCATCTACAGGGGAGATTATCTCTAAATCTGGTTCTACATTGTCTACTGTAAAACTAACATCTACTGTATCATTAAATCCGGCCCTATTCCATGCTCGTATAGTGGCAGTATAAGTTTCAGAGTGTTCTAAATCATAAAATGTGTGTTCGTTATTTGTCCCAACATCTATCCAATCTTCGTCCTCTAATTTTATCTCGTAATAGTCTATCCCGCTAAGCTCATCTTTGCCTTCCCATTCAATAGTGACATCTGTGTCAGAAGTGTAGCCATCATGAGGTGGAGCTATAACAACTAGTTCTGGTGGTTGGGTATCCACTACGAAATGAACATTATCAAAACCAATCTCTTGTTTTGTTTCATTATCTACATATCCAAACACTGATACTGTATAATGTGAATCTGATAAAGATTCAAATGTATATTGAGTATCTGAGCCAACATTGATAGGTTCATTATCATTCAGCCGGATTTCATAGTATTCTATTTGATCAACACCATCCCATTCTATTGTCACGTTTTTTTCTGTGAATATTTCTCCACTTACTGGATCAGTGATGTTTATCTCTGGACCACCAGGCTCTGCAATAGCAATTTCGTTATTTTCTTCATATCCAACGTCTTTTTCTGCCCTTACAACGTACCACCATCTTTCTTCATCTAATTCTCCTGCATCAAGATCTATGTAGTGGTTGACATCCTCGGGGACGCTATCTAAATAAGTTGACTCATCCCATGGACCTTCCTTGGTTTCTGCCCTATAGATATTATACTGACTTATATATTCACTAGGCGAAGGATTCCAAGTTATTTGGTTATCATCAGTTCCATCGGTGTTCTCCCCTAAAACAGATATATTATCAATCCGCCAGCCTTCAAGTTGTCCTTCATCATATGCTTCAACTCCCGCATCCCAACGGAAATGAACAGTCTCACCAGTGAATTCCAAGAGATCAAAGGTCACAGTTTCCCAATCTTCCTCAAATCCCCAACCTGGTTCACCGGCCAACGGATTATCAAAACCGCCCATAATCTCACCGTCGTATTCCTCTTCAGGCTCTATTAGTTCCCAAGGGCCATTTGTACCATTCGTTGAAATCTTTAGATTGCCTCCATCAAACATATTTGTCACAGAATTGTGGAAAGAACGCCAATGATCAAATTCTAATTCTAGTTTATCAGCTGGTTCAATCAGTTCTACTTCAGGAGAAATCAACGAACTTCTCATCCCATACTCTGAAGTTTTATTGTATTCACCATCACCAAAATCCCAAGATTTATTTCCTTCAGTCGATCCATGTTCTCGAATACTCCAATCACTAGCATTTTCATGAGATTTTTCGATTGTATAGCCTAAATCGCCTTCACTTGCATCGTCGTAAAAAATATCGAATTCTTGAAATCCTCTCCATTCTATTGATAAATTAGTTGGTGGGTCAGGGGGCAAACCATCCACGACTGCTTCTGTTGTCTTCATAACCTCTTGACTTTCATACCAATATTCAGCTTTGACTTCATCACCATGAGATACTTTTAAAGTGTCATTCATTTCTGATTCCGAGATTTGTACTTCTCCTGTAAACTCTATAGTGTCAGAAGAGCCCTCTAGAGTAACATTCAAACCTTCAACATTAGTATCACTTCGTATGTGAGTCTCAACAAATTCTTCCTCTTGCTTCTCTTCATCTATTACTGTTAGTTCTATAGTATCTTCTAAAGCATATCTTTCTTCATTCATACTGATGATCTCTGTAAATGTGTTTTGGATGGTCAGGGCGTAATCCTGGTTTGCTTCTCCATCATTATTAGCATCAGCAGGTATATTACTTCCAAGAATTCTAACTTCATAACTCCCTAATTCAACTTCTTCAGGAGGAATATACACATTCTGAACATTGTTCACATTATCCCAACCATCATCATTGTGATCGAAGTCTGACATCACTTCAGCGTCAGGATAAGTGAATCCATCGTCACTCTCTCCATCTCCAGTTCGATCGAATGCATTACCCCGTATGATTTCACCTGAAGGCGTTTCAACCTCGAGATCTAGATTATTTTTCAATGTAGGTGTACCACCCTCACTATCTCCTGCCATTGCATGCTCATCTGTCCAGGTCAAGGTTATCTTCAATGGCTCATCTTCATTCTCAGGAGATACTTGGTATTCTTCTTTTTCACCAGTAGTAATTAGATTATTTTGATCTATGAGCTCGAAACCAATCGGATCGTAATAAGGAGATTCCAATTTTGAAATATCAGGAACACCCCAACCTTCATCCCTATTTGGAATATGACCACTTGTATCACCTATCTCAGGATCCAAATCATTAGCTGTGTTTATCAATATCGATTTCACCATTGCTGGGCTCGGCGTCTCTCCGTGATTCTCCTCGTACCAATCAACCACTATCGTGGCTGCACCCGCAACAAGTGGATTTCCAAATGAGGTGCCGCTTGCTGCGACATAACCACCATCGTCCAATGGTGTGTTTTGGGAAATCACATTATCAGAAGGTGCTATAAGGTCTGGTTTTACACGGTTATCCTCAGTCCAACCCCTTGAACTCATATCATACATATTCTCTGGGTTCTCATGACCAAGGCCTGGATTGTAAGGTTGGTTACCTCCAATGGTAATAACATTCTTAGAATTGGCTGGGCTACCTATCTCTTGTTCGTAGCCTCCACGGCCTCCGTCATTACCTGCAGATGTGGTTATCACCATCGGTACGTTCTCGTCGTCATCTCTATCTGCATCTCTTACAGTTTGATCGAATATCTCATCAGAATCGCTATACACACCTTCGGTTGAAGCCCCCCACGAATTACTGTGAACGTATGCATCTGAACGCTGAGCGGGTTCCTCAACAATCGGGTAATACTCAGCAGGTAGGAAGGTACCACCATCATCGAATATTTTAGTAGCGAATATCTCTGACTCAGAAGCTAGTCCTTGTCCCATGTAATATTCCATATCACCATCTTCGTATTCATCCCATGTTTCTCCTGTTCCACTATAGGTATCACCAACGACTAAACCTGTACATGCAGTTCCATGATAATGACCATCTGCCCAATTAGTTTCGTCTGTGCCAAAGCCGTATCCGCCGATCACCCTGCCTGTAAAATCCTCAACGCCTGCATCACCAATCGTTCCGTCACCAACACCCGTATCTGCCACAGCAACGGTTACATCTTCACCGTAATAACCAAGCTGATTGATGTAAGCTCCGTAATCACCGTGTTTTCTGTACGGCTCTTGCGGATCTCCTTCTCTCGGTGGAGGTGTGAGATCATCTCGACGATCATATTCATCGTCCATGAACCACAATCCACCGCCAATCAATTGTATATCCATCTCTGCATGAAGTTCTGGCTCCACATACGGCGAGATGTAATAAACATCGTTCTCCAAGGCTAAATCTTCAACATCGTCCATCGATTCTATGTCGACAGTCACTCTAGAGCCATCTTCTCTAAGATCTTCTAAACCTAAAACATCGGCTTCGGCTTCGATCATATTCAACGTAGAAGCATCAAATCCTGGCCTCAACCTTATGTTCAAAGGCATCTCCTTGTCAAGAGCCTCGTCAATCTCGCTGTGCATCTTGAATTCTGGTTGGTAGATACCGACCCAATCAACGAAATCAAAGTCCTCGACTTCTTCAGCCTGTTCGGGTGTCATTATAACTTCATATGCATAGTTCGGCTGGTAATTGAACACATTTGCTCCGATATCTTCTATCGCTTCCCGCCATTCTGGATTTATCGGTCCGAGCATGTTTACTAGATATATTCCTTCTTCGCCAGACTCATAACTGTCTATCTCCAAATCAGAAGCTATATGTTCATTTTTTTCTACTGTCTCAAATGGCCTATTCAATTCTCCATCATTTAAATCTAAAACGTTGCCCTTCACCGATATCATAGATTGGTTCGGTAAAGTATTCACCTGCAATCCTTCTCGCTCTAAAGTCTCTATATCTTCTTTCTCGACTTCGACAAGCACATAATTGTTGTACCTGTCTACAATATCAACGTTCATATCGTCCAACAGCGAAAACTCTTCTGTCCCTGCTCGCTCTATAAGTACTATCTCTCCATCCTCTGTAGAGCCTATCTTTTCCTCACCAGGGTTGAGTGTTCCGGCAACCACCATAAAAGTAGATGTCAATAGTATCAGCGTAGCAAACATTACCAATAATCTTTTTCTTCTGAGTTTCATACTTTCAAAGAGGAAATTTTAGTAGTCATATAATTATCTTGAGGGCATATATGTCATTTGCGAAGAAAACTTTAAAAGGGTTTGGCTCCTTGATTTAACCTACAAAAATGCAGGCTACTATAAAAGAAAAAATTCTGATTCATTTAAAAGGCCACGAAAACTTTGTCGAAGAAAAAGAGGTCCCTTATGTCTATTGTCAGGCAGGGATATCAGAAACAATTAACGCTAGTCAGAGCCGAATCAGTAGAGTTCTTAGAGAGATTATAAAAGAGGGTTTTGTAAAAGAAGAAAGGGGATATATTAAAGAACACGATAGAAAACGAAAAGTGTACTTTCTCACTTATAAAGGAAAAGAGATGAAAAAAAAGATACGAAAAAAACTTTTAAATCAAAAAATCACTATTATCACATCTGAAGGTGAAAAGAAAATATCCTGTAAAAAACTAAAAAACTATATTTCAGATCCAAATCCATTACTTTATGCTTTGACCAATATGAAAAAAGATAAATTAGATTTGACCGAAGAAAGCCAAGATTATGAATTTATTTTTGTAGATAGAAAAGAAGAATTTAAAAAATTAGAGAATGGACTAAAAAAAGTTAAAGAGGAGGGGGCCTCAGCTATTTTCATAGCCGGTGAAGCTGGAAGCGGAAAAACAACTCTAGTAAATGAACTCGTAAAAAAGGTCAAAGATAATGAAGATATTGAATTTCTTAACGGGAAAGCATATTATGGTACTTCAGATCCTTACCTTCCATTAAAAAAAGCATTTGAAAACTCCGAAAAAAAAGCTAATAACATTATATCATCTTCTATCTTGAAAGATCTTTCAAATCAAGAAGGGACAATCGATGGACAAAAAAATTTTACGGCTGAACGTCATTCTATCTTTTTCGAATTTTCTAATGAAGTAAAAAAGTTGGCTCAAAATAAGCCTTTATTAATATTCCTCGACAATCTTCAGTGGGGGGATAAAGCCACATTTTCTCTCTTAAATTATTTAGTTGAAGATCTTTCTGATTGTCCAATTTTTTTTATATGTGCGTATCGCCAAGAAGCGGTCTCGGAAGAACACCCACTTTCCAATCTAATGAAACGCCTTTCTCGAATCCAAAAATCCGATAAGATTTTTTTAGAGCCATTAGAAAGAAAAGATGTACGGAAATTCCTAGGTTCCTTTATGGATTCAACCAATGTTCCAGATGATTTTATAGACTTCATTTATTCAATTACAGGAGGAAATCCATTGTTTGTAAAAGAATTCATTAAGTTTTTGAAAGATGAAGAAAAATTGCCTATAGATACAATCAATTATCCTACGAGCAAAAATGAACTCGATTTTCCTGAAGTCATTGAAGATATTATTTTACATCGATTGAATTCTCATCTATCTATAGAAGCTCAAAAAATTATTTCTATAGGGAGCATAATCGGTAATGAAATTAAATTTGAGCTACTTCTGAAAACTAGTGATATGGATGAGATGGAATTATTAGATATCGTCGAGGAAATATTAAAAAGTGGATTTTGGAAAGAAATAGCAGCAGAGGATAAATTTATCTTTACCCATAATCTCTTCATGCATGTTATATACGAAAAGATCCCTGGTATCAAGAAGAAAAGAATACATAAAACAGTTGCTCAAAATATACAGAACATTTATGAAGACAATATAGAAGAATATTATTCAGATCTAGGTTCTCACTACGAAAAAGCGGATGAAAAACTGAAAGCAGTTGAATACTATAATAAAGCTGGAATCGAAGCGGAAAGGCAATATGCACACGATAATGCAATTGATATGTATAAAAGGGCATTAAAAATATGTCAAGACGAAAAAAAGAAAAAAAATCTATCCCTTAAACTCTCTGAAATTTATCACGTAGTAGGAGAACTAGAAGAAGCTAGGCAAATATTAGAAAGTTTAATAGGACAATTGGAAGATGTAGAGGTAAAACAAAAAGTATTCTCAAAGCTAAGCCAAATTTTGACCAAACAGGGAAAATACGAAGAAGCACTTGATAAAGTTGATGAGGGGCTCTCATTAAGTCAGGAAGATAATGATTTAAAATGTAAATTGCTGAATTCTAAAGGATGGATATATTTTAACAGAGGTAAATTTGAATTGGCCGAACAAACTTTTAATGAAGAAAAAGAGATAGCGGAAAAAACGGGAGATGAAAAAGAAATAGCTCAAGCATTCCATGATTTAGGTACAGTAAAAAGTCAAAAAGCAAATTATAATGAAGCTCTAAATTTTTTAAATGAAGCAATAAATTTAATGAAAAATACAGACGAAAAAAAAGGTTTGAGCAAATCATTTATGAATATGGGAAATATATATTATCTTCTACATGATCTAGACGAGGCTCAAAAATATTATGAAAAAAGCTTAAAAATTAAGAAAGAGATAGGAGATAAAATTGGATTGGCTAATTCATTTAATAATATAGGAGTAATCCATTATGAAAAAGGCGAAATAGAAAAAGCCTTGACAAAACATAAAAGAAGTCTAGAGATTAACGAAAAAATCGGAGACCAATCTGGAAAGGCCGATAGTCTGAATAATATTGGTTTGATTTACCAGCAAAAAGGAATGTTTGATGAATCATTAAATTATTTCGAAAAGAGTATCGAATTGAGAAAAGAAATAGGTAATAAACCAGGTTTAGCAACCTCCCTTTATAATATAGGAAAAATTTATCAAAAAAAAGAAAAATTCGAGAAAGCTTTAGAATATCATCAAAAAAGTTTAGAAATAAATGAAGAACTAGGCGATAAAATAAATTCTATTGTATCTAGATTAGGATTAGCTAAAGCATATCTTGGAAAAAATCAAAAAGATAAGGCCATGAAATATGCTCAGCAAGCATTTAACATATCTAGTAAAGTTGATGCTCTAGCAGAGAAAGGAAGGAGTCATAAAGTGCTCGGAGAAATTCACAGGAATATGAATAACTTAGAAAAAGCAAACAAAGAATTTGAAAAAGCCCAATCTATTTTTGATGAGATTGATGATAAAATGGGTTATTATAGTACATCATTTGAATTGGGGTTGTTATACTTTAAAAAAGGTGAGATTGAAAAATCAAAAAAACAATTAGAATCAGCCCTTAACTTTTTTAAAGGACATGAGATGGAATGGTGGACTCAAAAGTGCAAAAAAAGGTTAAATGAGTTGCAATAAACCTTTTATAAAAAATTTCTTGGCCTTAGCCATCTAGTTTTATAGGTGTAAAAAAATTATCGAAAGACCATTTAGCCTTTAAATACAAATTTTATAATAATATAATATACCTCTTCCATTTATTGTCAAAATCTGAGCCACAAAGGATAATAAAAATAGCGAAAAATGGTTTTTGAGTTCACTATTATCTCTAACGAATGTTGTATTCGATTTTTCTAATCTGCTAGCCTTTTTTTATGGTAGACCGCTACAGCTATTCCAGCACCGAGTATCAGCAGTATAGCTGTGAATCCTGGGATCTCATCGTCTTCTTCGTCCTCCTCTTCAATTTTCTCTTCAAGTTCTTCAAGTTCCTGACGCAGATCTTCTATCTCTGCCTCTAAATCGTCTATCTGTTCCTGTAAATCCTCCGTCTCATTTTCCAAATCTTCCTCTAGTTCATCAATTTGAGCCTGTAGGTCATCAATCTCTGCCTCTAGACCGTCTATCTGTGTCTGTAGGTCATCAATCTCTGCCTCTAGATCGTCTATCTGTTCCTGTTGATCATCTATCTGGGATTGTAAGTCATCTATTTGACCCCACAAGCTATCGACTTCGTCCCAAATTTCAGGTATGTCCGGTAGGTATAACGCATAGACCTCTGTAGAAGCCGTGTTACCAGCTTCATCTTCTGCTACAACAATGAACACGTTCTGTCCATCGACCAATGTCGTTTCGTATGTAAAGTCACCTTGATCGTCAACATCAACTTCTTCTCCGTCAATCCACAGCTCAGCGTCAGGCTCAGTGGTTCCGTTGATGACGAACTCTTCCTCGTAAGTCAGCTCTTCTACTCCGCCTTCAGGCGTGGTTATCTCTAATATCGGGGGTTCTGTGGCAACTTCAAATGTCAATTCGTCCGTAGAATTATGACCCGCTTCATCCCAGGCTCTAACTTCGACAAGATGTTCTCCATCTGGTAATCCTGTAAAGGTGTGAGACATCGCCTTTCCAACGTCTATCCACTCTCCCTCGTTCAACCTGACTTCATAATGATCTATTCCGCTCGTGTTGTCGTACCCCGACCAACTAAATGACATTTGGTCCTCCTTGAACAGAGCTTCATCAGTCGGTGAAGTGATATCTAGAACAGGGGGTTCAGTATCTAGGATGAAATCTGCATTGTTTAACCCTATGTTACCTTCTCCGTCACTAACTCTGACCTCAACTGTGTGTTCACCATCTTCTACATCATCAAATGTATAACTCGTATCTGTTCCTAGGTCTATCCATTCACCGTCATTCAACCTGACCTCATAATACAACGTATCTGTAAACCTGTACATCCCGGTCAATTCAACCTCTATCTCTTCTTCTGCTACGTAGATGTCTTCATCTGGATGATCATTTGGGTAATCTATCCTTGCGTGTGGGGTAGGTGAAGGTTTCACCAAAGGATAATCATCTGTAAATCCGTCGCCTTCGTATGGCGTGTCCCCGATTCCGTCACTGCCGGTAACATCCTGATCTTCGCCATGATAGTAATCTTCGCCGTGGTAGTCAGACCAATAGTTTCCTCCAGCAGGATATCCTTTATCCCATTCGTTATCGCCAATACCCACAGCATGGTCAGCATTATCTATGAAAGAATTATGATATATCTCATTGTCCTGTGCCATACCTAGTTCGAGACCAACCTCATTGTCGATTATAGTATTGTTTTGGACTAGATTTCCATCGCTATTGAAGAAGAGGTATATACCACTCAACTCGTACTCAGAGATGAGATTACCTTGAAGTTCATGATCAGAACTCTGGAAAAGATACATTCCATAAACATCTCCTTCTACGATTTCGTTTTGCCTGATTGTATTACCTGTACTAGAGAAGCTGGCGAGACCGTATGTGTCTGAAGAGTATATCTCATTGTATTGTACAGTATTATCAGCCCCTCCAGATATGTAAATACCATAGGTGGCTGAGTTTTCCATGTAATTGTTCTCTACTATATTAGTCTCAGAATCATATATGCCAATAGCGGTTCCGCCGTTAGAGACATCGTTGCTAGTTATGGTATTTCCGTCCGAATATGACAGGGCGAGCCCGTGTCCGTTATCAGTTAAATCATTATCCCTAATGATATTATCGTGAGAAAAGCCAAGTAGGACCCCGACGTTAATCCCCGTGATCTCTAAATCCTCAACCGTCATATCCGTCGAGTTTGCGAGAATCACCTGTCCAGCATCTGAAGGAACAGTTCCACTTTGCTGATTATTTATATAATAAACAGGATTTCCGTCCACGGTGTTAGTGGTATCTATCACATGTGTGTTCCATTGTTCTTTTTCGCCCCCAACGAGTCTGATTCCAGATCCATCAACTAGGGTGTTATTTTGGATAACTAGGTCAATGGACCGCATAAGGTGGATGTTATTATCAGTCAAACTGTTGTTTTGTATAACGTTCTCATCAGAATCAGGTCGTAGGTAAATACCCATATTACCGTTTGAGGTAACATTGTTTCCGATGATCGTATTTTCATAACTCTCATCTTCAACCCGGATTCCCCAACGGTTCTCGTAGATCGTATTGTTAAAAATAGTGTTTCCACTAGACCAATCTCTTACTCTTATACCAGCACAGGCACTAGCATAAGACACACTGTTATTGGTGACTTCGTTTCCACTCGTTCCTTCTCTGAGATAAATACCTCTATTGTTATCGGTAACCGTGTTGTTATCGATGACATTATCAGTTGATCCCCACATGAGCACACCTGCACTGTGTTCATATGATAGTTCATTATCTTTTACGGTGATCCTATGAGCGTCTTCTAATTGTATTGCCTCACCTGTATCACTCTCTAGAATAGTATTATTTTCAATGATCCCTTCAGTTGTGTTATAGAGATATACACCAGTATTGTCGAACCAGTCGTCAAATACTCTTCCGGTGATATTATGGATATAATTTTCTCTTATGATGAAATCTCTCGTTACATTTCCAATGAACATCCCGGATCCAAAATCGCCTCCGTCGATTTCAAATCCTTCTATTATATATGGATCATCTACAGTTCCGTTTCCTGGCCACCTTTCATCG
>SL_8KL_010_SEDDRAFT_10004435_pt1 | contig 11285 bp, 10 predicted proteins | sample SodLakKL_010_SED_4_FD_11160 | JGI IMG/M metagenome (IMG submission 11160) | reverse complement strand
TGCGGCGGGCCCGGCGGGTGCGACGGGTCGGAGCTTGGGCGTGAACGGCGGGCTTCGTCATGCCGTCGAGGCTACCGACCTGACCACGTCGAGCCCCCCCCGCGCTCTGCGAGCGATCCGCACCCCCGCGCCCTGCGCTGTCGCCCGTCATAGCCGTCAGACCGCCCCGGGGGCTGATCCATCCGCTCTTCGCGCGAGAAACAGCGGATAGCCGCTGCTTCTCGCAGCCGGATCCCCGCGCGTGGCGACTCCGCGCGTTACCCCCACGAGAACCAGCGGATAGTTGCTGCTTCTCGCAGCGTCGTCGACGGCGAGGTCGCAGGGGCCGGGAGGAGCCGTGCCCACGGCCGCCCTCGGGCGTACGGGCGTTCCTGCGCTCCCCCCTGGGCGCTCCCCGGCCCGGCGCTCCCCCCGGGCGCTCCCCCCGCGGCGCTCCCCCCCGCGGCGCTCCCCCCGCGGCGCTCCCCCCCGCGGCGCTCCCCCCCGCGGCGCTCCCCTCGCGCGAGAAACAGCGGATACCTGCTGGTTCTCGCCGTCCAACCGGGCAGAAGCTCGATCGAAGCGCGATCACCTGCGAGAACCAGCGGATAGCTGCTGCTTCTCGCAGGCAGCGAAGCGACTGGCGCTGCTCACGCACGACGCGGGTGGGTCCGGGGGCCGGGCGTCACCGGTGGCGGCACGCGGGCGGTGATCACGATCGGCCGGCCGTGATCGAGCTGATCGGTCGTCTCCGGCAGGGTTAGCACCGGGCCGGCACCGGCGATGCCGTCCGCCACCCAGGCGCACACCGCGGCGTCCACCACGTCGTCGGGAGCGGCAGCTTCGTCCCCCGGGAACCGATCGGGTAGCACCAGACCGTGCCGCTCCAGGATCGCTCGCCGGGTCGTGATGCCCGCCCAGGAGCGCTTGCGTGGCAACGGGGCTCCGGTCAGGACCGCGAAGGCGACCTCCGGGTGCACCTCGTGGAGCGGGTGTCCGGCAGCGAGGAGCTCGTCCACCTCGACGATCCGTGGGACCAGCCGCCAGGCCTGCATGCTGATGCCAGCGCCCACGACCTCCCCGGCGCGGGCGGTGGCCTGTGCGTGGGTGAGGAGCCCCCCGTCGCGGGCCCCGTCGACCACGGTGCGGGGAGGCGCGGAGAACACGCTGCTCGCCCGACCCGGGAGCAGCCGTCGCGCGGCCGTGTCGGCCTGGCGGGGACCATCGAGCAGCCCGATCGGCATGTCGACGCCAGCCGCATCGAAAGCCCCGTCGGCCAGCGCCTCCGCCAGGTGGGGCACCACCTCGACGTCATCGACGACCCCGTCGGTCAGGCGCACCACGACCCAACCGGCGCTGCACCCATCGACCCCCAGGACCCGACGGGCGCTCATGGCGCCCGCGCCGTGTCGTCGACGGGCACGGCCGCCACTGCCGGGGTGCTCACGGCGTCACCAGCCCGAGGTCGTGGAGCGTGCGCTCGAGGTCGGCCCGGAACAGCGCCTCGCAGCCGTCGGGGAACAGCCAGTGGTGGTGACCGAAGACCTCGAGGCTGACCTGGCCATGCAGGCGCCCCCAGGCGAGCAGCAACAGGGGCCCGACGGCCGGGTCGATCCCGGGGGCAAGAAGCGGATCCATCGCGCCCGGCGGACCGGCGACGCTCGGATCCGACAGCACGCGGTCGACCCGCAGGCGCCCCACCGCCGCGGCCTCGAGCAGCGGACGCGCCAGCGCCGCGCCCATCCGGGTCATGGCCTCCACGGTGGGTCCATCGGCCGGTGCGGCGTAGCCAGGTATCGGGTCGCCGAACAGCAGACCGAACTCGTTGGGGTGGGCGACCGACCAGGACCGGTAGGCCAGGCCGACAGCCCGCAGCCGCTCGGCCACGTCGGCGTCGGCCCCCGCGCGCATCGGCACCTCGGGTGCCGGGCGCTCGCGATCCGTCGCCACCTCGCCGCCGGCGCCCAAAGCGAGCTCGAGGTGGTCGGCGAGGTCGTGGAACCCATCGGCGATGAGGGCGGTCAGCAACCCGTCACGAGAGTCGACGTAGCGGTAGAGCCCGGCCGGGCTCATCCCGAGCCGACGAGCCACGGAACGCAGGGCGAGCCCGGCCGGCCCGACCTCGCGCACCTCCTCCAGGGCAGCGGCCTTGAGGTCGATCCACGTGCGCCGGCGCGCTCGCGCGCGGCGACCCGTGGACGCCGTGTCCGCCGTCGGCTCGGTCGCACCGGTGGCCGCAGCACCCGCCGTGTCAGCACTGCTCATCCTCGCTGCCTTCCATCGGCCGAGCGGCGCAGGCCGCGCCCAGTCGACGTCCGCCTGGCGCGCAGGTTAGCCGATTACCGCGAACACCGCTTGCGTTGCGAACAGCGTTTGCGCAGGGTGAGTTCAGGGAACAGTTCTCTCGCTTCTTGCCCCCACCTCGATCCTCAACCTGAAGGCCACACCATGCAGATCACCGTCCTCGGCGCCGCCGGTGGCGCCGGACAGGCCATCGTCCACGAGCTCGCGGCCCGCGGCCACCACGTCGTCGCCGCCAGCCGCTCGGCGGAGGAGCTCAGCTGGCCGGCCGGCGTCACCCCGCTGGCCACCGACCTGACCGACCCGGTCCAGCTCGCCGCCGCATGCGAGGACGCCGAGGTGGTCGTGATGGCGGCCCAGGTCCCCTACCCGCGCTGGCACGCAGAGCTCGCCGACCTGATCGACCGGGCGGCCGACGCCGCGGCCGCTGTGGGCGCCCGGCTCGTGATGGTCGACAACCTCTACGCTTACGGCTCCCCGGGCACTCCCATGTCGGAGACCACGCCCGAGGCCGCCACCACCCGCAAGGGGCAACTCCGCGCCGCCATCGGGCAACGGCTCCTGGCCCGCCATCAGGCGGGTGAGCTCCGGGTCGCGATCGGACGGTTCGCCGACTACTTCGGCCCCTACGACGGCAGCTCGCTGGTCAACCAGCTGATCATCCAGCCCGGCATCGCGGGCAAGCGGGTCCGCACCTTCATCGCCGACGATCAGCCCCACACCTTCCACTACCTCCCCGACGCGGCTCGTGGGTTCGCCACCCTGGTGGAGCGGCCCGAGGCCGACGGCCGCATCTGGATCCTGCCGGCCGCGCCGGCCACCACCCAGGCCGCGCTGGTGGACCACCTCGGCGAAGCTCTGGGCGCACCGGTGCGGCACAGCCGCGTCACGCCGGCGATGCTGTGGGCCCTGGGGCTGTTCAACGCCCAGCTCCGCGAGGCCCGAGAGGTCGTGGCGCAGTTCGACCGTCCCTACGAGACCGACGCCAGCGACTTCGTGTCCACCTTCGGGCCGATCGAGGTGACCCCTCACGATCAGGCCATCGCCGCCACGGTCGCCTGGGGGCGCGAGGTCAGCCCGTGACCTCGGTGCCCACCTCGCCGTGCAGCAGACACGCGGCGCGATGGTCGTCCGCGACCTCCTGCAGGGCCGGGTCGATCCGCTCGCAGGCGTCGAACACGGCGCGGCAGCGGGTGCGGAACCGGCAGCCGCTCGGCGGGTCGATCGGTGAGGGGACGTCCCCTTCCAGGCGGATCCGCTCCCGCTCCCGTTCTCGCACGGGGTCGGGGATCGGGATCGCGGACAGCAACGCCTGGGTGTAGGGGTGCTGCGGAGCGCGGTAGAGATCGAGCCGCTCCGCCTCCTCGACGATCCGTCCGAGGTACATCACGGCGATGCGGTCGCAGACGTGCTGGACGGCCGCCAGGTCGTGGGCGATGAACAGGTAGGCGAGGCCGAGATCCTGCTGGAGCTCGGTGAGCAGGTTCATCACCTGCGCTTGGATCGAGACGTCCAGGGCAGCGATCGGCTCGTCGCAGACGATGAAGTCGGGTTCGCAGGCGATCGCCCGGGCGATCCCGATGCGCTGGCGCTGCCCCCCGGAGAACTCGTGGGGGTAGCGATCGGCGACCCGCGGGTGCAGACCACAGCGCTCCAGCAGGTCACCGATGCGGTCGCGTCGGGCCTGTTTGCCCTGGTGAAGACCGTGGATGTCGAGGGCCTCTCCGATGCTCTCGCCGACGGGCAGGCGCGGATCCAGGGAGGCGTAGGGGTCCTGGAAGATCATGGCGGCCCGCCGACGCCAGGAGCGCAGGTCCCGCTTGGACAGCGACCGCACGTCGGTGCCGTCGAAGACCACCCGCCCCGACGTCGGCTCCACCAGCCGGAGCAGCGCCAGGCCGCTGGTGGTCTTGCCGCACCCGGACTCCCCCACCAGGCCGAGGGTCTCCCCAGGCTGCAACGTGAGGCTCACCCCGTCGACCGCGCGCACGAGCTGGCGGTCCCGTCCCCGACCGACGGGGAAGTGGACGTGGAGGTCCTCGACCTCGAGCAACGGCGAGCTCACGCCACCCCCTCGTCCCGGACATCGGGCGGCTCGATCGCGATCCTGGTCGCCGCCGACGCACGGCGAGACTGCTCCTCCGGCACCTCGTAGAAGCTGCGGACCAGGTGACCGGCGACGACCTCACGCAGCGGTGGCCGCTCGGTGGCGCACCGCTCGTCACTGCGGAAGCTGCACCGGGGGTAGAACCCGCAGCCGGGCGGCAGCGAGGTCGGCGGCGGCGGGAGACCGGGGATCGCCGCCAGATCCCCCCGCTCGGTGTCACCGAGCACCGGTAGCGACGCGAGCAGCCCCACCGTGTAGGGGTGACGGGGCCGGGAGAACAGCTCCGGCGCGTCGGCCTGCTCGACCACCTCGCCGGCGTACATCACCAGCACCCGGTCGGCGATGCCGGCCACCACACCGAGGTCGTGGGTGATCCACACCACCGCCATGCCGAGGTCGGCCTGGAGCTCGGCGATCAGGTCGATGATCTGGGCCTGTGTGGTGACGTCGAGGGCGGTGGTCGCCTCGTCGGCGATCAGGACCTCCGGGTCGCACGACAGCCCGATCGCGATGACGACCCGCTGACGCATCCCGCCGGAGAACTGGTGCGGGTAGTCACCGAGCCGGTCCTCGGGCGAGGGGATGCCCACCTTGGCGAGCAGCTCCACGGCCCGGTCGCGGGCCGCGGCCTCCGACAGCCCGAGATGGTGGCGCATGCCCTCGGTCAGCTGACGCCCGATGGTGTGGACCGGGTTGAGGGAGGTCATCGGATCCTGGAACACGAAGCCGATCCGCTGGCCGCGGACATGAACGAGTTCCGCCTCGCTGAGCGAGATGAGGTCGGTGTCACCGAGGTGGGCAGTGCCCGTCACCCGGCCCGGAGGGATCGGGATCAGCTTGGTCAGCGCCAGCGTAGAGACCGACTTCCCCGAGCCCGACTCGCCCACGATGGCCAGCGTCTCGCCCCGGTGCAGGTCGTAGTCGAGCCCGCGGACGACCTCGGCGCGGCCGCGCTTGGTCCCGAAGCTGACCTCGAGGTCGCGGACCGACAGCACGACCTCGGCATCCGTGCTGTCGTCGTGCTCGGGTGTCGGCTCGGGCGCACCGCTCATGTCACCCCCCGCGACTGGATGATCGAGCGCTGCTTGGGGTCGAGGGCGTCGCGTAGCCCGTCACCGACCAGGTTCAGCGCCATCACCGTGAGGAAGATGGCCAGTCCCGGGAACAGGCTCATCCACCATGCCCCGGTCGGGATGAACCCCTGGGCATCCAGCAGCATCAGGCCCCAGGCCGGCCGCGGCGGCTGCACGCCGATGCCGAGGTAGGACAGGGCCGCCTCGGTGAGGATGGCGAACGCCAGCGACAGCGAGGTCTGCACGATCACCGGCGCGGCGACGTTGGGCAGGACGTGACGGGAGATGATCCGCCAGTCGCTGGCGCCGAGCGAGCGCGAGGCCCGCACGTACACCTCCTCCCGCACCGACAGCACCGAGCCACGGACCACCCGGGCGAAGATCGGGGTGAACACCACACCGATCGCGATCATGGTGTTGCGCAGGCTCGGGGTCAGCACGGCCACGATGGCGATCGCGAGCAGCACCACGGGGAAGGAGAAGAGCACGTCCATCGTGCGCATCAGCACCGCATCGATCCAGCCGCCCCGGTACCCGGAGATCAAGCCGATCAGCGTGCCGACCATCAGGGAGATGCCGACCGCGACCGCCCCGACCTGTAGTGACACCCGGGCACCGAAGATCACCCGTGACAGCACGTCTCGGCCGAGCTCGTCGGTCCCGAACCAGTGGTCGCGGCCGGGCGGCTCCAGGCGTCGGACGATGTCGCCGTCGGTGTAGGCGTAGGGCGCGACCAGGTCGGCGAACACCGCTGACAGGATCAGCAGTGCCAGGACGATCATGCCCGCCGCGGCCAGCCGGTTCTTCAGCAGCGCCGACAGCGTCTCACGCCAACGCGGCTCCGATGGCTCGTCCGGGGCCTGGAGTTCCTCGGCGGGGTCGTGGGTCGGCTCGGTCATGAGGTCGTGATCCTCGGATCGAGTCGGGCGTAGAGCAGGTCGACCAGCAGGTTGATCAGCAGGAACCCGGTGGCGATCAGCAGGACCGCCCCCTGCAACACCGGGTAGTCCCGTCGCACGACGGCGTCGAGCGCCAGCCGGCCGATCCCGGGCCAGGCGAAGACGACCTCGACGACCACGATGCCGCCGAGCAGGGTCGCGAGCTGCAGCCCGGTGATGGTCACCACCGGGATCCAGGCGTTGCGGAGCACGTGATGACGGAGGATGTAGCGCTCGGGCATGCCCTTGGCGCGGGCGAGCCGGACGTGCTCGGCCCCCATGGCCTCCAGGACCGAGGACCTGACGAAGCGGGTCAGGATCGCGCCGGTGACCACCCCGGCGGTGGTGGCGGGCAGGATGAGGCGACGGATCGCCTCCACGGGATCCTCGAGGGGTGAGACGTATCCCGACGGCGGGAGCCACCCGAGCGAGCGGGCGAAGACGAGGATCAGCAGCAGCCCGAACCAGAAGTCGGGGACCGACACGCCGATCTGGGAGAAGCTCGAGGCGGCGTAGTCGACGGGTCTGCCCTGCTTGACCGCCGAGACGATGCCGGCCGGCAGCGCGATGAGCAGGCCGACGAGCAGGGCGGCGAAAGCCAGCAGCATGGTGGCCGGCAGCCGCTGCAGCAGCGCGCCGGTGACCGGCTGCCCGGTCCGGAAGCTGACCCCGAGGTCACCGGTCAGCGCGCTGGTCAGCCAGTTCCAGTACTGCAGCAGCAGGGGCTGGTCAAGCCCCGCCCGGGCGATCAGCGTCTCGTAGAGTTCCTGGTCGAAGCGGGTGCCCAGCGCGGTCCGCACGGGGTCCCCCGGCACCAGGTGGATCAGCGCGAAGACGACGATCGAGACGCCGAGCAGGGCGACCGCGGCCTGAGCGGTACGACGGAGCACGTACCGCCCCACGCTGTCCCTCCGTGGCGAAGCTCAGGCTGGTCGCCCTCACGCTGGGTGGGGACCCGCGGGCCCCCACCCAGGTCAGGTACTGATGACCCTAGCCCTTTCGGGTCGTGGCGAAACGGGTCGCCACATCCGGGCGGGCCTCGTAGCCGGTCACCTCCGGGGACCAGGCCTCGAGGATCTCGGGGTTGTAGAAGTAGATGTAGGACGCGAGGTCCACGATCCGGGCCGCAGCCTGGTCGTAGAGCTCCTTGCGCGCGTCGGCATCGGTCTCCACCCGCGCCCCGTCGAGGAGTTCGTCCACCTCGTCGTCGGCGAAGCCCTGGAAGTTGAAGCCTCCGGTCGAATGGTGCTGGGCGTAGTAGAAGTCGTCCGGGTCGATGTTGCCGAGCCAGCCCAGCGCGAAGGCGTCGAACTCTCCGTCACCCTGGTCGGCGAGCCAGGTCGAGAAGTCCTCGGTCCGGATCTCCACGTCGATACCGACCTCGGCGAGTTGGCTGGCGATCACCTGGGCCGAGGTCACGGTCTCCGGGAACTCGTTGGTGACCATCAGGTCGATCGTCAGGTCGCTGACCCCGGCCTCGTCGAGCAGGCGTTGGGCCTCGTCGAGGTCCTGGCCGAAGGGCGCGTAGTCGAAGTACCAGAAGCTGGTCTCAGGGATCGCGGTCTCGTTCGGCGTGGCCGCGTCGAACTTCGCGGCCTCGGTGATGATCTCGATGTCCAAGGCGAAGGCGATGGCCCGTCGCACGTTGGGGTCATCGAAGGGCTCCCGGTCGTTGTTCAGCGACATGTACCAGTAGTCGTTGCCGGCGACCCGACCCAGCACGATCTGATCGTCAGCCTCGAGCTGGTCGAGCTGCTGCGGGGGCACGGAATCGATCCAGTCGACCTCGCCGGTCTCGAGGTTGGTGACCTTCACGCTCTCGTCGGGGATGACGCGGAAGTCGATGCCGTCGAGGAAGGGTCCGTCGTCCCAGTAGTCGGGGTTGGCTTCGAGCACCACGTTGTCGCCGGGCGTGAAGGAGACGAAGGCGAAGGGTCCGGTCCCGATCGGCTCGTCACCGAGCGTGCCGGCCTCGATCGCCGCGGCGGGCGCGATGGCCATGCCCTTGAAGGCGCCGATCTGGTCGAGCAGGTTGGGTGCCGGACGGTTCAGCTCCATGACGACGGTCAGGTCGTCCGGGGCGTCGTAGGCGTCGATCGCGCCGAGGCGGAAGGCGTTGGCGCCCTCCTCGGCGATGCGTTCGAAGGACGCGACGACGTCAGCGGCCGTGAGCGGCGAACCATCGTGGAAGGTCACCCCATCGCGCAGGGTGAAGGTCCAGGTCAACAGGTCGTCGGAGATCTCCCAGGACTCGGCCAGCGCGGGCTCCGGTGTCAGGTCGTCCCCGGGCTGCACGAGGGTGTCGTAGACGTTCTCCAGGACCGTGAAGGCGAAAGAGGAGGTGGTCGTGTGGGGATCGAGCTGGTCCGGGTCACCACCGATGGCCGCGACGAGGGTGCCACCGACGGCGGCCTCGTCGTCGTCGACGGGGTCGTCGACGGGATCATCGACCGGATCGTCGGTCGTGGGGTCGTCGACGTCGACGGGATCGCCCTCGTCGCAGGCGGTGGCGAACAGGGCGAGGACAGCGAGTAGGGCGAACGGGTATCGCCAGCGCATGAGCGCTCCTTCGGCCGGGATCGGTGCTCACGAGCGCCGCATCGGCGTTGCAGGAGATCGTTGAGCCGACCACATCCGGGTCGTCCGGGACCGAGGGCCTCGTCGGTGGGCCCCCGTCGGGCCTGGCCCTGATGGGCCCGGTCCCGTTGCCCCGTCCACTCCGTCGGGCACGCGAGCTTCTCCTACCGTAGTCGGAGAGCGCCACCCGGACAGTGGCCGTCCGTCGGGGTCCGAGCGCCCGCAGCTCAGGAGGTCGCGCGGTAGCGCTTGAGTTCGCGCCGTGCGAGGGCCATCTCGTGGACCTCGTCGGGTCCGTCCAGGACCCGCATGGTGCGGGCATGCGCCCACATCGCCGCGATCGGGGTGTCGTCGGTGAACCCGGCGCCGCCGTAGGTCTGGATCGCCTTCTCGAGGACCCACTCCGCCATCGAGGGCGCGACGAGCTTGATCGCAGAGATCTCCAACCGAGCGCCCCGAGCACCGACGGTGTCCATGAGGTGCGCGGTCTTGAGGGTGAGCAGGCGCGCCTGCTCGATCCGCACCCGCGCCTGCGCGATCCAGTGCTGGAACACGCCCTGGTCCGCGATCGGCTTGCCGAAGGGGGTCCGCTCCAGGGCTCGCTCGCACATGAGATCGAAGGCGCGTTCGGCCATCCCGATGGCCCGCATGCAGTGGTGGATCCGGCCCGGTCCCAGCCGCATCTGCGCGATGGCGAACCCGTCGCCCTCAGCGCCGAGCAGGTTGCTGGCCGGCACGCGGACGTCGGTGAAGGACACCTCGGGGTGGCCGCCGTGACCGTCCAACCGGCCGAACACCGGCAGCTCACGGACCACCTCGACGCCCGGCGTGTCCATCGGCACCAGGATCATCGACTGCTGCCGGTAGGGGTCCGCCTCGGGGTTGCTGACCCCCATCAGGATGCCGACCTTGCAGCGTGAGCTGGAGGCTCCGGAGGACCACCACTTCCGACCGTTGATCACGTAGTGGTCGCCGTCCCGCTCGATCCGGGTGCGGATGTTGCGAGCGTCGGAGGAGGCGACGTCGGGCTCGGTCATGAAGAACGACGACCGGATCTCCGCCTCGAGCAGAGGGGCCAGCCACTGACGCTGCTGCTCCGGCGTCCCGACGAGGTGGAGCACCTCCATGTTCCCCGTGTCCGGCGCCGCACAGTTGGTGGCCGTGGGGGCCATGATCACGGATCGGCCCGTGAGCTCGGCGAGGTGGGCGTAGTCGAGGTTACTGAGCCCCGCGCCGTGCTCGTCGTCGGGGAGGAACAGGTTCCACAGCCCACGGCTACGGGCCTCGGCCTGCAGTTCCTCCATGATCGGCGGGTGGTGGTGCGGGTCACCAGAGGCAGCGATCTGCTCCTCGAACACCCCCTCGTTCGGGATCACCCGATCCCGGATGAACGCGTCGAGTTCGGTGTGGAAACGCTGTCCTCGTTCGCTCAGCCCCAGCTGCATGCCTCGGCTCCCTCGTCGGCACCCTCGTCGGCACCCTCGGCACGTTAGGTCGCCGGCGCCTCGGGACCCGCATCGGACCGGGCCTGCCGGTAGCCATCCACCGCCGCCTGGGTGAGCTCGCTGGCGAGGTGCGCGCCACCCTTGCCGGCAGCCACCACCCCGTCCTTGGCCTGAAGGAGGGCGTCCCTGCGCAGCTCACGTCGCCTCGCTTCGCCGGCGTCGGGATCGAGCAGGTACATGACGCCGGCGCCGGTGGCGGCACCGGCGGCGAGGGTCACGACGGTCCTGACACGCACGTCTGGGGTCCTGTCGGTCATGGGACGGTGGGGACCTGCAGGCCTAGGTCCCGTCGCGCTCGGCCACCGCCTGCTGCCATCCGACCGCCTCGGCCCGCGCCTTGAAGGCCAGCCCCTCGGGGGTGTGCCGGGCCATCCCGTCGAAGAGGGTCGCCAGGAGCTGGGTCGTGGCCAGTCCCTGGGCGCCCATGGCCTGGTTGACCACGAGCTTCATCATCGCGAGTTGGTTGGCCGGGACCGTGGCGATGCGCTCGGCGAGCGCGTCGACATGGGCGGCCAGACGGTCGGGCGGGACGGACTCGAGGATCAGTCCGATCCGGGTCGCTTCCCGCCCATCGATCAGCTCGCCGGTGAACAGCAGCCGCTTGGCCCGCTCGGCTCCGAGGCGCTGGATCCACATCATCGTCGTCGGGACACCCCAGGCACGGTCGAGCGGACGGTAGTCGCCCTCGCGCCGCGCAGGTGGCGTCCCGCGAGGTCGGTAGGGTGGACGCAGCGTCCGGCCTTCCGACCACTGCGTGCCCACGGGGCGGCCCACCCCGTCGCAGCACCATCTGCAGGTGAGCAAC
>SL_8KL_010_SEDDRAFT_10004434_pt1 | contig 11289 bp, 9 predicted proteins | sample SodLakKL_010_SED_4_FD_11160 | JGI IMG/M metagenome (IMG submission 11160) | reverse complement strand
AGAAGCAAGAAGCAAGATACAAGATACAAGAAGCAGGAAGCAAGAAGCAGGAAGCAAGAAGCAAGAAGCAAGAAGCAGGAGGCAAGATACAAGAAGCAAGAGGCAAGATACAAGATACAAGAAGCAGGAGGCAGGATACAAGATACAGGATACAAGAAGCAAGAAGCAAGAAGCAGGATACAAGAAACAAGAAGCAGGAGGCAAGAGGCAGGAGTAACGAAGAAAAAGTGACGACTCCCCCGGACTTTAGTCCGAGGAGTCGTCACCGCAGTTAATAATTCTTCACTGCTAAGACGAACCGAAGTTTTTCAATTCGGTAACAACCCGGTAGCAACACAGCCTGCTCTTACGAGAAAAACAAGCAGAAAGCCCACTGCTTTAGCTGTGGGAGTGTGTCAAAGATCCCCATAAAAATACATTTTGCCTGCACCGACGGCCAGACTTCTGCTGTCCGGGGAAAAGGAAAGACCTCTTACTGCACCTTCGTGCTCGAAGGAGTACAATTCGGACCAATCACTTGTGTCCAGGATTTTGACTACCCCACCATAACCTCCGTAGGCTAGCTTGGTGCCGTCGGGAGAGTATTCAAGGGCAAAAACTTGACCTTCATGGATGTCTAGATCGCGTTCATGGGTGTAGTCCTCCATGTTGAAAAGTTGAATCTCACTAATTATGTCAGGTGCTTTTACTGCCAGGGTTTCCCCATCAGGAGAAAAGTCCATAATGGTACCGCCTGAACCCGCAAGCTCGAAAGTGGTTACCAACTCATGGCTTTCCACGTCCCACAGACGCACTTTGCCATCTCTAAATGCTCCGGCAAGGTGCTCGCCGTCCGGGGTGAACCCTATATCATGGATCATGTCACCATCGGGGGTGAATTCAGCCACCTTCTCAAATTCTCCACCGTTTATTCTTTCCCACAAATAGACTTCACTGCTCATCTGGCTGGGGTTTGATGCCAGCATTTCGCCGTCGGGGGAAAAAACGGCCCTGCATTCGCTTCCACCGTGAAGGCCGGCAATTTTGGTTTGATCCTGGACGTTATACAGGCTTACGCCATTCCCTGCAGTGGCCAGAATGGATTCATCCGGGGAAAAGTCCAGGCTTCTTGTTTGACGAAATCCCATCGACTCACCTATTTCTTCACGCTCAGTAGTGGAGTATAGATACACATCTGAACTAGCACCTACAGCTATAGTGTCGTTTTTTGGTGAATAAGCCAGCTCACCTATCTCTTCCCACCTGTCTTCCGTGTAGAGCAGCCTTGTTTCGTCCACTTCCTCCACCGGTTCTTCCTCCTCCACCGTTTCTTTTTCTTCGGGAGCTTCGCAGCCGATTGCACCCAGCAGAAGGAAAAAAGTAACAGCCAGAGGCAACCCTATACGTAACCAACGCCTGAGACCAAACATCATTCTACTCCCCTCCAGTTTTTAATAAGCTCTTCAGCTAAAGCTCATGCTTTTTACAGATATATGTTATTTTCAACAGTCAACTTAAGTAAAAAAAGCTTATATTTCTTTAAATACTATCACAGCTTAAATATTGTAGCAACAAAAATAAAATATAGTGCTATTAAAACTTTGCAAAAAGTTGAAAAAACAATTATTATATACGGTAGAGAGAAAAATATATTATAAAATTAGATAGGGAGGTCAAACTAAATGGATAATTATGTTTGTGGGGTTTGTGGCTACGTATATGAACCGCTAGCAGGGGATATTGAAAGCGATGTTCCCCCTGCCACACCTTTTTCAGAACTGCCGCCGAGTTGGGTTTGTCCTGTGTGCGGCGCCTATAAAAGCGAGTTTGAAAAAGAAGAGTAAATGCGCTAAAGACGCCATAATTGTTAACAAGCCAAAAGCTCCAAATGTGCTAAATGCTCTAAACGCGCTAAAAGCAATAAATGAGTTTTAAAAGCCAAAATGCGCCGGGGAAAGGGGCTTTAGGGCGGTATTAGTTTTTATCTGCTCTCATCTTTAATTAGTGAGTCGAGGGGAATGAGAAGGCGTAAAGTTAAAAAATACACTGTTTTTTTCCCTCCATTATCCTTCTCTTCCCCTTTACTCTATACAATCCCTGAGTTTTTTGTCTCCACTGATTATTAATTTTTTCTCTCGAACCCGGATAAGAAAAAAAGGAGTTGATTGCATGCAAAGTAAGATTTGGCAGGTTTTAAATGTGTTGGGATTTTTGGTGATGATTGCCGCTAATTATGCCGCCAATGCTGTGCCCTTAAACAATATGGATACGGGAGCAGTTTCAGATCTTTATCCTAACCTTTTCACCCCGGCGGGTTTTACATTTTCTATCTGGGGATTAATTTATATTCTGCTGTTGGCATTTTGTATTTATCAGGCGCGGGGGCTTTTCAGCTCCTCCGGGCAGGTGGCGCAAGAGGGCCAAAAGACTTCCCAACTCCAAAATATTGGGCCTTTATTTTTCATTTCCTGTTTGTTGAATGCCGGCTGGATATTTGCCTGGCACTACCTGCAAATAGGGCTCTCCTTATTGATCATGGTTGCCCTCCTGCTGGTGCTGATTAAAATATATTTAAACCTGGGTATCGGGGTGAAAGAAGTATCGCGGACGGAATCATTCCTGGTAAACCTGCCTTTCCAGGTTTATCTGGGGTGGATCACCATTGCTACCGTTGCCAACGTTACCGCATTGCTGGTTCACCTGGAATGGGGTGCCTTCGGTATTGCGGAAAGCATCTGGACGGTGGTAGTCATTGTAGTGGCCATGCTCATTATCCTGGGCTTTCTGCAGAGGCACCGTGACCTGCCCATTGCCCTGGTGGCCATATGGTCTTTTGTGGGTATTCTGGTAGAAAATCTGGATAGGGAGCCCATGGAAATGCCGGTAGTAGTGGCGGCAATGGCAGCCATAGTTATCATAGGCATATATGCGGGCTTTAGGCTTCCTAAATCTTTGATCTATTTTGGTGTCAGGCCTTGACATTGACACAAATTAAAGATTCAGAAACTTTAAATTCAAATTGTTTAAATTGTTTTTTTGTGTCAAAGTCGAGGCCTGACACCTTTTTTCCTCTTTGAATTTTTTCCTTTTATATTCAAGCTGCCCGGGTATTTTGACCTCAATTACCAAGAAGTCACCCAATTCTTTAAGTGGGTGATGAAAAATTCCGCTGCCGTTTTATCCGGCGCCTTCTGCGCACCAGTAGTATTATAAATGCCGCCAGTAAAGCTACTATCCCTATAAAGTAGACGACATGGGGGAAGGCGGATTCCTTGTTGATCCTTCCCGCGCTTTGCCGGTAGTAGTCGGGTATTTGCGCGATGCCCTCATCATCCTGAGGTTGAGCGGCTGCGTGTTCTACCACCGCTTCCCACAATTTAAATTCGCGACCGTCTTCGCGGTAGACCAAGTATTCTTCGGGATTCTCCAGGTCTATGGGGTCACCCCGGGCATCTTTAGGTTCCATGATCAGGGGGATCATATCCGCCGCCATTTTAATGTAAGACATTAGTGAAGTGCCGCAGGCTATGTGGTAAAGGGTATCATCTCTTTTTAAGGGTTTATAAGCAGCTGAGTTTTGCTCTGCCGCCGCAACATTGACGGCATCGGGTGCGGTGCCGCTGATCGTCCCGCCGGTTCCCGGTATTTTCATCGTTTCCGCTCCCTCATCCGTTTCCCCACCTGTGTGAGCCATGGCTTCCGCGCCTTTGTATGCCCCGGCGTCGGTTCCTGCTCCATTGTCTATATTTGCCCCGGCGGCCACATCAGCCTCCAACCCGGCGCTGCCTGCATCCCCGGCAGGCTGTAATCCCTCGCCGGTATATATCTCCGGATTCACCACCGACAGGCTGGGGACGGGGATGTCAAAATAGGGGATGGAAAACATCACCGCGTTGTGGGGATCATAAGAGTAGCGGATGCCGGAAGCCTGCAAAAAGGAAGTATTGGAAACACCCTCTCCCAGGAAAGCCGATGCTTCCAGCAGCCAGTAAAGATCCGAGCCGGTAAGATAGAAAGAAGCTATGGGATAACCGGGATACCCGTCTTCACCGTAGCCAATGCCTATTGCTTCCGTGATCTCATAAAACGAAATTTTCCCCGGCGCGTGCTCCTTTCCCGGCATGATGCCCCGCCGGACGCTGCCGCTGGTTTGCAGGGCCACGTCCACCCGCTCGCCGGTTACCTCTTCCGTAAACAAACGCATAGCATCGGTTACAAAATTGCCCACCGGCGTCTCCTCGGGCTCTGAGCTGTCCTCAATTTCAAAATCGGCCCGGGCCACGGTCTCGTAAATGTCCTCAAATTCCCCATCCGTCAGTTCCCTTACTAAACTGTTCAGCTCCTCCAGGTAATCATCAACCAAAGAAGCGGTATTTTCCTGGGGAGAATAACTCGCATCTATACGGCTTAAAAAGGGACGGCCGGTTTCTTCGTTGCGCACACGCACGCCCCCCGTGGCGGTATCATATGCCAGTTCCAGGCATCCCAGATATTCAACGTAGGCGCCGGCCTGCACGATCAAAGTATCATTTTCCTCAATGGGGGGCTCTATGGCGGTATGACAGTGACCGCCCACGATAACATCGATACCGTCAACACTGCGCGCCAGCTGGCGGTCCTCCGGAATGCCGGAATGGGTGAGAGCCACAATAACGTCGGCCCCCTGCTCTTCCAATTCCTCAATCGCTTGTCGGGCGGCATCGTGCTGATCTCCGAACTCTACCTCGCCCGTCCTGCTGGCAACCAAAATTGCCTGGTTTCCGATTAAACCGAATGTCCCCACCTTCAAGCCGTTTTCCAGCTCTATGATACCCGAGTTCCGGTAGAGGTTATTTTTGGCCAGGGGATGTTCCGGGGGAGCCTCGGTGTTGGAAGCTAACACCAGCGTCTCATCATGGGCCTCCGGATAACCGGCTGCCATCAGGTAATCCGCCAGGATGTCGGGGCCGTAGTCATATTCATGGTTGCCGATGGTAACGGCATCGTAACCAATCTTTTGCATAATTGCCAGTTCCGGGTCGGGGGTGGCGCCTTTCGGAGCCATCCAGCCGAAGGCCCCGCCGCCAATAAAATCACCGGCATTAAAAAGCAGCACCGGCTCACCCTCATCCTCCTTTTGGCTGCGGATATCCTCGATGGCAGAGGCCAGCCTGGCAAAGCCGCCGGTAGTAGGATCCTCTTCCCCCGGCAGGTAATCTATGGCCGGGGAATGGGGGATCACGGCGGAATGCTCATCGTTGGTGTGGAGGATAGTAAAAAGCTTTTCTTCCCCCGCGGCGGGCGCAGCACATTCTTCGGCGCTTTCATCTTTCGTGGTTTCTGTGGTTTCTAAAGGATCTCCGGTTTCTTGGGCTGCTCCGGCAGTTTTGCCGCCGGGTGCTTCACCGTTAGCCGGGGAATATGCGATTTTGGAGCCGGTGAAAGTGCTTTCAGTCATTCCTATTTCTATTTCAGCGGTTTCTATAAAACTTCCTCCATGGGAGCTGGCAGTGGCTTCGGCATCTTCTGCGAATAAACTTTGCTTTGCCGCAAAATAACCCGCCTCATCCCCGGCGGAAGCGAATATGCCCGTAATTGCCAGCAAACCTGCCAGAAGGCAAACCCCGCAGGTGAGACGGAGAAACTTATTTTGCTTCTTTTCCATGGGCACCTTTCTCCTTCCCTAATATTTTGGTGTCAGGCCTTGACATTGACACAAAAAAACAATTTAAACAATTTGGATTTAAAATTTCTGAATCTTTAATTTGTGTCAATGTCAAGGCCTGACACCTTTTTCTGTGTAAGGCAGCTTTCTTGACCCCAAAATATAATTAAAACAGTTTAGGCCAGAAAATTTCTGAATCTTTAATTTGTGTCAATGTCAAGGCCTGACACCTTTTTTAGACACCTTTTTTACCTTTTTTAAGGTTTGTTGAGTTCTTCAATTACTTTTTCCTTAATTTTGCCCTGGAAGGGTTTGGCTGCCAGAGGCACGTTTAACACAACATCCACTTCCTTATCCCGGACAGTGAAAACCCCCGAGCCGGAAAAACCCTTGTATTCTCCGGAAAAATGGCACTCGTTCCCGTTCTTCCATTCCACGTTGCCGCCAAACTTTTGCGCGCCCCTTTCCACCTTTTCCTTTATCTCTTCCAGACTCAGGCTGTATGGGGCTTTAAAACTTATCTTGGCCATAACTAAAACAACCCTCCTTATATTATGTTAAGTTTTTTTAAGCTTTACTTCCTTAATTAGGTTAACACTTCGACATATCCGTAAGGTGTTCCTTTTTAGGACAGTTAACAGGTGGTCATAAAATAAGAAAAAAACAAATCTATTGGTAGGAAAAGCTTTTTTAAATCACGAAATAATTACGAAGAAGCAGTTACGAAAGATTAATTACGAAAAGCGGAATAACGGCTTACACTAATTATACAAACGATTCAGATATACGATTACTATATACGAGGCAGATGCACGCGTACAAAATTGAAAATATAGTAGAGAAAGGGGGTGAACAAAGATGATAAATACCAGGCGTTGGAGGCATTTAATTCTTTTCCTGGCCGTGGCAATGATTTTTACGATGGGACTTTTCGGTTGTGATGCCGAAGAGGAAGAGCCAATAGTAGATGAAGAGGAAGTAGAAGAAGAAGTGGTAGAGGAAGAAGAAGGGCCTCTTGATGTTGACAATTGGCAACATCCTACGGAAGTGGCTGAATTCATCGATACTTTTGCCGAAATGGAATGGTCACATGCCCAGCTTAGCAATGGTGAGGTAACAAGTGAACATAGCGCAACCTACACTTACGAAGGCACTGAAACTGTGGATGGCGCTGAAACGGATGTAGCTTCTTTTACTTATGACGATGAGGAGTTCAAAGGCTGGATTGATGAAAATGGTGATGTAGTTCAAGTATCCATTGGTGGCCAAATATTGCCCTTAGAACTTGCCGATGCTTTTGATGCAGCAGTACAAGGAATGCTTATGCCCTTTACGGCAGCGGAAAGCCTCGGTGTTCATGATTTTCTATTAGATTATCATACCGGAGTAGAATGGAGAACCATTTCCACCGAAACAAAACAGTTTGGTGAGGCTTCCGCAGAGGTAAAACGCGTAGAAGTGGAACTTGGCCCGCCGTTAGTTCCTGAAGGACAAGAAGGAACAGCTATCTGGGGCATAGGAGATTTCGGCGACTACCAGATGCTGGTTGAATGGGGATGGGAAGATGTAGCAGTAGGTCAATATGGTTATACTTTCGACCTGGAAAGCATTGCGTTTCGCTAATCATCCTCCTCTGACGGATCATGCCTTTAGCGGGCGAAATTATGGATCATGCCCGAGGGGGGCAATGTTGCTAACAGTATTAAATCTTACTCAAGGTGTTAAAAGGGACGGTTCCTTTTAACACCTTTTTTTTGAAGCAAAGATGGGGAGGGTGTACAGGGGACGGTTCCTTTTGACACCTTTTGGTAATATTTGGAGTTTTACCGTTGGAGGTGCAATAGGGGACGGTTCCTTTTGGCACCTTTTAGCAATAATTGGGATTCACCGAAGTGCCCGGTGTGGAACCAGAGGAATGCGCCGTGAGAGCGCAACTTGGGACGAGGGGGCATAACCGAGGGGAACAAGGACGAAAGAGCAGGGACGAGGGACAAAAGAACAGGTCCATTGTCCCACCAAATCTATTTCAATTTTTTGGGGTTGAGGTGTGAGCTGGGGAATGCGGTATGTGACCCCATGGTATGCGGCAGTGGCGGATTGAGGCTATGCAATGAAACAATTTTCTCGAATTTGTAAGTGATGAGGTGTCAAAAGGAACCGTCCCCTTTTGCACCTAAGTGGTGAGGTGTCAAAAGGAACCGTCCCCTTTTGCACCTGTGTGACAAAATTGCCCCGTCCCCACTGTCATATTCGAGGTCAAAAGAAGATGAAGTTGCGAATGGGGCTTTCTTTTTGCGTGATGTTAGCCATGGCTTTGGGAAGAATAAAAGAAAAACGAAAAGAGGAAATGTGCAGCTTGGTAAAACCGGTTTAAAAAAGAACTAAAACAAAAAATTAATATTACCTGGGGGGAGGTCTGTCCCAAAAGAGGTGTTGTTAACCATATAATGGAATTATCTCTTGAAAAAAGTTATTTTTCAGGTTCAAAGCTTGTTTTAAAACCCAAGTTAGCTGGTTGTTTTTTCGTTTGTTTAAAAAAAATCTTTGCAGCGCAAATGGCTTCTTTTAGTTGACGATGTTCATGTAAATGTGTTTTTATATAGAAAGAAAATGTGACCGGATTTTAAAAAGAATATTTTATGAATTACTGATAACAGTGGCGATAATAGATATAATATAAACAAATATAATATTTAGTGGGCCCGGTGACATAACCCACTTTGGGGAGGGAAAATATGAAAAATAGAACATGCTTTACCGCCATGGTAACCCCTTTTAACGCCGAGGGATCTATTGACTGGGAAGGATTCAAGAAAAATATTAAATTTCAAATTCAGGAAGAAGTAAAGGGCTTGGTACCGGTAGGAACCACCGGTGAATCGCCCACCCTTTCTCCCCAGGAGCATAGCGACGTAATTTCCCAGGTAGCCGGTCTTGCCGAGGAAGATATATTCGTCCTGGCCGGCGCCGGTTCTAATTCTACGGAAGAAATGCTCCACTACGGAGAAGCAGCAAAGGCTGCCGGCTGTCAGGGCCTTCTCCTGGTAGACTGCTATTATAACGGTCCATCATCCTTGGAACTGCGGGAAGAGTACTATAAACCGGCAGCGGAAAAGTTTTCCGATCTTGCCATCTGCTCCTATGTAATTCCCGGCAGAACCGGATGCGCCCTGCTGCCGGAAGACTTGAAAGAACTGGCGGAAAATTATCCCAACGTAGAGGCCGTAAAAGAGGCCACCGGTGATTTAGAAAGGATGAAAGAAACCCGCAAGATAATGCCGGAAGGATTTCAAATATTCTCCGGCGATGACGACAAAACTTTTGACATGATGGCCGATGAAAATATTCGGGCTAACGGCGTCATTTCAGTGATGGCAAATGTGGCACCGGGAGCCATCCAAAAAATGTGCGATAGCATCATCCGCGGCGATATGAAGGAGGCCCGGGAGATAAAAGAAACCCTCGACCCCTTGTTTGGGATGGTTAGCGTTGTCTGTGGCCGAAACAAATTTAGAAACCCCGTGCCGGTAAAAACAATCATGCGGGGGCTGGGCATGCCTGCAGGTAACTGCCGCCGTCCCTTGGGCCGAATGCTCCCCGAGGGTGTGGATAGAGTAAAAAGGGCCATCACCCAAATATGGCAGGAAAACCCCTGGGTCCTAAAGCCCATTGAAGAGCACTACGGGGTAGATATAAGCGAAAGACTAAACACCCCCGATGCCTGGCAGTAACCCCCAAGAAAGCAGGGTACCAAAGGGGACGGTTCCTTTTGACACCTATTAACCATTAACCAGTAAGCAGTAGGCAGTAAATTAGGTAAGAAGTTTTACAAAGAAACTCAACAAAAATTATGATAAGGAGAGATGCCCTCTTATGGACGAACAGCAAACCAAAAAAGTAAATACCTATGAAGTAGCAAAATCCCGCATCAAGCATGCCGTGGAACAGCTAGACCTCCCCATGGACGTTTACGAAAGGTTGAAAGCCCCTGATCGGATCATAGAAACCGCCCTGCCGGTAAAAATGGATGATGGCAGCATTCGCACCTTCACCGGCTTTAGATCTCAGCATAACAACGTCTTGGGCCCTTATAAGGGAGGAATCCGCTTCCATCCCGATGTTGACTCCAATGAAGTAAAAGCCCTCTCCATGTGGATGACCTTCAAATGCGCCGTGGTGAGGATCCCCTATGGCGGCGGCAAGGGAGCGGTGGTTTGTAATCCCCGTGAACTCAGCCGAGGCGAATTGGAGAGGCTCAGCCGGCAATATATTAACTCCGTGGCCCTTGTTCTTGGCCCGGATACGGATATCCCGGCACCCGACGTAAACACCGACGGTCAGATTATGGCCTGGATGGCGGATGAATACTGCAAAATCCGCCAGCGCAACGACTTCGGGGTAATTACCGGCAAGCCCCTGGACGTGGGGGGATGTGTGGGCCGGGAGACGGCAACTTCCCGCGGCGTTTTCCATGCCACCAAGGAAGCTGCCCGCCACCTTAACCTCCCCCTCGAAGGAGCCCGCGTGGTCATACAGGGCTATGGGAACGTGGGGTACAACTGCGCCCGCTTCCTTGCCGACGAGGGATGCCGCATCATTGCCGTTACCGACTCCCGGGGCAGCGCCTATGATGAAAAGGGCCTGGACCCCGACAGCCTTCTCCAACATAAAAAAGATACCGGCAGTGTAGGTGGTTACAGCCAGGACTCCCCTATAAAAACCATCAAAGAACTCTTTAGCCTGGACTGCGACATAATCATCCCCTCAGCCTTGGAGAACCAGATTGACGCCGACGTGGCCCGCGATGTTAAGGCCAAAATCATTGCCGAGGGGGCTAATGCGCCCACCACCCCGGACGGTGACGAAGTCTTAAAAGATAATAACGTCCTGGTAATTCCCGACATCCTGGCCAACAGCGGTGGGGTGATTGTATCCTATTTCGAGTGGGTGCAGAATAACTACTCCTACTACTGGAAGGAGGAACAGGTGGAACACAGCCTGCAGGAAAAGATAATGGACGCCTTTCATGAGGTTTACTGCTACTGCCACTACGAGAAAGACGGCATCACCATGCGCGAAGCCGCCTTTATGTATGCCCTCGAGCGCTTAGCCGAAGTTATGAAAGTGCGCGGCTGGTGGGGCTAAAGCGATAAAACCCTGCGCGGTTGCAGCCGCGACCGGCAGGATAAGGGAAACACAAACCTGCGCATCCTGCAGGTCTGAGGAAATAAAGCCTTTCATAGCTGGTAGGGTAAGGTTGATAGGACTGATATGACTGGTAGGGCTGATAGAGCTGAGAAAGCAAAAATTTGCCCTGCTCATAAGGCAAAATGCTAAAATCCCGCGCAGCTGATATTTTAAAAGGAGGTATGTTGTATGGCTAAGGTTTTGGTTGCTTATTTTAGTAAGTCCGGCAACACAAAAAGCATGGCAGAAGCCGTGGGAGAAGGTGTGAAGCAAGCAGGCGGAGAAGTTGAACTTAAGAGTGTCGGTGATATCCAGAGTCCGGCCGAGCTTGTAAATTATGATGGAATTATAGTCGGTTCCCCAACTTATTATGGGATTATGGCTGCACAAGTCAAGGAATTTTTGGATAAAAGCATAAAAGTGCATGAACAACTGGAGGGCAAAGTAGGCGGCGCCTTTTCCTCCTGTGGCATTGAAGG
>SL_8KL_010_SEDDRAFT_10004432_pt1 | contig 11294 bp, 11 predicted proteins | sample SodLakKL_010_SED_4_FD_11160 | JGI IMG/M metagenome (IMG submission 11160) | reverse complement strand
AACCCACCCACCCTCCTCCTATCCCCTAAAATGACCAGTAAATCTTTAAAGTACGAAATAAGTAAGAATACATCCGGCGGACTTATCATAGATGGAAGACGTAACTTAATTGTGATTGCTTGCGTCATCCACAACTAGTCAAGGACACTTTTAAATCCTAAAAAAAGTCGTGTCCTTGACTATAAAACGAAAAATTTCAAAAACCTTTTATCACCGTACACTAATCAAACTAATATAAGGGTGAAATCGCATGAAGGTTAGATGGTTGGGCAATGCTGCATTAGAGATCTTCTCAAAAAAGCATATTTTGATCGATCCTAACATCACAGTAAAAACCAAAAAAGATCCAGATATTATACTTTTGACCCATGAACACGATGACCACTTTTCCCCCGAAGATTATGCTGATATGAAGAAGGAAATACAGATCTACGGACCGAAAACTACACTAGAAAAATTTGATCTTAATGGCGTTGCAGTTACCGTCGGAGATAATCTCAATGGAATAAAAGTCTTAGATTGCGACTGCTATGGATCAGATGAATCTGTAAGCTACTTCTATAAAGGTATACTCCACGCAGGGGACTCCGCTTATTTTCCCGATGCCCAAGGGGTAAAATTGATATTCACAGCTTGTTTCCCAGATTATTACGACGATTATATCTCTGCTTTCAAAAGATTAGGTCCAGAGATGGTAATACCATTCCACTATGATCCAGAAGATGGAATGGAAGATGCTAAAGGACTAAAGAAATTGATGGATAAAGAAAACATCCCAAACAAAATTCTAGAACCGGGGGATTACATAGAAATATAAAAGTAATCATTGGTCAAAATTCCTTGAAAGTCAAGGTTTTAGCTAATATGGTTTGAAGTTTTGAAGCCAGGTATCAACATTTATAAACATCTATCCTTTTTCATACTTAGAGGAATATGAGAGATTATTCAGAACTTTTCTTTAAAATAGGAAAATTGAAGAGGATTGAAAGAGAAGGTTGGAAACGTTTTGGAATCTATAATCCGGAATCTGTGGCTGAACATTCATTTAGAGCTGCTCTTATAGGACTTATACTTGGGGAAAAATTCGAACTAGATGCCTTCCAGTTGGTAAAACTACTCTTGATACATGATCTAGCAGAGATCGAAACNGGAGATCTTACCCCTGACGATTATGATACCAAGAAAGAAAAACTTTNTAAAGAAAAAAAGGCTATTGAAGACATTTTGAACGGTTCTAAAGATGAAAATAATAATCTAGTTGAACTATGGAAAGAATTCGAAATTGGAGAAAGTCAAGAGGCGAAAATAGCTAGAGACATTGATAAGCTTGAAATGATCATACAAGCCCTTGAGTACAAAGAAGAATATCCAAAAAAAGACATTTCAGAATTCGTTGTCGAAGGTAAGAAAGATATAGAATCGCCCGAGATTAAAAAGATATTAAATGAAATCATTGAGTATTGAAGTAAAAGAGCAAAAAAAATAAGTTCCTCCTTCCCTATTCTGCAACGGGTAGGATAATGATGTCAGAAGAGATAACACCAAAGGATTTTTTTGGGTTTATAGCACCTAGACCAACTGTCTGTTTGTGTACCATGGACAAAGAAGGTAACACCAACATAGCCCCGTATAGTTTTGTTATTCCACTCTCTTTTAATCCTCCACTCATTGGGATCGCAGCCGCAGAGAGTAGAGATACTACTCTTAATTCAAGAGAAACGGGTGAATTCGTTGTCGCTCCTGTTACAGAAGATTGGATCGAAAAAGGAATTAAAACAGAGATTTCTCTGCCAAGAAAAGAAAGCGAATTCGAAGAAGTCGGTCTGTCCGAAAAAAGCTCAACAAAACTAAAAACTCCAGGAGTTAAAGAAGCTGCAGTGAACATAGAATGTGAATATCACGGGGAATTCGAGGTAGGTGATCATATACTTCTAATAGGTAAAATAGTCCATATCGATGCAAATATCGAAGGCGTAAAGAACAGGAGATTGAACTTAGAAGACTTAGGATCTGTAGGTCACGTGAAAGCAGAGGAATTCTGTATCTCAAAAACGGTATCTAGAGTTGAGAGATAAATCATAGGATTGATCTTACTTTCTTCAATTTTGGAAATTCAAAAATACCAGCTTCCTTATCGATGCCTATCGCTTTCATCTCTCCTATTTCTACCAAATCTTTTAGAATAGGAGACAATATGTCTTCATTCTTTACCTGATTCATCTGTGATCCCTGAGCTAGTCTTGAAAATGCTGGCATCACGATCAACCTTGTACCATTTTTCATCTTACCGTACAAGAAGGAGCGTATCTTTTCACTCGCTCCTATCTCGTCAGTCAAACTAAGGGCGGGGTGTTCGTGACCTATAATCAGATATTCGATGTCCAATCTATTTATATCTTCCATTTTTTTGTGACCATGGATGAACCTAATGCCATTAAATTCAAAAGAATCTTCAAGTTTGACCTCAGTATACCGCTTAATAGAATATATCAGATAATTATCGTGATTACCCTTGACAAGATATATCTCTTCAGCAAAAGTTTTTGAAAACTCGATGAATTCTTCCACCTCTTTCCTCTCATGGTAGGAAGTTTCTGAAAATTCATGTTTTATATCTCCACAAACGATCATCTTATCAAAATCTTTTTTCCGACTTATTTCTCTTAGATCTTCTTTCATCTCAGATAGCTGAAACTTAGGCATATATACCCCAGAATCTGCCATTAGAGACTCTAACCCAAGATGGAGGTCCGAGATAATCAATGCGTTTATATCTTCGGAATAGAGAGCGGGATAGTTTTCAACTATCTCAAATCTTTCGAATATCTTCATTCAGCCCTCACCTTCGACCTTTTCCATGACCTTGCGATGTAGATTCTGCAATCTTTCTTTTTTATCTTCGAGTTTCAGCACATCACTCTGACTTTGTATGACTAGATTGTGTGCAAATGGTGAAGGAACGTCGGTCTCGACCACTTCAAAGCTCATATCTCCTTTTCCTAACATTTCGATTATTTTAGAAGCGTTTTCGATATCCATATAATCTTCGATTATCTCCCTATAGGTCTCCTTCACGATAGGAAACTCTTCATCTATATCCTCACAGGCCGAAAGAAGGAAATGAGATTTCATCTGCTGCTTTCCAACACTCATCTTTTTACCCTTGTAATTTCGAAGAATCATAAGGGCCCTTGCAGCGACATGCCTGAATCTTCTCTTCATCAATTCTGTCTTTCTTACTGCACTCTTCAATACATCTCGCAGATCGGTTTCGACTGCTCTTTTGATCAATTTATCTACATCGATTTCTGTCTTCGGACATATAAGTACGAAACCATGGTCATCTACCACAATACCTACATTAGAACCTAATAAATCAGATGTTATGTCCGCGAAGATCCGACATAGAGCATCATTAACCTCTCTGCCGAAGATAGTGTGAAAGATGAGATTTATTTTATCGCCTTCAAAATTTTTTTCCACTAAAAGATGAGAATCGGTGGGAACTATTCCTACATAAAGGTACTGCTCTTCAAGGTATGAAACGAGAGAAGAGACTGTATTTTCATCAATATAATAGTTGTTCCTGATCCAATCAGAGGGATCTTTATCTTCTTCGATCATTTTTGATACGTTCCTGTTGAATCCACCTATCTTTTTTCCTAAATCATATGTCAAAGGAAGCATCTCTGAAAACCATGAAGGGACCGTAGGTGCTTTTTCAGGTCTCGCATCCACATAAACTTTCATTCCTCTAGTATATCTAAACTCGTATGTATCTCCACCGTGAACGAAGATATCACCTTTGGTTAATCTATCCAAAAACTCCTCGTCCAACGTTCCAACAAAACGACCGTTCCTTGTTTGGACTCTATATGCGCTCTCATCGGGTATCGTTCCTATATTTGTCATGTAGATGACTCTAGTCATCTTCCCCCGTCTTCCGAAAACTCGTCTTCCGTTATCATCATTGTCTATCCAAATCTTTCCATAGACTCTTTGGTCCTCGAGAGAGACATATTCACCAGCTACATATTTTAGTGTTTTTTCGTAATCATCCCTTTGAAGAGTTCTAAAGTTGAAGCTTCTTTTGATCGTCTCGTAAGCTTGGTCTACACTCCACTTCTTGTTACAGGCCATACCAACGATATGTTGAGAAAGAACGTCTAAACACTCTTCTGGGATCCTGACTCTATCGAGTTCGCTGTTTTTAGCACACCTCATCATCTCCGTACATTCTAAAGCGTCTCCCCTATCCATAACTAAAACTCTTCCTTTTGCATATTCATCTACCTTATGACCAGATCGACCTATCCTCTGGATGGCCCGCGATACACCTTTCGGAGATGAGAGCTGTAATACAAGATCAATATAACCAATATCTATACCAAGCTCAAGAGAAGTAGATGTAACGACGACGCTCAACTTTCCCGCTTTTAATGATTCTTCTACATCAAGTCTCTTGTTTCGGCTCATGGAGGAATGATGTGCTCCTATATCGCCTTCATAAAATTCTGGATCCTTATTCTTCAAGTTGTTTACCACTCTTTCCGTAGCACTCCGAGTATTTGTAAATATCAAGGTAGTAACATGATTTTTAACCAGTCTATCTATCCTTTCATACATCTCATCGTTGATTACCTTGCCAGAGGTATGTATAAGATCTTCGACCGGAGACAAAACTTTGAGATCCATATCTTTTGATGATGAGACATTCACGATACTACACGGTCTTGGTTCTTTGTTATCATATCCGACCAAAAATTTCGCTATTTCTTTTATGGGAGCCTGTGTCGCAGAGAGTCCAATCCTAGTCAATTCGTTGTCACACATCTCCTGAAGCCTTTCTAAAGAAAGGGAGAGATGAGCACCTCTTTTGTTGTCACAAAGTGAATGTATTTCATCAACGATCACATAATTTATCTTTTTCAATTTTTCCTTGAACTTGGGAGCGTTCAATATTATACCTAGAGTTTCAGGAGTAGTTACTAGTATATGAGGAGTTTTATCTAACATCTTTTGTCTTTCCTGTGAAGGTGTATCTCCTGTCCTTACCGCGCTTCTAACTTCTGGCATCTCTATTTTCATATCCTCTGCTATTTCCTTTATACCTTCAAGAGGATCTTTTAAGTTGCGCTGTATATCGTTGCCTAAAGCTCTCAAAGGAGATACATAAAGACAGTAAACTCTGTTCTCCAATTCTCCTTTATCACCTTGAAGGAATAGTTCATTGAGTATAGATAGAAATGCGGAGAGGGTTTTACCAGAACCAGTAGGGGAACATATCAAGGAATTTTTTTCTTCGTGGATTAATTCAAAAGAGTATTTTTGAGGAGGAGTTAACCCATCAAACTCTTCGTTAAACCATCTCTTCACGTAAGGTTCGAAATCTTCCGGTAAAGTTTCAGAAGATCTTGATTTGTTTACCTGTTTTATTGACATCATAAGCACGTAATACTACTACAATTTGAGTTTTGTCATCCGATACAAGAATGTTTCGGTTTTCATTGGAAAAAAACATTGAAAACTACTTTACTCAGGACCAAATATTCAATACTGAGGCAAGAATTAATATATCTTTAGCCGCAATGTCCTACCTAAAAAACATATGTGATAATCTATGGACTGCAAAAAGAGTGTGTTCACCCTTGTCTTGTTCATATCTATCATTTTTCTTTCAGTGTTAATGCTTTTCTTCGGAAATTATCTTACTTCCTCTAGAAACCCACTTCATACTTTACCGTTGAAAGATTATTGGTGGATTTTTGCGATAGTGGCTGTTATTCTCATCATCTTTTTAGATAAGGCTATTTGGAGGAGAGGAGATAATATAAAAATACCAACTGAAGGAAGATTGATTAGATTAAAGAAGGAATTAAATCAAGACAATCATAGTGAATCAGAAGAAGATTATAAGTTGTAATATAATTTTCTTTGAAGGGGTTTCTTGGCTTAAATTTATTAATATCTGTCTTGTTTCTGTGTAAGGGCGAAAAAATGGATGGAAATGCGATGAACATCTCTGAAAGTAGGAGAAAAAAATTGGAGAATTTTATAACGGGATGGATGAACGAGATCAAAGTTCCTGGTTTGAGTCTGTCGATCGTGAGAGATCAACAAATTGTTTATGCTAACGGATTCGGTTCTAGAGATTTAAAAAATAATCTTCCCGCTACCGCTGAAACACTATATGGGATCGGTTCCTGCACAAAATCCTTCACCGGATTGGCTATATTGCAGTTGGTAGCTGAGGAGCGTTTAGATTTGAACGATCAGATCGAAGAATATCTTCCTATAGATTGGGATAAAAAAGTAACTGTACATCATCTTTTGACTCATTCTTCAGGTATGCCTTCTTTAGGTGTAGCGGAGGCAATGATAGATAGGTTGATCGAGATGGATGAAAGAGGTTTGCCGATGGGAGGATGGGATGATTTTTACACACACCTTAACGGCGCTAAAGATGAGATCTTAGATAAAAATGAAGATAACTTCTTTTATTTCAACTCGGGATACGAGCTATTAGGATTGATTATCGAGCATATAACCGCTACTGATTATTCTGAATATATCCGAGAAAATATTTTGAAGCCATTGGAAATGAACCAATCGACCTTTGAATACAAAGATGAAGGAGAATATATGACTCCTTACTTCATCAGAGAAGAAAAACCAGAGAAGACATCATATCCTAATGACGAAATCGGTTACGCCTCCGGCGGTCTGATGAGTTCAGCGTTAGAATTAGCAAATTATGTGATGATGAATATGAATAAAGGGAAATTCCAAGGAAGAGAAATTATAGATGAAGAATTACTGAAAAAAGCCCATACAGGTTACATAGAAAGTGAGATAGGAAGATACGGATACGGATGGGCTGTCAATGAATTTTTAGGTGAAGAATTAATAGGTCACGGCGGCTCAATAGCAGTGGCTAGCGGATACATCGGATTTATGGATGACTTAGGAGTTGCTCTCGTTGCTAACACATCGCCATCCTTCTCTATGGAGGAAATAGGCAAAGCAGTCTTGGCAATAATGAAAGGAGAAGAAGCTACAGAACTACCTTTTTTTGAACGTAAAGAAAAGATGGAGAAACTGACCGGGAAATACGATTCCTACAGAGGTATCAAAGAAGTAGAGATCGAAAAAGAATGCGGTCTCTTGAAACTTACATTCAAAGAGAGGTTAGAAAGCCAAGAGTTGATATTGATCCCAGAAAAGAANACAATAGATGACTATANATTCTATTATTTAGATGGAAACGGAGAAAAAAACACCGTGAAATTTGATATTGGAAAAAATGGAAATATCGATTTATTTATTGGAAGGTGGAGATTGCACAAAAGATAGATCTCTTTACCTTGGGTAAAATTTATAGTCTCGAAAGTAGAATTAACTATGGGGTCAATAAATTGCATCCTAACATAGTAAAGATTTACATAGTAGCTTGGGTAGTTATAGCTTTAATTTGGATTCTCTCTCTTGTGAACATCATTCAACTAGGAATTGTAGGATATTTCTTACTCATCATATTTTCCGTATTGTTGATAATCTCTACCTTTTCAAAAGGTCCTAGCTCTGGTTTTCAATCTTCAGATGAAGATGAAGGCGGAATCTATCCCTTTGGTTAAAGGATAGCAACCGTGACTTTATGATAGAAAAGTTTTGATTTTAACTGTTGAGATACAATAATTTTATTATACCTGGTTATTTTACATCTAGAGCATGGGAAAATACAAACTTTTAAAACCCGAGTACAGTTCTAAGTTGATAGGAGTTATATTTATTTCATTATCTATTTATCTGTTTTTACGAACAGATTATACAAACGCTGGTTTAGCCGCCGCTTTTATAGGTATATTCACTATGCTTATCGTTCATTATCCTACCGTGGAAGAAGACGTAGCGGTGGCAGGATTAAAGAGCGGAATCCTCTCTTATCATAAGCTACTTGATGACCTTGACGTATCTAATAACGGAGTGCTCTTACCTCCAACCAATAATCTTACAGAATCAAGGGTTTACGTTCCTGCAGGAAAATTGGAAGGCATACCAGATATCTATGACGAGATGACTGTTATTTCATCAGGTAGAGGAAGAACGGGTGTAGCTTTAGTTCCTCCTGGACAATCGTTGCTTGAAGAAGCGAAAGACAGGATAGAATATGACATAGAAGGGAAGGGCATACAAGGAGGGAGAGAGTGTATGGGTCACCTAAGCAAAGGGATGGGACTCGCAAAATCTTTCAGTTTGAGGAAAAAAGAAAATATGATACGTATCAGAATCACCCTTGACAGATATGATGACTACTGTGAAAATNTGAGAGAAGACTCTCCGAATATTTGTTCTAGAACTGGATGCCCTATATGTAGTGCATATTTGACAGCTGCTTCTGAGGCCTTATCTTCATCACTTGAAATAAAATCTTTTGAAAAAGAGAAAAATCACATCAAGTACGAATTGGAGGAAGTCTGATGGAGATTTCCCAGAAACTTGCGATATCGATGACCATCTGGATCGTTTTGATCTTGGCTATCGTTGGTGGTCAAAATACAGAATTATTCGTTATAATGATACTGATCGGTCTTCTTATAGCAAGAGAACTTTCTAGTGTCTATATCAGACCATCTATCGCTTATAGGCTAGATGCTTTCATCCAGGTAGGGATCGTGGTCTTCATCGCAATTGTTATGAGAAGAATCCTATCGATTTTAGAGATTCTTTAAAGGATTTTTTTCAATACCTCAACAAAATGATCATTGGTTTTTCTATCTGCAACAGTTATTCTTACATGATCTTCTAACCTTGGCTCCTCAAATGTTTTTATCCTGATATCACGTTCTAGAAGTTCTTGAAATAATTCAGAGGTTTCTATGAAAGGAGGTTTCTTACAGAGTAAAAAGTTCGTCTCAGAGGGAAAAGGATTGAAACCTAATTCCTCTAACTTCTCAGAAAGCCAATTCCTTTCTTTGATTGTCTTGCTTATTGATTCTTGTACTTGAGATTTTTTATCTAGTGCAGATAGAGCAACAGCTGAAGACATGCTGTTGACATTGTAGGGGAGCATATTTTCAATATATTCTATCCCCTTCTCTGCGGACATCAGGGCATAACCGACTCTAATACCTGCTAAACCCCACGCCTTAGAAAAGGTTCTAACTATGATCAGGTTATCGTATTCTTCTAATAGAGAGATGTTATCTTCTTCAGAATACTCTGCATAAGCCTCATCTATCACTACTAGTTCGGCCTCTTCGAGGATAGATATAATCTTTTTACGGTCCACCATAAGACCCGAAGGATTGTTCGGAGAACAGATAAAAATAGCCTCAACTTCGCTCAAAAAATCTATTTTAGTTGGAATAGTAAAATCTGGATCTAATGGAATCTCAAAAGCCTTCCTGTCATTTCTTGAGGCGAAAAAGGAATACATCTCATAAGAGGGATGAAAATAGCCCAATGTACCTGTTTTAGGAACAAAAGTCTTGCAGATCGTATCTAGAACAGCGTCAGAACCATTGTCTACCACTACCTGCTCAGGATTGAGGCCATGAAAATTAGCGAGTGTTCTTTTCAACTCTTTAGATATTGGAGAAGGATATTTTCTAAGATCGAAATCAACATCATCTTTGAGATCCTTATAATATTTGTAGAGAAGCAATAAATTCTCGTTTGAATCAAGAGGTATTTCAGGGCCTTTTTCAGGATAATATATACTCATCAAACTCACATGATAAGTATTGACAATTAGTTTTAATAAAATTAACGTTTAAAAGGGTAAAAAAGAAAGGTGTTTTCAGTGATAAGCTCTCGGACCCTCACCAATTTCTTTAGTTTCTTCGCTTTCTTCTTTATTTTTCTTCACTTTTCGGAACGCCTCATCGATGTGTTTCTGTTTTATAGTACTCTTTTTTATGTCTTCTTCGTCTCTTCCTTTTCCACCTTGAACTACCTCCCTGATCGAGAGCATAACTGCTTCATTACATATAGATGCTATATCAGCTCCGCTCATATCCTTAGTTTTCTTAGCCAATTTATCAAAATCGACTTTGCTGTCTATCGGTCTATCTCTCATATGGATTTTGAATATCTCTTTTCTAGTTTTTTCGTCGGGTAGATCAATCTTGATATTTCTATCAAACCTACCCGGTCTCAAAAGTGCTGGGTCGATCAATTCGGGTCTGTTCGTAGCACCTATCACTACAACGTCGTGTAAAGCCTCAAGACCATCAAGTTCGGTCAAAAGTTGAGATATAACTCTCTCTGAAACGTTGGAATCAGAGCTAGTACCTCTTTCTGGTGCTAGTGCATCAATTTCGTCGAAGAAAACTATCGTAGGAGCTGCCTGTCTAGCTTTCCTGAAAGTTTCTCTTACCGCTTTCTCGCTTTCACCGACCCATTTGGAGAAGAATTCAGGTCCTTTTACCGAGATGAAGTTAGCTTCGCTCTCTTTAGCGACTGCCTTTGCGATGAGAGTCTTACCTGTGCCTGGGGGCCCGCTAAGGAGAATACCCTTCGGGACTTCAGCATCCATATGCTCGAATAGATCCTCATACTGAAGAGGCCACTCGATAGCTTCTCTAAGTTCTTGTTTTGCCTCTTCTAACCCCCCCACATCATCCCATGTAACATCTGGTGTTTCTATTACGACTTCTCTCATCGCTGAAGGATCCATCTCTCTAAGGGCTTGATTTATGTGCTCATTTCTGACCTCAAGGTCTTCTAATACCTCGGATGGGATCTGCTCCGCCTCTAGGTCTATATCAGGCAGAACATCTCTTAGAGCATTCATGGCCGATTCTTTAGCAAGAGCTTCGATATCAGCACCAACAAATCCGTGGGTATGAGCCGCCAAGTTCTCAAGATCAACATCATCTGAAAGAGGCATACCTCTAGTATGTATTTCAAGGATCTCTTTCCGACCCTCTCTATCAGGCATGCCTATCTCCATCTCCCTGTCGAATCTACCCGGTCTCCGCAATGCAGGATCTAAAGCATGAGCTCTATTTGTCGCTCCTATAACGATAACTTTACCTCTTGTTTTGAGTCCATCCATGAGTGAAAGGAGTTGAGCAACCACTCTTCTTTCTGTTTCTCCTGAGACTTCATCTCTTTTAGGCGCTATGGAGTCCAATTCGTCTATGAATATTATGGCGGGTTGATTCTCTTCAGCTTCTTCAAATATCTCTCTTAGTCGGCCTTCACTTTCCCCGTAATATTTTGACATGATTTCAGGTCCGCTTATCGTATAAAAATTCGCATCGGTTTCACTCGCGACAGCTTTAGCCATC
>SL_8KL_010_SEDDRAFT_10004431_pt1 | contig 11297 bp, 9 predicted proteins | sample SodLakKL_010_SED_4_FD_11160 | JGI IMG/M metagenome (IMG submission 11160) | reverse complement strand
GTAATACCCTCTTCAACTTCAAATGATTCTGCATCGCTGAAGTCGAAAGGATCAGGGACTGTAGAGAAATCGGGTGGCGGAAAACTGAAGGGATCCGTGGTGTCGCAAGATGTGAGAATAAACAGAAAACCCAGTGATAGCGTAAATAACTTAAGAACCGTAGGCTGCATGAATGTAATTTAAAAATGTTGATTAAGTGCTCTTAGCAAATGAAAACCTATAATGATATACGTACAAAAGGTAACTGTATTTTGTGAATCAATAAACTTTAGTTTCGGGGTGCTTTATAGTTTTTCCGATATCTTTTATGTCATAAATATTATTCGATCCAATCTACTGACTGATAACACCATTTTAAGCATCCAATTTAGCCGTCATCTTCACCAAAGGCTCTTTCAAGGTCTTTCTTTCGCTTGCGCTGGGCTATCTTGCTCAGATAGATCGCAAACTGGTAGAGAAACACCAGCGGAACGGCAATCATCAGCTGCGAAATAGGGTCAGGCGGAGTGAGGAATGCAGCAATGATCATAGCGCCTACGATGGCATGCCGCCTGTACGTTCTCATAATTTCAGGATTGAGAAGCCCTACCCTTGAAAGGTAGTAGCTGATAACGGGTATCTGAAAGATGACCCCGCACGCGAGCGTCCACACCGCAACGGATACAAAGTACTCGTTGATATCAAACTCATTGCTGATTACATCCGAGATGATAAACTGGGTGAAGAACTGCACGGCAAAAGGCACCAGAATGAAATATCCGAATGCAATTCCCAGCAGAAAAAAGAAGGTTATAAAAAGAGCGTTCAGAAAGGTTTTAATCTTCTCGCCGGCTTCAAGTGCCGGTTCAACAAAGGCCCACATTTGAAAAATAAGCAGGGGAGAGCCAATGATAATTCCGGTGATAATAAGCGTACCCCAATAGGTAAAGAACTGCCCCGGCAGCCTTCTGGAGATCAGTGAGAGATCCACGGCATTGATAGGCATGATCTGATACATGAAAAAATCGGAGCGTGCCGGGCCTAAAATTAGTTCCCGAATGATGAAATCCCTGAAAATAAACGCTACAATAATTCCAAACAGAACCCCGACAAGACCTTTCAGGATTCTCCATCTCAGCTCTTCAAGATGATCCAGAAAAGACATACCCGTAGTAGGATCAACTGTGGGTGGCTTCGCCTTTGGTAGAAAGCGCCCCATGATTCCGCGTTTGGTCTGATCTGTAGATTCGCTCATTTAAATTTCAGTGTAAAATGGATTTCTAATCACAGCTGTGAAAAGATGGTTTCTCTTTGCTATCGTATGAGAACAAAGAGAGTCGACAAAATACAGAATAGATGGGCACAAATGTTAATACTTTTGAGAATTATTGAGTGTCATACTTAACATAAGTTCGAGATAGAAACTAAAAAAGGAGTGTCCCTTCGCCATGTTGAGTGTTCGCAAAGCGAACGTTGAGTGCTCATTTCATTCGCGTGTAGTGTTCTCCACCGGCGGATCACGTTGAATTAGAGAGCCAATAAACTTTAAAACTGATCTATACATTTCGACTTTCCGAGCTCGCCCTTAACACGATCCGCGAGCTGGCTGAGAATACTAAACAGAACGCGCAGCGTTATACTTAACGTGCGAAGCACACTCAACAGGGCACCCCCCTGGTCTTGCTACATTTTAGTAGACGGTTAGTTAAGCCGTCACGAAATCATAAAGCGGAAAGTTTTCACACATCTCACGGACATCAGCTTTTACCGATTCGGCAACACTCTCGTCTTCCGGATTTTGCAGTACGGTATCTATCAATCGCACCACCTCCTTGAACTCAATCTCACCGAAACCACGGGTGGTGAGGGCAGGGGTGCCAATTCGTATTCCTGATGTAACAAACGGGCTCTCTGTATCGAAGGGCACCATGTTTTTATTTACGGTTATGCCGGCCCTGTCGAGGGATTCCTCAGCAATTTGACCGTTCAGTCCTTTACTTCGCAGATCAACAAGAATCAGATGATTGTCTGTTCCGTCGCTGACAAGGTTATAACCTTTGGCCATAAACTCCTCAGCCATAGCTTTGGCATTAATTTTTACCTGTTTCTGATAGGTTATGAACTCAGGTTGCAGAGCCTCACCGAATGCAACAGCTTTTGCCGCAATCACGTGCATGAGGGGGCCGCCCTGACTGCCCGGAAAAACAGCCGAATCTAAAACTTCACTCCAGTTCTTGGTTCTGCCCGATTTTCTGGCAACCACTCCAAGTTTGTTCTCGCCGTCTTTGCCAACGAGAATCATCCCCCCTCGCGGACCGCGAAGAGTTTTATGGGTGGTTGTGGAAACCACATCACAGACAGGAAGCGGATCATTCAGTTCACCGGCCGCAATCAGTCCGGCGGTATGCGCCATATCCATCCAGAGAAAAGCCCCAACCTCATCGGCAATGTCGCGAAAAGTTTTGTAATCAAAATCTCTTGTATAAGCACTTGCTCCAATGGAGATCATTTTTGGCTTAACTTTTTTGGCTTTTTCACGAACCTTATCCATATCGATCCGGCCGGTCTCTTTCTCCACGCCATAAAATTCAGCGTTATAGGTGATGCCGGAGAAGTTGACGGGCGACCCGTGCGTAAGGTGGCCTCCATGAGCAAGGTCGAGGCCGAGCAGTGTTTCGCCTGGTTTCATAAATGCCAGGTAGATAGCCGCATTGGCCGAAGCGCCCGAGTGGGGCTGAACATTTACATAATCGCACTTAAACAGTTTTTTGGCGCGTTCACGGGCCAGCTCTTCAGCTTTATCCACAAACTCACAGCCACCGTAGTATCGCTTGCCGGGATATCCCTCGGCATATTTGTTGGTCAGTACAGACCCCATCGCGGAGATGGTGGCTTTGGACGCGAAATTTTCGGAGGCGATCAGTTCAAAATTGTAGTTCTGTCGTTCGGTTTCCTGCTCAAGGTATCCGAATAGCTCGGGATCCTGGTCTTTCAATGATTTCATTCTATCTATCTGCTAACTTATCTGTTAAGGTGTGGATTTTACTTACACGGCGCTCATGACGGCCACCTTCAAATTCGGTATCTAACCAGGCTTCCAGTATTTCTTTGATCTGGTCAGGATTTAACTCACGTCCCGGCAGGCAAAGCATATTGGCATTGTTATGTTGGCGAGACAATTTAGCCACTTCTACAGAGTAGACAAGCGCGCCGCGTACATTTGGAAACTTATTTGCCGTCATACACATTCCCTGCCCGCTCCCGCAGATCAAAATTCCGGACTCGTGTTCTCCGGAGTTTACCTTTTTTGCAACCTGAACGGCAAAGTCGGGATAGTCGACTGAGTCGGGAGAGTGCGTTCCAAAATCGACCGGCATATGGCCAAGTTCTTCAATTATCTTTTTTGTAGCCTCTTTCGCTTCGTAGCCTGCATGATCGCTGGCGATGGGTATGATCATTGTGATATGTTTGAAGGTTTATTGAGTGCTTAAATATCCTGAAAAAATCAGTGCCGTAAAAACGATTTTATGTGAAACAGTACACTGGTCGCAAGCAGTACACTGGCGCAAGCGTCCCGCTTGTGACAGTGTACTGCTTGAGAAAAGGCGACTTCAAAAGTATAGGGGCATAACGTGGGTACAAGCTTGCAATGGGGGCACAAGCGGGACGCTTGCGCCATATCGTTTGTTGTGCCAGTGTACTGCTTGCGCCAATCAGGGCCTTTTGAAATAGGTTTGTACGGTATCGCTTGAGATGCTGCCAAAAATGCCGATGCCGCCCTCAATGTTATAGACCAGGTTGGGGATTTCTCCGGGGGAGAGGGTGGATCCGCCAAGCTGAACGTCCTGTGAGCGGATCAGTTGGGTCAAATTGCGATCCACAGAGTTGGTAACCACCTGGTTGTCTTCAAAAAAAGCGACGCCAATCCACGGATATTTCAACAGAATAGATCCGTCAGGGTTGATGTTGAAGTTGGCTTCATTAATTAATCCGGATGAGTTTTTTATCAAATCACTTAAATCGGTGTCACCATCCTCTACCAGGCTTCTGTAAAAAGGAGTCAGATTATCTATCGAAACTTTACCGGCAATGGTATCAAACACAAAAATGTTCTGAGTCTGGCTCTTTTGAGTAGGTGCCAACAGGATTTCGAGCTGTTCATCCGACTGATAGATAACCGTATCTCTTACAGCATTTGTAATCTGAACCTGGTCGGGTATTGTGGTTACAGCGGTGATAACGTCCGGGCGGTTATTGAAATCAATATCAAGCCGATAGGTTCTTCTTGGCAGTATAGTTTGGGTAGTCGACTGCGGCCTGTAAACTCCCTTTCGCCCTGTGAGGGAAAGATATCCAAAAACCTCTTCTTCATTCCCGTTCTCATCCAACAGTACAACTTGAATGTTTGCTCCGCTTAGCGCTGCGTTTTCAAAACTATATTCGCGTTCAACCGGCAGAGTGGTGCTGATCTTGATTTCAGGCAGACTTCGCCCGGCTATAAGGTAAGCTTCAACCACAACCAGTTCCTCATACTCATCCTGATTGTAGATGTCACAGGCAGCAACAAGCAGAAGAAAGGGTAGTATTAAAAAGAGTCTATTCATGGAATTCAGAAGTTAACAGTGTATGAAACGGATGGAATAATAGGCAGAAGCGTGACATCACTTCGTTCTACCGGGTTTTCATCAAAATCGTAATTGTAGAACCAGATATTTCTGCGCGAATAGGCATTGATGATTTGAAACTGCCACTCTGCATCTCCGAGATTGAAAAAACGACCCTTGCGGCTGAATGACAGATCCAGCCGGTGATAGGATGGAAGCCTGGAGGCGTTCACATTACCAACCGTGAAGGCATTACGCATACCGCTTCCCCAGGGTACCCCGGCAAACTGAGTTCGGCCAAGAGGTTCGGTGTAAGCCTGCCCCGTTGCATAACTGAATACGGCGGCGGTACTCCACCGGGTTGAGAGCTGATAGCTTGTTACAATATTGAGGTCGTGAGTGCGATCGTATTTAGGTGGATAGAATCGACCCTGCCGCGTATTGTCGAGCACATCTGCATTAAAACCGGGAAATTTCCGGCGGGTAATCCCATAGGTGTATCCGATAAATCCGCCAAGCCTTCCGGTCTGTTTTTCGAGGAAGAGTTCAAGGCCATAGGCAAACCCCTCCCCAAACCGAAAGAGCTCTTCATAATCGAGTCCTGAAGCGTCGCTTATAAAGGGATCGAGCTCAAAGAGATCCCGCATGGTTCGGTAGTAGAGTTCAATGTCGAATCCGTAACCTTCAAAAGGAGTGGTTTTGGCAGCCAGTACAAACTGATCTCCATAGGAGGGAGGCACCCCGTCATCGGTAGTGAGCCAGATGTCGAACCCGGAAAAGGCTTCATTTGTAATGAGTGTGAGGAATTGGTAGTACCTGCCGTAAGCCGCTTGAAGACGAATGTCCGGGGTGAGACGATGCTCTACAGACATTCGGGGTTCGAGCCGGAGGTAATCTCCTTCAGCAAACGTGCTAAGGCGCAATCCGGTGGTAATTTTCCAGCGATCGGTTGGCCGCCACTCATCCTGAATGTATGCAGAGAGATAGGTCGATTGAATGCGGTTGTTGAATGTAGTCTGATTATCGAAACGGTCCTGAAATCGAAGAGTGAGTATTCCGGACCAGATACCGGCAGAAAGGGAGTGATTTTCATTGGGAAGATACTCCAGGTCACCTTTAAAACTGAAATCAAAGATCTCATTATTTCGCTCGAAAGGCGTGCCGGCAATGGAAAACCTGGGCTCATTGAAATAGCGCGAACCGGTTACGGTTAACTTGCTGTATAGCTTCTCAGAAATAATTCGCCGCCACTGGGTACTTACAGTTTGGTTGCCGTAGTCGAGGCGAATAGAGGCATCCTCCAAAAAGGGAAATGAGACGGCGTCTGTACCTGAGTAAAATGCCAGTGACAGCCTGTCGTTGTCGGAGGCGTCAAAATTGAGTTTTCCATTAATATCATAGAAATAAAACAGGTCGGGTACATTGTCGACGTTCTGTCTAAGCACGGCCAATACCGGTTCCAGGGTAGACCGTCTCACTGCCAGCATCCATGATCCCCGGCTGTAAGGGCCCTCAATGGATGCGCGTGAAGCCAGCAGCCCAAGGCTGACCGAACCGCGGGTTTCATTCCGGTTTCCGTCTTTGTTAAATACGCTCAGTACCGAACCCAGCCGGCCGCCATATTCTGCCGGGTATCCGCCTTTATAGAGACGTACATCTTTTACTGCATCCGGATTAAATGTTGAGAAGAAGCCGAAAAAGTGAGTTGGATTATAGACCGTGGTTTCATCGAGGAGTATCAGGGTTTGATCGGGGCTTCCGCCACGCACATAGAGCCCGCTCGAAAAATCGGAGGCAGCCTTTACCCCCGGCAGTAATTGGACAGAGCGGAATACATCCGGTTCCAAAACAGATGGCACCTCTTTTATGAGCTGGGTTGAAATCTGAGCCCGGCCAATATTTCTCTGTTCCTCGCGATCTGCTTCCGATTCAACGATAAGCTCTTCAAGTTCAATACCTGCAGGGTTTAATTCTACATTTAAGCGAAGGTTTTGGCCGGGTTCGAGCGTAACCTCTTTTTCAAATCGCTGATAACCGATAAAGGTGGCCATAAGAGTGTAAGTACCGGGTGGGATGTTGGTGATGCTATAGTAACCGGAATTGTTGGAGGAGGTACCCCGGTTAATTTCGATCAGTGCGATATTGGCCGAGAGAAGGGTTTCGCCGGTACGGCTGTCGGTAATATATCCGTTAATGGATGCGCGATCCTGGGCAGTGGCCTGGATTGCTAAACCTAATCCAGATACGATGAATAGTATGATTCGTAAGTTCAAGAGAAAACGTAAAATTTTAGCAGAGATAATTAAAAACCTACTTACGCATATAAAGTAAATAAGTTGTTCTAAAATAGATTATTCAATGAACATTAACTGCCTGGATATTGGTTCCATCAGGGGATTAAAATATGATTGTCGAAATACCGAAATATCAAATGAAAGCGGATTACTACTTAGCGTGATGCGAGTTTCCCAACTGGTATCCCTCCAAAACACTTCCAAAGGAGGGGACTTTCTGGATCCCAAGCGATAGTTTATTAATCGAAATCAGATATCTTCTATTCCTGGAGCTCCGGCCCTTTTTCAACCACTTTCTGCTCCTGCAAGACCATCATGAAAAACCAGCACAGAGTAGCCCAAAAGAAACCGACGATCCACCCGACCAGCACATCGGTAGGAAAATGAACACCTAACATAATCCGTGTTAACCCGATCATTATCACCGTGAGGATAGCAATGGAGATGATGTAAATTCTGATTCGTGGATTCGTTTCAATGCGGGAGAGCAGTGATCCAAGGGTAAGGTAGACAACGGCAGAAAGCATCGAGTGGCCGCTCGGGAAGCTGGGTGATGTTTCTACCATCAGTGCAGGTACAATATCGGGTCGGTCGCGAAGGAAAATGTCTTTCAGTAAAAGGCTGATCAGCAGTCCGCCAATAGTGACCACTACAACCAGGAGCGCGGATTTATATTTTTTTCGCAGCAGCAGGTAGATTGTAACAATTGCGATCATAAACGTGAGCACAGCCGGTCCTCCCAGGGCAGTGATATCCCGAACGGCTTCGTCCACCCAGTGCGGGCCAAAAAGGTATTGCGGGTTATCCGCATCGCGGAACGAGAGGAGCATCCATTCATCGAACTGTTGAGCCCTGTCTACCATAAACAGGTCTCTGAGTTCGATACCTCCCCAAACAAACAGAAGCAGAAAAAGGAAACCGAAGAGAATTAAAAACTCTTTTTGAAGTAGTTTTTTCAGTTTTGGAATCTGCCTTCCGGCACTATCGAGTAACGGCATGACTGGTTGTGCAGGTGATCGTTTAATACTACTCCAAAGCCCATGTTTATAATTACGTAAAGGATGGAGTAAAATAAAAATGGGTTTTCATGAGAAAGAACAGCAATGTCTGTTAGAGACATTGCGATTCTGGCTGCGATTAATTCTGATGGATATTTACGCCAGCTACACCGTTTGAAACATTTTCGTCAGATGTGCGTTTTAAAAGAATAAAGTTCCTCAAAAGTGGTTACCTTAAATGTACTATTTTTGATTTGTTTACGTTATATAATAGTGACGTAAGACTGTTCTTTAACTTATTGGGGGTGTAACGGATTCGACGGGATGCGTACTATTGCAGGCTGCATGCCGAGACTGACCGATGGATCTCGTAAATAACCCATCATGGATAAAAAGTAGTTGACAACAATTACTCATACCGACTGGCTGCGTAAAGCAAGCCGTCCGTTCTCTCAGGTGTTCGTCTATCGACCCTGTTTAGAGCGCCGACTTAGATAGACTTTTCCGAAGCTCACGTCTGCTGGGTGGCTGGAGAACTTAATGCAGAATAGGGTGGAGTTGCTTTGCTGTTGAGCACTGCTTCATCCGAAACTTAATCAACAGCTAAGCATGTAGATGCTTGACGATTTACCTTCTCGGACCCGGGTTCAACTCCCGGCACCTCCACATTCAAAAAATGGCGCAAGCGTCTCGCTTGTGCCATTTTTTCTTTCTACTCCGGACCTACCCACACTATACCAGCCCCATGATGTTCAATGTTTTATTGATTTCTTTCGCTAAAGTTTGAGCTTATATTTGAAACTTAAGTGAATTCTCAATCCTGAAATCAATCAGAACGTTGACATTGCGAAGCATTGTATTACCAGATCTCTTCACTACGTAAAATTGTCACAAGCTCCTCAGGAGTAAACGGGACGATGGTGCTAATTTTACTGCTCAACAACAACCGCTTGAGGGCTCACAAACTGCAACACCCTTTTTACTGTTTATAGCGTCAGACGGCCCAGCAGCTTCAGGGAGTATCTCACATCTCTCCTTTGCCAAGCAATCGGTCTGCTTTGCTGTCAGGATAAAATCACCGTCTTTATAACTAAGACCAAATTTTCCAATGGTCTCCATCTGGTACTCAATTTCCACTTCCGGATCTTCACCGCGAAATACCTTATCCGATTTGTTGATAATACCGATCAAAGTTGCCGGTTTGAGCCTGTGCCACACATCCCGGGCAGTCCAAACCTGAAATACTGCTGTTTTCTTTAAATGGATGGTTTTGCCGCAATCGATAAAGTGTTTGGTAACCAGCCCTGCTTCGGTAATGTGAAAATGGGAGGGTACAGGCTGTCCATCCGGCAATAGAAAATTCAGTTTTGAGACGCCTGATAAATATGTTTTGAATTCTGAGAGTTTCATGTAGAGTTATGCATGGTTATCCTGGTTTCTATTCATCGTAAAAATACGATAAATAGAAATAAAGTCAACTCCGTAATAAAGAAAAATTACTTTTTTTGTAAGGGATTTGGTTTTTCCGGTTCATACTTATAAAAAGAGAATATTATGAACAGAAGCTTAATTCTATCCAAACTCAGAGTTGAATTACGCCGCAAACAGTCTGACTATATTACTGAGAAGTTAATCCTGAACTGGGTAACCCAATTCCTGGATGAGCTATCCATTTCGCACTCCTCACAAATAAGATCCTGGCAAAAAGAGTACTTTATATCAAAGTTAAAAAATGGGAATCTCTACTCAAGAGATGAGCTTCTCCAGGCCAGGTCTTCACTGCTATTTCTGTTTGATAAAGTGCTTGGAAAGGGGATTGCCACTGAATTGAACCCGACTCAGGATGAATATGAAGCTGCCCCGGAATTTTTCAGGGTAACGGCTTAATTCTCCTTAAAGATGATTATTGGTTTAAAACCAGCCTCTTCTTCTAAAATAGATAATCATACCGACTGAAAGAGTTCCCATGATCAACAGCGAGAACGGGTAGCCATAGTACCAGTTCAGTTCCGGCATATTGAACGGACTAACTTCCGGATCAAAGTTCATTCCATAAATCCCGGCAATGAAAGTAAGAGGTATAAAAATGGTTGCGATGATAGTTAATACTTTCATTACCTCATTCATTTTGTTACTTAGCCCTGACATATACATATCAAACAGGCTGAAAACCATTTCACGGCTGGTTTCGATGCTGTCAATTACCTGCACAAGATGATCATAGACATCCCTCAAAAAAACTTTCACATCACTCGAAATCAACGGGATATCGTCGCGGATGAGTGAATTGATTCCGTCTCGCAGCGACCATACCGACTTCCGGAAAAAGATCAGATCGCGCCGCAGCGCATGGATTTTATGAAGATGCGCTTGTTTTGGCTCTTCCAATACGAGTTCTTCCACCTTCTCAATCAGTTCACCGATTTCGTCAAGTGCGTGGAAATAGTGGTCAATGACCGTATCGAGCAGCGCATAGGCCAGGTAATCGGGCCCGAATTTGCGCAGGCGCGTGGTACTCAGTTCNAGGCGCTTTAATATGGGTTCAAAAATAGGCTCATCAGTCTCCTGGAAGGAGAGTACATAATTTTCACCCAAAACGATACTTACCTGTTCAGTTTGGAGCTGTACGCTGCCGGTTTCTGTCTTTTTGTGCGTAATCATCCGCAAAACCATAAAAACATGATCGCTATAGTGCTCCACCTTAGGTCTCTGCGATGTACTTACAATGTCTTCTTGTACCAGCGGATGCAGATTGAAATAATCCCAGACGCTTTTCAGTTTGTCAATATCATGAAGGCCCCGAACCTGAATCCAGGTTTTTGATTTATTCTGCAGATAGGGCTCCGATTTTTCAATCCTGGTAATTGGAATCACATCATAGTGTTCTTCATCAAAATCGTGAACGGTCATCAATACATGCTCAAGATGCTGCTCACCTGTATGGACGGGGGTTCCGGGATTTGACCGGGAGGTTTCCTTCTTACACGTTTGGAACCTGAGAGATGGAAAAGCGTGTTAATTTTCTTGGATACTTTATTAGACAGATGTCTCATTGGATGCGTGCTGTAACGGTTTAGAAAACAGGTAATCTATACCTGAATGTAAACTCAATCAAAACGAATCCAAACTGTAAAAATAGAGAATGGGTATAATTCCGCCTTTAGCTTCACTTAAGGTATAGTATCCATTACTATTTTCATTCCAGGCGATGGCCTCACCCTGTACTTCAGGAGTGTATGGCAGCTGAGCCGGTTTTCTTTCAAAGGCTTGCGAAATGGTTTCGTGTGATTCTCTGGTCCAGTTAAATACACGTTCTTTCGACTTGATAGTAATCTGAAGGCCGTCAGCTGAGATATCACCTGCAGTTGCACCGGTAAATGGCAGGGTTCCAAGTTTTTCGAGTTCAAAAATATCATCAACCG
>SL_8KL_010_SEDDRAFT_10004430_pt1 | contig 11299 bp, 7 predicted proteins | sample SodLakKL_010_SED_4_FD_11160 | JGI IMG/M metagenome (IMG submission 11160) | reverse complement strand
TTTTTGGCCATGTTTACACTTAAATATCCAGAAGTTGTCAAAGAATAAAGTATTTTTCCCGTTCAAAAAGCTATTTCTTTAGATAATACTCGGACAGGCTCATCAATAGGAAATTTTTCTTTTATTAAGTATCCAAAATGGGCGGCCTCTTTGAAACCTTTACCCGTAAGTGAAACATCAAAAAATGGATAATCCTCAGGTGGTTGTTCTTTTTCAGCGTGACGGGTTATTAACCAAACGGCATCGCTCGATAAAGAATTCTCAGATAGATATGAAAGTTTATCCATCTTGGTTTTCCACCTCTTGGATCTTCTCGCAGATAAGCGCAGATATGATCCCGTCTGTAGAAATAACTTCGATCATTTTAAACCCAGTATTTTCAAAAAGTTTTATGAATTCCTTTTTAGTCCGTTCTCTTCCTCCTACCGTGACCAAAAGATCAAAATTTAGGGTCACGCCAAAATCACTCTCGACTGTTTCTGGAACTACCATCTCCAATACGAATAATCGACCACCGGTAGAGAGGGATTTATTTATTTTAGTTAATATCTTTTCAGCATGTTCGTCATCCCAATCGTGAATTACCCTACTCATTATCACTCCCTCGGTTTCTGGTAATTCATCTTCAAAAAAATCACCCTCTACAAATTCAATTTTATTCGATGATATCTCTCCTCGTATATTCTTTGCCTGACTGATCACAGGTGGTAGATCAAACAAAATTCCTTTTTCTATAGAATCGTAGTGCTTCAAAATCTCTGAAAGTAAATAACCGGATCCTCCTCCTATGTCCATAAACGTTTCTATATTTGAAAGTGATAGCTCTTTGATCACCTCAGAATAGTCGGATGCATATACTTCAAGAGCTTTGTTATATTTTTCAATGGCTTCAGGATGTTTTTTAAGATATTCAAAGAAAGGACTGCCGAACATTGATTCGAATTGAGGTTCGTACGTCTTCAAGGCATCAAACATTTTAGACATAGCGAGATAGTGTTCTTCACCCCACATAAGAGCTGGATATTTCAAAGATTTTTCTGCGTTTTCAGTTAGCATCTCTCCTACTCCAGTTGTCCTCAATTCATTTTCATCGATCATTATCATATCCCATATCTTCAAAACGTCCAATAACATATCGATGGATTTTTTAGGCATATCAAGGGCTCTTTTCAACTCTTTAACAGTTTTGTTTCCACCATTTATCTTGTCCAAGATATCAGATTTAGCTATACAATAGAGTATCTGAGTGTCCCAAAAACCAACAAGTTTTTGTTTTATCTCTTCTCTAGCTAATTCTTTGCAGTGGCGGTTGTTTTTTCCTCGTACAGGAATCTCTGTGTAGGTCTTTTCATCGAGAACGATAAGACTCCCATCATATTTTCTGGCGAAAGCTTTACCATTGTAAAATGGTTCTATCCATTCGTATCTCATCGTATAAAGCGGTTCTCCTTTTCTAGAGATATGGAAGAAACCATCTTCGTCTCTAGCCACTGCACAACCTTTGTGGAAAACATTCAATTCTACGAATTCTTTACCATGGATCTCTTTTCCATCTCTATCTATATGGGTTGCCATCCCGTTCTCCTTGTAAACAACGGCGACACCATATTTGTAGTCACCAGAGTACTTGTACTTTTCTGGATAAGCTGCTTCTCCAGTTCTATCGATATGGAAATAATCCCTCGAGTCGTCTCTAACAGTACATCTTCCTTCCTGAAAATTCCCGACCCAATCGAATCTTTTACTGTAGAGCCCTGTACCATCAGTTTTGATATGATACCATCCTGATTCGTCTTTGACTGCCGCTAAACCTTCATAAAAACCATAGGCTTTCTTATATCTTTTCTCGTAAATCTCATTCCCATCTGTATCTATGTGATATGCTCCTGATTTATCTTCGACTGCGGCTATCCCAGGTTCATGAAAACTCTGAACATTGTCAAATTTCTTCTCATAAATAGGCTCACCATCCTTTAGATGATGTGTACCGTTTTTTGAGATATATATCCTCTTTAGGTCCATTCACGTCTCCTCCTCCGGTCTTCTCATATTGCACTTTTTACAAAGAGGAGTTTTTCCCGCATTCTTCACGAATTCCTGATATTTTTCCGAGTTCCATATATCAATAAATGATCGTTCGTTCACGTTTCCAAAATCACCGAATTCCCTGCGTCTTTCGTCTGGAGCACAGCAAACATTGAATCTTCCGTTCCAGGCGATCCACGCTTCCTTGCCGGCGAAGGGGCATCCGTATTCCTCCGGCAGCTTGTTATCTTTATCTTCTATAGACAGTTTTTCTACGTTATCGAGTTTGATATTATCATCCGCTATATTTCTCAGTTTATCTACCTTCTGATTCCATTTTTTTCTAGTCTCTGTATCCTCTGTGAGTGACTCAGACCTTAGTTCAGGCCAAGTGATCCAAAGTTGATGACCTTTGAATCTATCTACTCCCCTCTCCATAGCTAATCTCAAGATATTTTCTAGATCATCAAGATTGCTTTTCATGTAAGTTACCTGGAAAGTGATAGTTGTGCCGTTCCCAAATCCATCTCTAAGTTCTATGAACTTTTCTATGTCTGATATCCATTTATTGTGTTCGATCCCTCTCATTATCTGTTCATTAATTTTCTTTTTTGACCCGTTGATCGATATCTTTATGTCGCTGCATCTTGGAAGGAGTTTCTTACCCCACCTTTCCACCCCGATATCAGGAAAAGTGCCGTTGGTCGTGAGGTTGATCTTGAAGTCGTGTTCGTCCGAAAGTTCAAGGAACCTGTCGAAGTGTGGATAAAGCAGCGGTTCGCCCATGGTGCTCGGTATGACCTCTTCTAGACCGTTTCTAGATGTTTCCTCGATCACTTGAGTTATCAGTGCTGGGTTCATCATCCTTTTTTTGTTCCATTTTTCTTCACGATATATGCTGTGCTCCTCGCACATGATACAGTTCAGATTACAGAGGTCTGGATTGGTGTCGAAGGTTATGCGCCAGGGCCCTTCTCTCATCTTTCCGATACCTCCTCGTAGACTTGTAGGATATACTCGGCGTCGTCCTGGATAGACCTCACCTTATCTCGAGAGGGGTCTAGTTCATTCAGTACCGTCGGGTCGTCCTCGATCCTTTTCATCACTTCTCTCAGCGAATCTACATCGCCAGTTTCAAAAGTAAAACCGTCTTTTCCGTCTTTGACAAGTTCTTTCATCCCGCCTATATCAGATGTTATCACCGGTACGCCTGCGAGGAAAGCTTCCTGTATAACCAGTGGTGAATTTTCATACCATATCGACGGAACGACTAGAACGTCGATATTACTCAACACCTTTTCATCTATCTTCCAATTTTTGAAGGGGCCCTCCAGTATAACGCTTTCATCCAGATATCCTTGTAGAAATTCAAGCTGGTCTCCAACGGATCCGAAGATATGAAGATCGCTTTTTTCTAATCTCGAAAAGGCTTTCAATAAAACCTCGATGCCTTTTACCGGGATCACCCTCCCCATGAATCCGAAGGATATCTTTGATTCGCTGGTGAATTTCTTCTCTTTCTTCTTGATGAGATCTTTATTGAATCCATATCTAGAGTAACGTATCTTCTCTTCAGGTATACCGCTATCTACAAAAAAATTCTTTAAAAATTTTGAAGGTGATAGGAAGACGTCTATATTATCTATGACTGAATCCATATGTTTTTTGTATCCCTTCACATCTTCCATATCCCACTTCTCCCCGAAAGTATCACGTACACATTCGAAGCAATTTTCTTCCGAAGGCCCGGGACATATCTCAGCGTTCGTGTCGATAAGCTGCCCTCTATAGCATTTAAGCCAGAAGTCATGTAGAGTATAGATTACGGGTAAATCTCTCTCTTTAGCTATATTTACGAGATCGGTCGAGAGATGGGATAGATGACCAAAATGGACCACGTCGGGCTGGATCTCGTCTAGATAGTCTGAAAAAATCTTTTCTAATCGCTCGTCGAGGTATTTTTCGGTGAAGGCATAGTCTCTTTTTGGTTTGTTCACCCTGCGGACTTTCAAACCTTTGTATTCTTCATCATCAAGTTCATAAGCTTCTCTGTAGGGGTTCTCGATGCGAGAGAAAACGAATACTTCGTGATATCTGTTTAGTTCCTGACAGAGGTTGAACGTGTAGACCTCTGAACCGGCCATGTAGTAAGGCGGGAACCCATGTATCACCTGCAAGATATTCATGCTGTGAATACCTCCCTGTATCTTTTTACTGTCTGAGAGATACCTTCTTCAGGATCTATCTGTGCTGAAAAGCCTAATTTAGATCGGGCTTTCGAAGGATCTCCCACGAACTTGTCCACATCGTAATCTCTACCTTTAGTGATCTTAACATTGGGTTCGTGGTCGATACTGTCAGATATGTAAGAAACTACTTCTTGAAGAGTCGTTCCCTTTCCTGGGAGTAGATGGAAGTCATCAAAGTTCGTTTTACTTTTTTCGAGATGATCGATAGCATGGAAAATCCCATCAACAGTATCAGAAATATGAGTAAAATCTATCAATTGATCTCCTCCATGGATCTTTAACGGCTTCTTTCTTAGTGCCCGCAGTATGAACTTAGGGATAACCCTATCTAATATATCGTATTCATCACCGTAAACATTGGAGAACCTTAGAACGACCGATTCATTCCCTGTCTCTTTCGACCATCTTTTCACCATCTTCTCTCCAGTGATCTTACTTTCACCGTATATGTTGATGGGTTCCTTTTCATGATCTTCGGAAACAGGAAAGCATCCTCCGTTCTCACCGTAAACTTCCCTACTGCTTCCAAATATAAACCACGGATCTTGACCGCTGTTCTTGAGACACTCGAGCAGGTTTTTAGTTCCGTTCACGTTTATATCCCAGCACTTGTTTGGTTCTTGCTCAGCCCATATTACTCTAGAAACTGCCGCTAGATGTATTACGCCGTGAAAATCATGTTTGTTGAATAGTTTTATCAACGTACTTCTCTCTCTAACGTCCCGGTTTATCATGTTTATTTTCCGTTGCATTTCGTCGAGTTTTTCTAGATCGTCTCTATGATCAAGACAGAATACGTTGTAACCTTTTCTGACAGCACGTTTTACCGTATTGGAACCTATGAAACCGGCGCCACCGGTTACTAAGATATTTTCATCAGTCATGATAATACCTCCTCACCTTCTTTCTGAGTCTATGAGTCGATGGTATCTCTAGTGCAACTTCTTTTGGTAACATTCCCTTCACATCCTTGAAGCCAGCAAAACAGTATGTACAATCAAAATTGCATTTCTTTGTGATGTGCCAGTTCACACTTTGAGTGGGGGTAATTGGAGGCGTCTCTTTGTTCATCAGGATCACCTGGTTGATTCTATCGTTATATTCGGTGCTTCAACCTCTATTTGTTTATCTTTAAAGTCCAATATCATCTCTAGAGAATGTATATCATCTGCGGCATCATCTAGTTTGTTAGATAAACAACTTAGTAAAGAAACGACCTCTACGGATACGTGATTTCTTCGTAGATAGTTAACAAGCGACGCATAATCTCCATCTCCAGAAATCAACACAACCCTATCGATATTATTCCGGTATACGTAATCGAGCGTGTAGAGACCTAATTCAATGTCTATTGCGTTGTTCCGTACCAATTCTTTTTCCTTCTCATCTTTTTCTCGGGTAACTACATCGTGCATAGACCAATTACATTTGTCTAGGAGATCTCTCTTTCCGTTTATTCTGTGGCTGTCTAGAAAAACAACTTTCCTTAGAGGATCAAATTCCTCATTTATCCAATAATTCAACTCTTCGATCCATTTTTCTTTTTTATCTCTCAACCCTATCTCTATATTCTCAAAATCGAGTACGACTATCGTTCCGTCAATATTTTTTGTTTCTTTCATATAACATATCAGGTGGTGAATATTATTTAAATCAAATTTGGGAATTCCCTATCTCGGATCGGTTTTATCAGTCAAATCCCAGGTCATATTTTGGTTCTTTGAAACCTATATCGGTTAAAAGAACACGTCCAATTTCTGGACGGGTGCCCCTTTTTAATAAATCCAAGTAGATTGGCCGCAATCGGAGATGTTTTTCGATGATTTCGAGTATATTTTTATGGATTCTGTTGTTGTTTTCTTCACTTTGGTGATATATCCGTCTAAAACATCTTGTTAGGAAATCCTTTTTCTGGCCCGAGGGATGAAATATATCCGCCATACACAATTCGATTATGTGCTTCAATATTTCTGAAGAATTACATTTTTCTGATATGAATTCAGGTATAGATTCCCTTTGGCAATAAGAAAATCGTTCATACTCTTTGAAATCTACATCTTCTCGAACCTTTTTCAGAGTCTCAACATATTTTGAAAGAATATCGACAAAGAATTTATCAGCGTTATTCGTCGACATCAACACAGCATTACATAACTCTACATCTTTTCGTGAGATAGCTGTTTCAAAAATGGACATTTTGAGGGCGTTTATGTCTTCTATCGTAGATTTGGAACTAGTTGGAAAATATTTTAGACTTTCCACTCCTTTGAAAATGACCTCCTTCGCCCATCCCTTCGTGTTTTTTTCTAATTCGTTCAAAGACGATTCCATTTTTTCCAAGAACAGATCCATTGCCGTATTATTTTGACCTGATGATATTTGTGCTAAATGATCTATAATAGTCACTCTTGCGCTTGGTACTGAGGACCAAACATCTTCGACGAACTTATCAAACGCCTCTGGTTCATCCGAATATTCGTATAATATGTCTAGATATTCATCATCCCAATTTTCCAGCAGTTCTGGTAATATTTTTTGGTATACGAATTGATGATCTGCGATATCCTGGATACGATAAAGTAGTAATTTTTTACTAGATACTTCAAGAGTTTTTGTAAAATGTGTATGTAATACATCTAGATCTGACTCTTTTATCAAGCGACGTAATAGATTAGGCATCATAGAAGATTCTTCCGAGTCCAGCGTTTTGTCTAAGAGTTTGTTTAACAAAGCCTTTCTATTTTTTTCACTTATCTCTATATTTTTCATCTTCATCCTATCTAGGATTTTCATGACGAATTTTTCGTATTGATACCCTGAGTCTTTTTCTTCTATTATCAGTTCTAACAAACTCCTTAAATCTTCTTCAGAGTAAAAGTCTAATATTTCATCTTGAATATGATGATGTATGGGAAGTTTACGTATCTTTAAAAGAGTATCAGGTTCGATCTTTTGATTTTCTGAGAGCAGGATTTCTATAACCTCTCTTGTTTTTGTTGAATTTTTTTTCATCAGATGTTCTAATTTGGATTTTAGGTAATCTATAGCCTCTTCGGATAAGGATACTTCTTCTCGATGAACCTCATTAATCAACCAAAGAATCGATTCATCATCATAAGTTTGAAAGTCTTCATCGATGAAGATGTCGATAAGTTCTTCTCGAGGATGTTTTTCGAAGATATCCTTCAATTTCTCATTGATTTCCTTTGAATCAGTGGGATATTTGTTATACAGGTGATCGACATCATTCTTTGTCAAAGTTATTTGAACTATGTAAGGCTCTGTAAAGAGCAGACCAACAGAAAAGTCATATGGCTCTTTTAGACTACCAGTCATTTTACCTTGTCTGTCAAAATCAAATTCTATATCACTTTCTAACAACTTATCAAGTATTTTTTGGCGTTTTCCTTCATTCGACATCTTATTTAATAAGAAATTATATGCTACATGTTGTAATCTTATATCTTCGTCATCTAACACTCCCTTTGCCATCTCAATCAATCTTTCTTGTTCTTCTTCGTCCACATCGTCATAATGGGAGAACAGGACGAAATAAAGCATACATCTATTGGAACAAAGGGCCAGGTTGTATTTGCAGGAACCTTTTTCATTCAGTTCATCCAATAACTCACTTTCTTCTCCAGGCGATTTCCAACCCGGCTTATCAACACAGTTATCGAAGATCGTTTTTAACTTTTCATAAGTTTCGCTGTCTTTTTTTGATGCAAGGTGATGGAGTAAAGAATTTCTAACAACCCAATCATCTTCATTTTTGATATGTTCGGGCTTAAGAAATTCTTCAAGTTTTTCTTTGTTAATATCAGGATCATTTAGAATCTCCATCACGTTTTTCTCCTCATCTTTCCTTTCTTTTTCTCCTAAATAGCTCATATATCGAAATGTAGCGAATTCAGTTTGTATATCTATACCTTTAGGGAAATGATTGGCTAGATGAGATTCAAAATGCTCTGGGAGATCATCCTCAAAAAATTCTAATATCAATTTTAAAAAACGCCCAGCATCGTCCTCTGAGAGTATATCATCTTCGTTATAGTCGATAAATAAATTGACTAGTTTATCACCTATCTCCTCGAATCTCTTATTATCTGGCGATTTTTTCTTTAAGATCGAAAGGACCGGTATCCAATCTAAATGTTTATCCCGTGAATCGATCGATCCTTCGATCATATCAAGTATCCTTTTTTCAACTTTCCTAGATAATCCTCTATTATAGTATCTTCCTTCTAGATATAACCGACGTCTAAGATCACTATAGTCATCTAATACCCCTTCTTCAAAACCAGAAACGACTACTTCAAGAGGTATGTATTCGCTTTTTTTATCTTTCCAGAATTCATCTGGAAGGCTTTCAAATAATTTTTTATCAAAGTCTTTATCATCTATTTTTCTCTCGAACTGCCTCTTCAAATCTATGATCAATTTTTTAAAAGAGATGACGCCCAATTGATTCAATTTCCAGTCGAGTATGTCAGCATCCAACTCTGGAATTTTCGAAATTAACTCGTTGGTGATGTTTTCAAGAAGATCTTTGTCGATATCCTTAGCATCTGCCGCTAATTTGGCTAAAGAAAGGATTTTTGTGTAATGGATGTCCTCTTTGATATTGTGGTTTATACGTTTGATTAGATCGTCTACTTTCACCAATTCTGAATAAAATGAAGCTACCGGCATCCACCATTCTAAGTCGTTAAATGCCTCTTCAGAACATAGGTATTCCCGATCCCCTACATTTACACGAAGCTGTTCAGCAGCAAGATACTCTTGATATGTTTTGTGAACGAACTTGATCTTATCTCCATCTTTTTTCAATATACCCTCACAATCGATGACGAGATCTTCAGCATCATATCCTCCTTTATGATCCATTTTCTCATCGGTCTCATCGATAGAAAAAGATGTCGTTCTCTCTTCAGTTGCATAAAAGGCGATCTTCTGTAAGATGTCTAACTTCGTTTTTGATCGGATTTTTTTAGCCCCATCCCTCCTTTTTTCATTCTCCGACAATAACTTTTCTAAAAAAATTTGATAGAGTTCGGTCCTAGTGTCTGGTACTTCCTCGTACTCATCGTATACCTCGCACATAGTATGTAGCATTAATGGATTGGATACGAGTTCTCTGAGTTCATCATCGACTAATGAGTCAAATATATCATCAATTTTTTTTGGATCATCTTCGAATCGTTCTTCTACAAAATTTTCTACGGTTTTCCTATCAAAAGGTTTTAACTCTAGATGAGTTAAAGGTAAATCGTTCTCTTCGAAAATCTCGGGACTAACGATGCCCCTATGGCACAATATGAATGGGTTTTCTGTTTTCTCATAAAATAAATTTAAGATATCTATTAACGATCTTCTTGAGCTAGGATCTACCTCGTCCAATCCATCGAACAAAAATACGAATCTTTTTTCTTTCAATATCTCTTCGTAAGCTTCAGTAAAATGTTTCAAATCATCTTTTATGATCTCATCACGAATCAAATTCTCCAATTCCTGTTCATTATCGATATCCCTGAGGTTTGTGAGGCGGCCGAGGTCCACATATAGAGGGATCAAACCATGAATATGATATTCGTCAAATAATCTTTTTTGAAGATGCCTCAATAAGGTCGTTTTGCCTGAACCGGGTGGTCCCGATATTCTATAGTTGGACTTTCTATTTATGACTCCATCGAATAGATCTTGGAAATCTCTCTCAGATCTTCCATCTTCTTCATATTCTATGAATGAAGGTATTTCGATATCAATGTCCTCAAAATTTTTCCCTTCTAATTTTTTGATGTATTCTGCGAATGTGATGTTCTCTCCATCATGTTTACAAATATACTTGATATCGGTCTTGAATGGGAGATATTCAAGCAATGAATTTCGGTCCACAAACTCTTCATTATGTATGCAAGGGATTAGCAATGAGTGGTTTAAATATCTATTCTGGTCTCCGAACTCTTTTTTTAGCGATGACAGCACGCTTTCGAGACTTTCATCTTTTTCGGTCCCATCTTCATCTTTAAATTTAATAAATTCTTTTTTAATCCTTTCTAACTTCTTACGTTGAAGTTCAATATCTTTGTATTCTAAATAATTGGCTATTTGACTATTTTCGTTCTCAAGATTCTTAGGCCACAATCTGTTTTCAGTTCTTTGAAGTCTTCCTGATTCCCCTAAATATGTTAGTCTATCTTTAACCTTGTTATGGTCTAATATTTTTTTCAGCCATTTCCCAAAAAACTCATGGGGAAGTTCGCGAATGTTTTCGGCTTTTAATTTTTCTTCCCCATATTCTTTTTGCATCTCGTAAAGAAAAAATAGAATACGGTCAGTAAGTTCATAGCCTTTCCTTCCCTTCTTTCGTCCTCGTTTATGTTTTGTCATTATACATCAATTAGAATTCAATACTATTAAAAAAGAATTTGGGAATTCCCATTCTTAGAGTTAGATTCAGCATGTGGTTTAGATAGAAAATCTAGGTTTTTAAGCCCTGCTATACTTGAGATTCATATCCCCTTGAATAAGTCCAGCCCTATATGACAGAGTTAATCAATTTTTCATTGAGGAATATAATCACGAACAGCATCTGTTTTTGTTACGAATAAAGTTTGATACTAAACAGCGTTCGTGTACGAACCATCTAACGCTGTTCGTGAAAATTAGGAGGATAACTGACGGGATTAGTAGATCCTAGAGTAATGACTTGGGAGTTATTTTTTGTGCTCTCGTTAGATGTGTTAGCAGACGCTGTTCGTATTTTGGTCTGCGTCAGATGGATGAGTGAATTGATTAGGACTTCAAAAGTAGAGCGATGAGTGCTGCGGACAAAAACGAAAACGATGATTAAACCACTTTTTCCCTATTTCTTCACTTTTCGATAATGTTATCTTCAAAAGTAATATTGTATAATGAGATTTTTTTCAAACGATCCCATCAAACCTGTCGATAAACCCCGCAAACATTTTTATACCGAAATAAAGTTAGAAAGCCGGTGAAATAGATGGTATCTATCACGGTCT
>SL_8KL_010_SEDDRAFT_10004428_pt1 | contig 11302 bp, 11 predicted proteins | sample SodLakKL_010_SED_4_FD_11160 | JGI IMG/M metagenome (IMG submission 11160) | reverse complement strand
AACATGACACAGGTGAGCGAGTTCTCACTAGTGGTTGGAGGAATAGCCATAACCCAGGGATTCATATCACCCGACATACTGGGATACCTGAGCCTGATGGCTCTCGTAACAATGACCATCTCAACCTACTTAATCACCTACAACGAGCAGATATACGAAAAAGTAAAACACCTGCTCGAAAGATTCGAAGGAGAAGAAAAGAGTGACGTGGACCTAGGAACTCTAAGAGACCACGCCCTGGTAATAGGATACAACGACACAGCGAAAAGAATAATCCCAACCCTACAGGAACACTTCGAACAAATAGCCGTGGTGGACAAGGACCCTGAAAACGTGAGAGAACTGGAAGAAATGGATGTGGAGAACGTATTCGGGGACTTCAAACACGAAAAGATACAGAGAGAAATAGGTCTAAGGGACGCGTCACTAATAATAAGCTTCCTGGAAAACGAAACAATCAACAGAAAAATACTCAGAAGCTGTAGAAACGACGCAATCGTGTTCATGGAAACAAAGGACCCTGAAAAAGGAGCCGAGTACTACGACATGGGAGCCGACTACATAATAAGACAGAACATACTCACAGTTGAAAAAATGAAGGAGTACCTGGAGGACTACATGGAGAGCCTGCCAAAGTTCCTAAACCAGATAGACAGAGATAAAGAATCACTGGAATGGGGAGGCAGGAAAACAGGGGTGAAAAACAAATGATCAACGTGATAATCGCGCTGACAGTCATATTCGTAGCAGCATCAATCACCCTATTCCTGTTCAACAGATTCAAACATCCGACAATACCAGCTTACCTGATAGCAGGTATACTAATATCTCCTCTGGTGGCTGAGGCGGAGATACTATCCCTAGCGGAGATAGGAATAGCCTTCCTAGTATTCATATTTGGATCAAGCCTAAGACTGAAAAAAACCACTAAAATAATAGAGAGCACAGCAATACTAACAATAACCCAAGTAGCAATAATAGGGTCCCTAGTATATGCTTATGCATACATACTGGGATTCGGAACACTTAACTCACTGTACCTAGCAGTAGCAGCTTCTCTCAGTTCCTCTTTAGTAGGAATGGAGCTAATACAGGGAAAGACCATTAAACTAGCTTATAAAAGACTGTGTAATTCAATAAACCTAACGCAGGACCTCATAGCAATACTGATATTCATAATACTAGCCTCCTATCCATTAACAAGACAAGGAATAATATCAAACATACAGATAGGAGGACTCATAATACTACTCGGATTCATACTAAGACCATTAGCACCTTATCTCCTGGAAACCATTAGAAGATCTCAAGAAGCAGCAATGCTGGTAGCACTAAGCACCTTACTAATATTCACCTCTGTATCACAATACTACGGACTATCAATAGTGATAGGAGCATTCGCAGCAGGAATAACACTGTCAAAACCGCCCTACGATCAAGAAATAATGGAAACATTCGAATCACTAAAAGACTTCTTCTCAGCAATATTCTTCGTATCACTAGGAGCACTAGTAGTAATACCTAGCTTACTCACAATAACAACTGCTATAGGACTAGTGCTTGTAATAACCATTTTAAAACCACTCTTCACCGTCCTACTCATGGAGAGCCAGGGATACAGCAAAGGAACATCACTAATGACAGCCATGAACCTGGATCAAATGAGCGAATTCGCACTAATACTAGCAATACACGCCAGAATCGCAGGACAAATAAGACCAGTAGTTTTCCAATCAATAATACTAGCCGCGATAACTACAATGATAGCTAGCTCCTACACCAGCAGACACGTATGGAAAATATATGATAAAATAAAGGACAACTGGCTCCTAAACCTACCAGGAACAGAGTTCGTTGAATCAAACGTTCCAAAAGAAATATCGGATCACTTCATAATAGGAGGATACGACATACAGGGAAAGAAACTGGCCGAGTTCCTCAAGGAAAAAGACCAAGAAGTAATAGTGATAGACAACGATCCAGAAAGAGTGCTCGAAGCAAGGGAAGACGGAATGAACTACATACACGGAGATCTGATGCTCAAAGAGATATGGGAAGAAGCGAACTACAAAACCGCGCAGATGATAATATCAACAGCACCAGTGAGAAAAGTAACAGAACCAATCATAGACCTAGATACAGAAGCCTACAAAATAGTGAGAGCAAAGTATCCGGAAGAAGCAAGAGAATACATGAGCGATGTATTATACGTAATAGTCCCAAGATACCTGTCAACAACCAGGCTAATAGAACACCTGAAAGGATGCCTGGGAAGCGAAGCATATAGAGAAAGACTTAGAAGAATAAGTAGAGAAGAACTAACCTAGAAAACCAAATAGAAAACTACTTAACTTCATAAAGGTTTTCTCTCAACGATTCTCCATCTACCATCCAACTCAAGCAAGTCATAGCTCTCTTCAAAAGTCCAGCTACCAGCATCTTCAGCCTCGTACCTCCAGGTAACCTCAGCATCAACAGAGGACTCAGTACCGATTGTATTAACATCCAAGATATCGATATAGATAGCAACTTCATTACCAAAGTGCTCGCTCCAATCCCGCTGAGATTCTTCGGACAACTCACCCAGATCATTCTCCAATTCAGTTCTAAAAGGATCCTCAGTAAGATCCAACATCTCTTCAGCATTTCCCTGATCCATTGAGCGCCAGAAACCAACCACTACTTCATCAGGATCCTCAAACTCCTGTTCATCATCCACTGAATCCTCCATAGGATAGATAAACCAAATTAACCCTATCGCTACTAACATCACAATAACGAATCCAATGAATTTCTTACCGTCCTCATCGTTGCTGATAGTATCATCCCTTATTAAAAGCTTTACATATAAACTAAGTCAACCCGGTTTTTTATAGTTTACCCTTTTGGATAATCGACAAGCTGAAACAAGAAAAAACGGGAAAGAGCTCAAGAACTTCAAAAGAATTAATTACACCAAAACACAAAAAAATACACACGCGGAAACGCGTGTAAAGAAAAACACGGAACAAGGAAAAGTGATGAAGATGAATCAAAAAGAAAGAAAAAAGTTCCAGAAAAAAATCAAGGAACTCGAAAAGATAAAGGGAAGAGGCACAGAACTAATAAGCCTGTACATACCACCGGACCACAACGTGAACCAAGAAGTCAGTAGATTGAAAACTGAGTACAGCGAAGCAGCAAACATAAAGTCAAAATCAACACGAAAACACGTTCAATCCGCGATAAAAACAATCCTACAATCACTAAAAGGAGTCAACGAACTCCCTGAAAACGGGATAGCCATATTCGCAGGATACGTGGACGAAGAAAATGAAGTAAAGAAAGAAATAATCACACCGCCCGAGAAAGTACAGGTGAACCTGTACAACTGCGATGACAAATTCGAGCTGGAGCCGCTGAAAAAACTAGTCGAATCAAAGGAAAAATACGGACTAGTAGCGATAGACAGCAAGAACGCCACAATAGCCAAGCTAAAAGGAAAACACCTGCAGATACTGCAGAGCTTTGGATCACAAGTACCTTCAAAACACACAAAAGGAGGATGGAGCCAAAGAAGATTCGAAAGAATCATAAAACAAGCAAAACACGAGCACTACAAAAAAGCCGCGGACATAATAAACAAAGAATTCCAGGACGAAGAGATAAAAGGACTCATAATAGGAGGACCTGGACAGGCAAAGGACAAGATAGACTCGGACGAATACCTGAACAAGAAAGTCAGAAACAAAGTACTGGGAAAAGTAAGCACGGGATACGCGGACGAATCAGGGATAAAAGAACTGATGGAAAAAGGAAGAGATCTGATACAGGACCTGGAAGTGCAGAAGGAAAGAGAAACAATAGATAAATTCATGAAGAAAGTAACCAGCAATGAAACAGCAACCTACGGATTAAAACAAGTAGCAGATGCACTGAAAAAAGGAAAAGTGGAAACACTGCTAATCTCAGAGGACATGGACTGGAAAAAAGCAAGGATAAAGTGCCCAGAATGCGGGGAAGAAAAAGAAGAAACAATAAAAAACAAAAAAGAATTCCAAGAACAGGGAATAATCTGCCCGGAATGTAAAGAAGAAAGGGAAGTACTAGAAGAAAAAGAGATAGTGGAAAAACTCGAAGAACTGGCAGAAGAAACCGGAGCCGAAACCAAGTACATCTCCACGGACACAGATAAAGGAAAACAGTTCCACAACGCTTTCGGAGGAATAGGAGCAGTACTAAGATACACCTAAAAAAACCAACAAAGGAGATCAAATGCTCGAAAAAACAATTAAATCAATAAAATACAAGCACGTGATCTACCTAACAATAACCGTGTTACTAGCATCCTACCTCTCCATTCTACTCGTAGACTTATTGAACATCTTCAATTCAAGAGCTTTACTACAAGGGCTCGAGATACCAATACTCTGGAACTTCCTATTCAGAGAAAAAGGCCCAATAGAGATCCTGCAATGGATATTCCTAGGAGGATTCACCGCCACAAGCGCATTCACAGCAGCCAAACTAAGAGAAAAAGAAAAAAGACAAGAAAGAATATTCTGGTCACTGTTCGCAGTAGCAGGAGCAATAATGCTCATAGAAGACGCTACCAACATAAGGCACTTCGCAGCAAGACAACTTCAGCTGACCTGGTACGCGGGAAAAATATTTGAAACACTATTCTTCGGTGCAATCGGAACAGTTATGATCGTAGCCCTGATAAGATACAGGGAAAAAGTTTTCCAGCACCGGACCACAGCAATTCTAGTGACCCTGGGATTCATCTTCTACGGTAGTGCGGCATTCGTATCAGGACCAGGTGACCTAGTAGGCACAACAACCGCACTGGGAGAACCACTTTACGACATAACCACCTCAATCGGAGGACCCGGACTAATAGAGATATATGAAGAAGTGGATCAACTGGCTAGAGAGGTAGGGGGACTCGGAATAAGGTACAGATTAGTTGACTTCCTAGTAGAGGAAAGCCTTGAACTGCTTGGAGCAGCCTTCCTACTAGCCTCGTCCCTGAGCTACTGGAAACACACAACCGGAGGAGAATATGTACGAGATAAAGAAAAATCCTGAAGACTTCAAGGTCGAAGAAATAACACCGGAGAAGAAAACACTTGAAATAGATGAAGACTACAGTTTTGATGAAAATACTGAAGGAGATCAACTGATCTGCAACCTAGTTAAGAGAGATTGGGAGCAGAACAAAGCAATAAAGAAGATAAGTAACGTGCTACACTCTTCAAGAAAGAGAATAGGCTACGCAGGAACAAAGGATAAGAGAGCACTGACAAGTCAAAGAGTATCAATATACGGAGCAGATCCCGATCAAATAAAAAAAATAAAGATAAAAGATATGAAGATAAAGCCCCTAAGATACTCGGAAGAAAGAGTTACACTCGGTGACCTATGGGGAAACAGATTCACAATAAAAGTAGAAACGGATCAAGAAACGGAGCTGGAGCCCAAAGAAAAAATACCTAACTACTTCGGTCACCAAAGATTCGGTAAAACCAGGCCAATAACCCACCTGGTGGGAGAAGCAATAATAAGAGAAGATCCGGAAAAATCGGTTAAAATATACCTCACTAAAGTATTCAAAGAGGAAAGCGAAGAGGCTAAAATAGCGAGAAAGTGGTTAAAGAATAACTGGGAGGAAAAACCATTCAAAAAAGCTCTTAAAAAATACCCGGATTACCTGGGTTACGAGAGAACACTACTGCACCACCTTGCGGAATACCCAAAGGACTTCATAAACGCTCTGAGAAAACTTCCAAAGAACCTGCAGCTGATGTTCCCACACGCCTACCAGAGCCATCTGTTCAATCAATACCTGGATAAAGTTAGAGATAAAGATATAAGGCAAGAGAAAGGACCAATATACGGTTACGAAACAGAGATAAAGAATGAATATGAAAAAGAAGTACTGGAGGAGAACAACCTCGAATTAAAGGACTTCAAGGTAAAGTGCCTGCCCGAGATGAGTGAAGAGGGAGAAAGAAGAAAACTCTACATAGACCTCAAGGACTTCGAGGTTCTTGAAGAAAGTGAAGATCATTATCTGTTGAGGTTCTCCCTTCCAAAGGGAAGCTACGCAACAGTGGTTCTGGATGAACTGCTCGTGGATAAGAATAGAAAAAAATAGTGGATAGTATGGATGATAAGAAGAAGATTATCTTGATCGGGGTAGTGGTCACAGCGTTATTCGTGCTGCTGGCGTTTAGCCCCAGGATGTACCCGGATGAAGGAACCTACCTGAACTACGGTGATGCCTGGAGGGAAGGAGTGCTGATACCTGAAGGAGAGGTACCTGTTCCGAACAGGCCAGTGTTCGTCTCCATTGCTTCCTTGGTCTCAGGGTTTTCCCTACCCGTAGCCAGGATGGCTATGCTTCCCTTTGTGCTCGGATCCGTTTTTTTAGGTTTCAAGATAGGTAAAGAGGTTGGTTTGCCCGGTGAATTCACTTTTCTTCCTTTACTGTTCTCTCCAATCTTTCTAGCTTACTTTGGAACTTTTTTAACCGATTATCCACTGGTCTTCTTCATATTGTTGTCCTTTTACTTATTTTTGAGATCGGTGAATGAAGAGGGTTCTCAGGGTAGATACGCTTACTTCATGGGGCTGTCCACTGCTCTGGCTATTCTTACCAGGGAGTCGGCTGTTCTATTGATATTTATATTCCTGGTTTTTTACAAAGAGTTCGATTTCAAGAGGTTCCTTGCCTCCGCTATAGCACCTATACTGGTTTACATGGGTTTTTTGGGCAAGGATTTCTTTCTTTTTCTTGAGTACTCTCTTGAATACGGGTACGAGTTCGCTGTTCCAGGTATTCAGAGTTTCTCGAACATGGTTTTGATTGGTTTAGGACCGGTACTGTTCATAGCGGTTCTGGGCTTGATGGACCGGGAGTACGGTGAGCTCCCTGTGAAGCTTTCCCTGATCTATGTGTTGATTATGGGTTTGGTTACCCTGGTGGTTGTTCCCACCTGGGTGCCCAGGTACATGATAATGCTCTTACCCGGTTTATTGATTCCGTCTGCAAAGGGATTGGTGAGAGTGGAAAGGAGCATTGTGTTACTGATTGTATTGATCCTTTTTCTTGGTGGTGCTGGATTAATTGTGGGTTTTAGGGTTGATTCCGCTGAGGATGAATGGGGCTTGGAGAAGTACGAGATAGGAGTGGATGCTATGAATCGTCATGAGGAAGGAGTGGTGTACATGCAGATCAATGATGAGCAGTTGAGGTGGTTGGAGGATTCGAATAGGTTCAGGAAGCTTCCAAGGACTTATGAAGGATTGAAGGAGGAAACGGATTGTAGTGATGTGCCTGTATTCATGTGGAGGTTGGGTGGTAGGATTAGTTGGGAACCGGTTTACTGGGATGAGAAGGTTGAGGAGGATTTAATAGAGGACGTGGGTGTTGGTAAGATGTTGAGAGTGAATTGTTTGGATTGATATGGATCTATGTTTCGTTTCTCATTTCTTTTGCTCTTCTTATTGATTCTTCGCACAGGTCGGATTCCGGGGAAACTGGCTCGTCCATTAATTGATATACTCTGTATTCTTGGTTCGAGTATATCTCTTTGAATCTACCGTGCTTTGATACATAGGGGAATCCGGAGCAGGTTTCCATTGGTGATACTCTGTATAACATGTAGTTCGAGTTGTATTTCTCCATTATGTTGATTGTTTCTTCGGGCTGGCTTGAGCTTAGCACTCTTCTTATGTCCCTGTATCTTTCATCTACTTCGGGTGCGAACTCCAGGTACGGGTCCATCACGTTTTTTCTCTGTGCTATGCCTGTGATGTAGTGTCCTTCGTTCCAGTGTGCTGTTATTGTCGCGTTTTCCGATGTGTTGTTCTTTATCCATGTCATCACTTCGTGCTGTTCGGGCTCTGGGTCTATCATTATCATTCCTATCCCTGGCACTATCACGAGTATTACTAGGTAGGTCCATACAGCTGTTTTTAGGTGCTTTGTTGGTATTCGGTCGATCTTTATGGCTTTTTTGAATCTGTGGAAGTGTGTTGCGAACACTGTTCCAGCTATTATTGACACCGGGTATATCAGTAGGTCGTTCATCCTGTTGAAAATTGCTAAAGAGGCTAATACTCCTATGAATAGCCATTCTCTCATTGGTTTGAGGTTCTCGGTATTTAGTTTGAAGAATCCGTAGATAGCCATTATTATCATGGCGAAGGTGAATGAAACGGCTGTTAGTCCTGATTCGAACACGAAGTACTGTATTCCTCTGTTCATCTCTACGAATATGTTGTAAGCTTCGTATCTGTGGAAAAGCCCATTCTCCGTTATTATTGGTAGGAAGTATGCTAGGAAGCCTATGAACCCTATTGTGAATGGTGTTACTGTTCTCTTTATTTTTTTCCTGAATATTATGATTCCTATGACTAGCATCGATGCTCCTATTAATGGACTGGTTATTAGTGCTAGTAGTATTGGTGCTGCCGCTAAGTAGTTGATCTTTCTATCGTTTTTTTGAATCATCAGGTGGGCCAGGACCATTAGCACCATGGCTGGTAGTCTTGGGTTTAGGTGTGATGCGAAGTAGGCGTAGGCCGGGTTGAAGAATAGGAACATCGCGGAGTAGAGTGATTGTTTTTTTGTCAGTCCGAGTTCTCTTGTGAAGTGGTAGCCGATTATTATTCCAAGCCCTCCTATCAAAGGGGCTAGAAGGTACTTTGCGGCTGGTGTGGCCAGTATCATTAGGGAGAATCCGTAGGGGTAGGTCATTGGTCTTCCTCCGAATGAAAGTGGATCGTGTTCCGCTCCGGAGGCCACTAGGTCAGTCATTCTGGAGTGGTAGTAGGTGGTGGTTCCGAGCATTGAGTCGTGGTGGAAAAGTGTTCTTAGTAACTGTGGCATCGCGAATATTGTGATCGCGATGGTGGTGAATATTGCTAGTTTTTGTTTTGTGGTCAGGTTTTTTAGTTTCATGGTTCACCTTTTTAGATTTCTTTTCCCATCCATGATCTTATGACTGATTTGGCTAGGTAGGTTGCGAGTTTCCTGCTCTGTCCCCAGTTGAGTTCGTTGAATTCGAATGATCTGTCAGGGTAGTGTATTTCTACTGGTATGTATTTTAGTTTTATTCCTTTTTTGATTGCTTTTAGGTTTATCTCGGATTCTACTTCGAATCTGTTTTCTTTTAGTTCTAGTTCCTGGAAGTCTTTTTTGTTTATTGCTCTTATTCCGCAGATTGGATCCTCCACGGATTTACCCGTGGCTAGGAACACTGCTAGTTTTGCAAGTGCGTTGTTTATTCTTCTTGGCCATGGCATCAAGGAGTAGTTTCTCTTTCCTATTACTATGGTGTTTGGTTCGAGTTCTTCCAGGAATCTGGGTATTTTTTCTATTTGGTGCTGGTCCGCGTCCGTGAACAGTATTTTTTCTTTGTCAGTGTTCTCAACTCCTTTTCTCATTGCGTGTCCTTTTCCTTTGTTTGGTGTGTAGCTCACTACTTTGTCCGCGTTTGTTTCTTCGGCTTTTTCAGTGGTTTTGTCCTGTGATCCGTCGTCCACCACGATTATTTCTAGGTTTTTTATCTGTTTTTTGAGTTGTTGGAGTTCTTTCACTGTTTTCTGTATGTTTTTTTCTTCGTTGTAGCAGGGGATTATTATGCTGGGCATGTTTTATTTCTCCTTTTTCTACGGGGTTTAGAGGTTTTCCAGTATGAATTTTTGGTCAATGAATCTGGTTACTGCTAGTAGGTTTTCCGCTGACTTGGTTTTTATTGTGACTGTTCTGTTTTCGATGTATACTTCGTTTATGTCTTCGGGGTGGTCGGGGTACTCTATGTATAGTAGTAGTTCGTTTTCTCCTGGTTCTAGTGTTTTGCAGTATTCCACTGTTTTTTCACCGCATTCTATTGGTTCGTTGTTCCGTATTCCTATTCCGTGTATGTTTTCGTGTGTTAGTCTTGGGCCTAGCATTACTGCGAACTGTGCTGCTGATTCGCTTATCTTCCCGGTTCTTTCGGTTCTTTCCACGTCTCCTTCGAACACCAGATAGGCTTTGTTAGATCCTTCTAGTAATCTTCCCATGTGCTGCACTGGTTCTTGTTCAGAGTAGAAGCATAGGTCCTGGTAGCATGCTTGTTGTAGGTCCGGTGTGATGTAGATGTAGATATTCACCGCGATCAGTATCAGGGTTATCGCGGCTATTATGTAGAGTGTTTCCCTGCTGACCTTTTGCCTGGAGAGTTTTCTTTCTTCCCCTGTTTCTGTCTCTTCCCCTGTTTCCTCTGTCTTTCCCTCTTCTTCCCCTGTCTCTTCCTCTGATTCCTCCGGTTCCTCTGCTTCCTCTACTTCTTTTTCTGTTTCTTCCATTACTTTTTCTGCTTCTTCGGGTTCTTCTGTTTCCGTTTCTTCTTCTTTTTCTCTTTTTTCTTGTTTTTCTTGTTCTTCCTGTTCCATCTCTTCTTCCTCCGGATCTTGGTCCTCTTGATCTTTTTGTTTCATTTTTTTCTCCTTTATTTTCTTTGTCTTTTTTTTCTCCTTTGTTTGTTTTCGGGTGTGTTTTGTGTGTGTTTTTTTGTTGTTTTCCTGGTATTAAGGTTTATCAATAGGTGGAGTGATTGAGGGAATTAGAGTTGTTGGAGTAGTTAGTGTGGTTAATGTAGCTGGGGTAGTCAGTGTGGTTAATGTAGCTGGGGTAGTCAGTGTGGTTAATGTAGCTGGGGTAGTTAGTGTGGTGGAGGAGTTGGAGAGATTAGAGGAATTAATGTGGTTTTGTAGTTGGAGTAGTTAGAGTGGTTGCAGAAGTTCAGAAGTTGGTGTGGTTAGAAGAATTAGTGGATTGGAGGAGTTGGAGTGGTTCTTCCGGATCGTTTGTCAGGGTTGTTGGTACGGTTAGTGTTGTTAATGTGGTTTTGGTTATTCCTGTGTCTAGTTGTTGTAAAGATAAGGGGAAGAAAGAGTAAGGGGTTTGGGCTTGCTTTGAGGCAAGCCTTTAGGGTTTGGGTTGTGTGTTGGTTGTTTGTTTTTTAGCCTTTTAGCATTTCGATTAGGTCTTGTGCTGCTGATTCGGTGTCGCTTGCTAGGTATCCTGCTACGAGTAGGTCGTTTCCGTCTTCCGCGATTACAGCGTCGCCTGCTGCTTGTAGTTGACCTGCGCCTTCCATTCCTTCTGCTAGGTCGTTTACGGCTGGTCCACCTACTACTATTCTGTGGTTTCTTACTGATTCTTGGTCAGTTACTGCTATGTCTTCTGCGTCTACTATTGTGGACTTGGCTGTGTAGAAGTCATCGATGTTCAGTACTTCTGCTTCCACGTCGCCTACTTCGTAGT
>SL_8KL_010_SEDDRAFT_10004427_pt1 | contig 11304 bp, 22 predicted proteins | sample SodLakKL_010_SED_4_FD_11160 | JGI IMG/M metagenome (IMG submission 11160) | reverse complement strand
TTTGGGTATCTTATGATAATAAAAATTGGAACAATGTTAAATCAATAAAAATAAACATATAATGAGAAAAGAAATTAAAAAAACAACGGAGTTTATTGATACAGAAACTTTTTGTGATGAATGTGAAAATAAAATCAATTGGGATATGGGGTTGTTCTGTATTAAATTGTGAAATTTGTAAAAAAGATTTATGTAAAAACTGTATTGGACATGAATCATTTACTATAGGAGTCCGTCGGGAAGTTTATTGTAAGAATTGTTGGGAAATTGGTGAATATTACAGAAAAGAAATTGCAAATCACTTTAAAATTATAGAAAAATTAGAAAGTGAATGGGAAAATAAATGCAAATTAAAAAATAAATAAACATGAAAAAAATAGAGGAATTGGGTTTTAAATTTGTAAGTAATCCAAATTGGGAAACATATACTAAAAATTTTTTACTTTATAACTTAACTTTAACTAGACATAAGAAATGGGAAAAGAGTTTATATGAAGTGTATGTTTCTGATGACACCACGAGTGATGAAGTTCTTTTAGGTTCCAATGTTGATTTTAGATGGATTGAAAAATTAAACAATTTTTTAGAAAAATTATGAGTTTAAGAGATGAGTTTTATAAAAAATATTTGAATGAAAAAATTTCTAAAGAAAAAGAAAAACAAGTTATGCTTTATCTTTGGAAAATTGCAACAAAGGGAAAAGAAGTAATTATTGAAAAATCAGATTTTAAAAATTAAGTTTATGTTTTTGATTATTTATTGAATAAACATAATACAAGTTTTTAAAGTATTTTGTATCTTTCAATTCTTTTATATATTTTTTTCCTCTACCTGGTTTTAAATAACCAATTGTAACATGGGGCTTATAATCAGGATAGCTATTTTCAATTTCAAAATTTTCATTAAGAACTTGATTTAATTTAACCAACTTTTCACACAAAGCTTTATCAATTTCAAACTTAAGAACATCAAATTCATCATTTTCAAATAAGTTAATTTTGTTTGAAATAACTGCTATATCTGATTTAGGAAAATTTGATAAATGTTGTGAAAGTTTATTTTGAATGTTAAATTTTGGATCTTTAAATCCATATAAAACAGTACAATGGGGTTCTGTTTCTAACCCAAATCCTTCTTCATCATATACATCTTCTTTATCAATTTTTGATGTAACTTGTTTCCAAAAAGGTTCATCATGAAAGAGCATCAGACATCCTAAAGGTTCTTTCTGTTCATTAATAAAATTATCAAATAATGAATTTTCTTTTTTCATAATTTATTTTATTTTATATATTTTTCTTTTTAAAAACTTTAATTAAATCATTTCTTTTGTAAAATTCTTTATATGCAACATATCTATGCAAACCATCCATTATGCTTAAATCATTGTCACATACAATAGGTAGAATTTCATCATCTTCTTGTAATGCTTTAACTATTCTATTCACAATTGAGATATCCTCATCAAGACCTTTTCTTCTATAAAAATTTAAAGTTAAATTCTTAGGTCCTTTTATTTCAGATAATTTAACTTCCTCAATAGTAAAAACATCAGAATTATTCATACCAAAAATTATGTCACAGGAAGGTTTAATTTTTCCAGAACATTGAATGTCTTGAATTTCTTTTGCAGTAAATTCTTTATTTATGAATCTATCAAATTTCATAAGTTATCTTATTTTATTTTATTTTTCTAATTTCCACCATCGTTTAACAAAAGAAGAATCAAAGTATTCTCGAGGACCCCCGCCCATATCAACCACAATAAAAGGTTTAAAGATAATTTCCCCATTTTCATGTTCATAATAATAACCAGGTTTAGGATTTTTTATAAGTTTTTTTAAATCTTTAACATCAGCAGCTTCATTTACATCTTCCCGTATAGTTTTTTTCCAAATTTTCACACATTCAACTGGAGATTTACCTTCTGTAAATGATGAAATCATGTTTTCATAAAATAACTCATCTTCAAAAGTTTCTTTGTTAACTAATTTACGTACCATTTTTTTATAATTATCTAATGACATTTTAAATTCATCTATTTTACCTTCATAAATCACTATTTCGAATGTTTTACCTGGTATTGCTTTAATTCCCACTCTCAAAACCTCTTCAATATCTCCTTTGTTATTTCTTATAACATACCAATCATTTCCCTTTTTATGTTTTTCGACTATTTCTCCGGGTGTTAAAACATTTTTTCTCGCGGAAAATGGTATAAAAAGTACTTTTGTTCCAGGCTCTAATTTTTCTCCTTCGTTTAATACTTTTTCATTCAAACTTTCATTAATAAATTCATCTAAACTTTGTATTCTTTTTTTCATAATTTTATTTTATTTTAAGTATTCTTTTGCTTTAACTACATTTTCACCAACAATTTTTTTAATTTTTTCAATCATAACAAATGCGGCTGGTGTTTGTGCTTTTTTGAATTTTGAAGATGTTGTTGCCTCTTTCATCACATCCTTATATTTATCAATTAAAGCATCTAAAAATTCTTTTGAACTTTTATATTTTATTACTGTTCCAAATTCTCCAAGCTGTTCTAAAGTATCTGCTAAACCAATTATCCCATCACATAAATCTTTTAATTTTGGTGATTTGGGGTCAATTCCTTTCCATTTTGAAAGTGTTGTTGATGGTAAAAACTCTTCATCAGAACTTTGTTCCCAGAAAAATTTTGCAATATCATATATAAAAGTTTCTGCTGATAATGAAATAAGTTTTTCTTCTGTATCTTTCCTTTTTGAAAATGGAACCATTATGTTTTTAACAAATTTTGCACGAACACCTCTGGGCTGTATTGAAATTTCTAAAACATAACCTAATGCAGTATACATTTTACCAATAACAAAACCTTTAATTCCACGTTCCGGTGTAAATCTAAAAATTGCCCAATCTTTATATTCAGTATGAGTAACAACAAGATCTACTTGTACATATTTATTATTATCCAGTTTAATTAATAATTTTGCAGATGATGGTGATGAAATTTCAATACTTTCTTCAACATCAATATTTTTTGGTTTTGTTTTTCTTAACCAATTAAACAATTCTTCATTATATAATTTAACAGTAGCAATTTCATCTTTACGACTGTTTTTATTTGTTAAATCTAAAATAGGATACGATATCATATAATCAATATCACCATAAGTTTTATCTGGATTTTTTTGTAAATCCTCTTCCCACCAAGTCCCACTACCAATTGGTTGTGAAAAATCAAGTTCTGGTAAATTTATAGACACAAGATGCTTGTTAAAATCACCTTCAATTCTTTTCATGATCTTTACACACTCTGCAATTATATCTGGTGTAATTACAGTATCTTGAGTCTTGACGGTTGCCCAACCACCTTCATTTAAAAATTCCTCAAATGTTGGTATAATTTGTTTCATCTTTTATTTTCTTTTATAATCTTTTTTATTTGTTGATTCTTCAATCAGAATGTTACTTTTTACAAATTCATCTAAACTTTGTATTCTTTTTTTCATAATTATCTTATTTTTTTATTTTTTAATAATCTATCTATTTTACTTTTCATTGTTTGTTTAAACCGTGGTGTAATCTCAAATGATAATGTAACTGCTTCTTTTCTTAAATCTTCAATTTGTTTATTATTTAAACTATAATCTTTATCTCCTTTAATAATATCTACCCAATTATCAACTATTTTTTTATTAGATAAACTTTGTGGATTATTTTTTAAATGATAGTATAGTATATTACTGTAATGATTTGCAAAATCATATTTAGATTCATTAATATAATCATCTAAACTTTGAATTCTTTTTTTCATATTTTATAATTATTTTATTTAAAATCTGGATTTTCTGTTCTATGCCTCCCATCATCAATAATATTTCCAATAGTTCTCAATAACTGATTTTCTGTATCTGTACTCCCATCATATGCTGTAAATTCAAACTTATATTCTCCCACTTTAATTTCAAAATTTATACCACCAAATTTAGCTGTCTGATATTTATTGGCTCGTTTTTTAATTCCAATTTTTACATCTCGAGCTTCTTTTTTCCAATATTCTTTAACACGACTAAAATGATTGTCTCTTTTTTTTTCTCGATTCAAAAATAAATTCGTCTAATGTTTGTATTCTTTGTCGCATGTTTTTATTATTATTTTTTAGTTTTAATTTTATCTAATTCTAAAAGTGCGTCTATAAAATTAAAAAATATGTTTAATTCTTCTTTTGATTTAATACCCAATTTAATATAACCATCCTCATCATATTCAATAAAACATGTCATATTATCCATCCAACTCGAAAAACCTGCAGTAATATATTTTGTTTTAGCACCGGTAAAATTAAGAAATTCATCAGTATGTTTATCTACAATCCATCCTCGTTTTTTAAATTTCTTTAAATCATCATCGGTTATTATAACTTTATTATCTTCTATTTTTATTTCATTAATATAATCATCTAAATTTTGAATTCTTTTTTTCATATTTTATTTTATTTTATTTCACCAAAGTTCTTTTATTTTATTAATTATAACATTTGTTCTTTCACTTGGTTTTATATCTGCAACCAATTCTTCAACATTAACTAATTCCATGTCAAAACTTGATAATCTTTCAATCCATTTTTTTGCTTTTGGAAATAATTCTGCCCACTCTTTAATTATTTTATCATCAATTTCAATTTGATCTCTTCTTCTTATTAATGTATATGAATATTCAAAATTCATAGTTTTTGCCATTAATAACCACTTTATTATATTTATTTCTTTAGTATTCCACTTTGCTTTGTTTAAAGATTTATCAACTTCTTTAACATCAATATCTTGTAACAACCAAGAAACCTGAATTATAGGATTTCTTGAGTTGATAAATTTCTTTGTATATAAATCAATACCCGAGAAAAAGTATTGAAGATATCCCATATTATATAATGTTTTAACAAAAATTTCAGGATTTTTGGCTTGAACTATTCCTTTTTTAAATTCTTCATAAATTCTTTCAGTACTTACACCTTCAAGTGAAGTATCAGCCTTAAGTGCTTTTTCTGTTTCTTTATCAAATTTTCCACCAGACCTTGCAAAAAATCTAATTGCTCTTATTTTTCTCAAAGGATCTTCATCAAATCTGTCTTGAGGTTTTCCAACTGTTTTTATTGTACCTGTTTTAATATCATATTCTCCACCAACCAAATCAACAATTTCTTCTTTGTTTATATCATAAAATAATGCATTAATTGTCAAATCTCTTCTTTTTACATCACCTTCAATTGTAGTAAACTCAACACTATCTGGTCTTCTTCCTTTTCCTACATCAGTTCTGAAAGTTGCAATTTCATATTCTTCACCTAAATTATCTACAACTACAACAATACCAAATTGTTGTCCAACCTCTAATGTTTTGAAGCCTAGTTTTTCTACTATTTTAATTGTATCTTTCGGTTTAGCATCTGTTACCAAATCAAAATCTTTAGGTCTTTTGTTCATTAGAAAATCTCGTACTGCTCCACCAACAATAAACAATTTAAAACCTTTTTTACTAAATTCATTTGCAATTGATACAACTGAATCTGGTATAAGATTTTTAAACTTTTTATGCTCTAATAAACAATAATCTTCAAATAATGGTATAAATTGTTTCATAATTTTAATTTTTGTAAAATTAATTATTTTTTCAAGAAAAACAAATTTTTTATGTTTTTTTTTCTACCAAGCAAAAAATTTACTTATATCCCATATATTTTCATTTAAAAAATCATAAGTATCAAAACTAAAAGAAGGTGAATTATCTTTTCTTTTAAACAATTTTCTTTTTATATAAAAATCAAATGATATATTTGTATATTTTTTTGGTGTTTCTTCCCAATCCCTTCTTGTTGTATTATATGCAATTCCACTTTTTACGTGTGTTATTTTCAATTTTGCACCAGGTCTTAATGTCCCGTTAAAACCAAACACCATTTCATCTGAACCATCTTTACCACGGCCCTTTTCTTTTCTTGCATACTCTTTATCTTCAATTTTTACATCGGGCTCATATATTTCATTTTTTATTTGGTTTACTAATTCTAATACTTCATCTTCTGTAAAAACTTTTCCGGTATCATGTCTAGAATTAAAATATAAAGTCATCGTAGCAACTACTCCAGATTCAATAACTTTTATATTTTGACCGATTTTTAATCTTTTGGTTTCTTCTTGAGGTACTTCAGTAATTACTGCACTATCTGATAAAATTTCAAGATCTTTTATATTTCCTCTTTGTGTACCTTTCCAATATATATGTGCTTCATACGGTAAACCATATATAAGTTGTTGTATTGAACGTTCATCACCATCCTTAGCACCTTTTATTAATCGAGCTTTTTCATGGTCTGAACCATAATTATCAAACCTATGTAACCAATTGGAAAATTCTTCTCCAATATTATCAATTAATGTGGAATCTGTCATAAATAAATTTCCTATTGGTTTTACTACATATAAATCTCCTTTATCTAAAAACCTAGAACGTGGGTGTGCTGAAGTATAAATACATTCAAATCGTGAAGGACGATCAGGATATTCAGTTTTTCTTAAATATTCAAGCACAATCTCCATAGGTTGATTCTCTAGCCAATGTGAACCTTTTATTTTCTTTGGTTTTATTATATCACCCTCCTTTAATTTTTTTGTAGATCTATGATATAAAGTACTATTTTCAGACAATTCAAATAACATACTATTATAATTTTCAAATGTTGGTATATAAATTTTCATAATTTTTATTTTTTTTCAAATCTAGAATGTCTTAATCTATTTGCCTGTTTTATAGGTAATTGGTCTATTATTTTTTCTAAATCTTCAATATTCATATCTTCCCACTTAAACGTTCTCAGGAAATCTACCTTTATATCTTTAAATTCTTGGTCAAATTTTTCTTGAGTTTTAATTTGAGCATTAACATGTTTATTTTTTCTAGAACCTAAAAAACGTAAATTTTTTAATCTATATAAAGTACCATCTCTATTCCAAATATTACCATTTTCATCCTGAAGTCTATCATTTGAAACTATTTTATCTATTTTAATAGTTTCTTTGTGCCTAGTTCCTTCAACGCCAACCTCAATATAATCATCAGGTTTAGCTTGATATAAACCTTTTTTATATTTTATTAACTTTTCATCTATTGTCTCGTTAACAAATTCATCTAAACTTTTAATTTTTTGTTTCATAGTTTTTATTTTATATATTTAAATTAATTTTATGTTTTTATGAAACTAATAAAAAATTATGTATATAATAATAAAAAAAATAATACATTTTACTATGGAAGTCTGTTTGTGCAATACAAATAATTGTTTCAATTATAATTTTTATAGGTGGAATTGTTTTTATATTTGAAGAGGATTAAAAATAAAAAATGATATGCAATATAATTTAATGGGTGGAATTGTTGGTGATATTGTCGGAAGCAAATTTGAATGGAAATCATATAAAGATATTTCTAATTCCTTTAGGTTTGTTTCAAAAAAATCACGATATACAGATGATACTGTTTTAACTGTGGCTCTTGCTGATGCTGTTATTCATGATGGTGATTATCAAAGATTTTTAAAATCATATACTAAAAAAGATCCAAATAGGGGTTACGGTAAAATGTATAAAGCTTGGGCACTAAATGGAAAATCAAATCCCAATGGTAGTTATGCAAATGGTGGAGCAATGAGATTATCTTCAATTCCTTTATATTTTAGGGATCTTTATAAAATTCAAATTGAAACAATTCGTTCTACTGCAATAACACATAATCATCCAGAATCTCTTGATGCTTCAATGTTATTATCTACTGCAATATTCTTATCTAGAATTACAAAAGATAAAGAATATATTAGAATTTTATTAGAACATAATTTTCAATATAAATTTGGAGAATTTGTTGATGATTCAAAAGAAAGTAAATATGTTGTAAAAGATAGTTTAAAAGCAAAAGCAGCCGTAAGTTTTTCTCTTGATTGTTTTTTCAGTTCTTATGACTATGAATCTGCTATAAGAACTGCTGTTTGCTCTGGTGGTGATACTGATACAATTGCAAGTATCGTCGGTGCAATCGCATTTACTTTCTATGGTGAAATGAAACAAGAATTACACGATAAGTGCTGGATAATGTTACCAAGTAGATATAGACAAATTATTAAAAGATTTCATAAATTATCAACAGGAAAAAAACCATATTTTAAAGAATATAATTAAGTTATGAAAGCAATAGACGCTAAAAAAATATCCGAAGAAAAACAAATGACTGCAGTATATTCAGAATTTTATAACATTTTATCTGTTATTAAAAGAGCAGCTGAGGAAGGAAAGTATAAAGTAAGATGTTATATTGATTTTGATGAAGATAATATTAAATCATTAAAGGATTTAGGTTATAATGTTTATAAGATAAATAAAAACAAAAATAATTACTTTTATGAAGTAAGTTGGGAACATTTAAAAAAATAATATTCTATGAAAGCATCAGAAGCAATAAAATTAACCGAACTCGCAAATAGTGCAGAACACAATCTTCAGTATAAAAAAATTATTAAAAAAATAAAATCAGCAGCCAAAAAAGGATACTATAATGTTTGGTATTATGATTATATAAAGGAAGATGTTATAAATCTTCTTAAAAAGAATGGATTTGAGGTGGAGGTTCATGATACAAGAAATGAAATTTCTATAAACATTACTTGGAAATGATTGCATTGGCCCCACCTCATGAAAATGAAATAAAAATTTATACTGATTGGTTAGAAAAAAATAATTTTTCCTATTATATTTTAAACAATAACGAATTTGTTGCAAATTCTTCAATGTTAATTTTATGTGGTGGTATAGATATTGGGAAAAATAAAAAAAGAGATTCAAATGAATTTTCATGGTTTAAACAATTTTATGGAAATTTACCAATATTAGGAATTTGTAGAGGTATGCAATTAGCAAACCTTGCATTAGGAGGTACAATTTATACAGATTTAAATAAAAATTTTGATAAACATACTTCTAATAAAAAATTAATTTCAGAAGGAAAAAAAGAAACTATATCTACTTTTCATAATATAAATTACAATAATAGATTGTTTGAAGTCAATTCAAGACACCACCAAGGAATAAAGAAACTTGCAGATGATTTAAAACCTATTGGATTTAGTGAAAATGATAATTTAGTTGAAATGGTAATAGGAAAACAATCATTATTTGTTCAATGGCATCCAGAAAGAAAAGAAATTTGGAATACACCAGCAGAACAATTTGTAACAAATTGGATAAAATTAAATTTATAATTATATGAATTATTTTACAGCAGATTTTCATTTGGGAGATAAACGTCAAACTATTTTAGGAAGACCGTTTAAAAATGAATATGATTGCTTAGACACAATTTTATCAAACTTTAATGAAATAATCAAACCTGAAGATATTTTATATGTTCTAGGTGATGTTGCAACTGAAGAGTGTTGGTTGCAAAGTATTGATGAAATTGATTGTGAAAAAATTCTTATTAAAGGAAATCATGAAATTTTAGATAAAAAGATATATGAAAAACATTTTATTGAGGTTTATGATTATTTAGATTTAGAAATTTTAAGCATACCTTGTAGATTACACCACTACCCAACAAAGGATTCAATTCCTGAAAGATTTAGTATTTGTGGTCATATACACGGTGCTTGGAAAGTTCAAAAGAACATGTTAAATGTTGGTGTAGATGTACATCATTTTAAACCTCTTAATGAAAAACAAATTGAATTTTATTTAAATGCAATAAGCAATTTTTATGATGAAGATGTTTGGTGTAGTCAACATATTTCAAATTTAGAAAATAATAATAGAGGCAAAAAAGGAACATATTATAAAAAATAAATTATGGAAAAAATAGAAAGCTTAGAAATAACAAGAAAAGTAATGTCACACGGGTATAAAATGCTAAATTGCTATTCTTCCGTGTTAAGTAGACATGAAGATATTAAAAATTGGTTAAGAACAGATAAAAATTTACATATTGTAATTGATTTTTCTTTTAAGTCAGGTATATGGGATTTTTATATTAGAAATTTATCAAATAAGGTAAAAAAATACTCAAGAGTTGAATCTGGATATAAAAATTATGAAAGTGCTTTAGAAAATGCAATAAAATTTTCAATTGAACATTTAGAAAAAGATAATTTGATTGAAGTTGCAAAAAGTTATTTTAAAGAAAATAATGTAAACATCCAAGGGGAAGATATTTTAAATAAATTTAGAGATGTTTTAGATAATTTTACAAAAAAAGAACAACCCGATGAACAAATAAAACGCAGAATTTTAAGATTAAGTGATCTAAAACCCGGTGACTTGTTTAAATTTAAATCAAACTTTCATATGCATCAATTTGTTGAAGGAAGAGGATTTATTCCACAAAGTTTTGAATGGCCAGATGAAATTCTTGAGTATTATAAAGAAAATGAAAAATCAATTTCAGTTAGAATATCTCCTTCATGGTTTAAAAGTAAAAATTACTACATATTAAAAAATACTGAACATTATATTCACCCGGATCCTGTTGTAGAATTAATTACATAAATAAATAAATAAAATAAAAAACATATATGGACGTTATAAAAAACAAAGAACAATTAATGACATATGAATATAATGACACAGATTTAATAGTAGAATTTTCAAAAATTGAAGAACTTATTGATGTTGAAAAAAATCATACCTGGAATTCGGAGAAAGGAAAATTTGAAGATTGGGAAATTTGGAAAAATAAATATATGATTGCTTGGAAAACAAGCAAATCAAATGGTTTTAATCCATGTTTTACATCAAAAGGATTTAGAGCTGCACATCGACATTTTACAAAGTGTTGTAAGGCTATAAATTTCATAGATGTTGAATATATAAAATAAACAATGGTTATGAAAATAAAAATTAAGAATTTTTTAAGAATAATATTGCTGGTGTTTTTTGTTGGGAATGTGGGGGTGGTTGTGGGGCAAGACCCTGTGGGTAACATTGATTATGTTAGTAATAATACTGGTAATTGGACAGATGTAAATACCTGGGATTATACTGATACTGGTGGTAGAGGAGGTAACTGGCAAAATATTTGGAATAATGAAACCCCACCTACAACTATTGTCAATAATCATGGAGATCACATGCTTATTGATATCGGTAATGAGGTAACATTGGCCGGTAAATTAACAGTTGATAATAATGGATTTCATTTACATGTGAAAGGAACATTAATTATCTCGGCATTAGAAGCAATGAATAATTTGCATATTACTGTATTTGATTCAGGCCAATTTAT
>SL_8KL_010_SEDDRAFT_10004424_pt1 | contig 11305 bp, 10 predicted proteins | sample SodLakKL_010_SED_4_FD_11160 | JGI IMG/M metagenome (IMG submission 11160) | reverse complement strand
AAAACAGAATTGTAACCGTGTGGTACAAAGGGCTGAATGTTTTCCGGATTCACCTTCATCAAACCCCGACCTATATAGAGTATGAGAATAATAAAAAGTCCTATGACAATTTTATTCTGCAGGGCTCCGCTGCTCTCAGCCCCCCTGTAGTTGATATAGAGAAGTATTATGCCGGCAATGAATGCCATTAAAAGTACTGGCAGAGGGATAAATATATTGAGATATTCAGCCAGCCCCACCAGGGCAAAAGAACCCTTGAATATCAGCGCCAGCCAGGCCCCTATTCCGATAATTGAGCCAAAAGTTGAACCCATGGTCCTGCTGATAAAATAATATGACCCCCCTGCCTGGGGCATTCCCGTGGCCAGCTCTGCCATGCTCAGTGCTGTGGCCATCGATATTATTCCCCCCAGCAAAAAGGACAGGCTGGATGCAGGGCCTGCTGTAACGGCCGCAATTCCGGGCAGTACAAATATTCCTGCCCCGATCATTGTGCCTGTTCCTATGGCAAAGGTGGGGAAAAACCCCAGACTCCGCCCCAGTCTTTCCTCCTGCTGAAATGCCATATAATCACCCCTTAATATTAAATGCAATTACAGCCACAAAAATTACTTTATCATATAAGCTCCAGTATAATCAATACCCCGGCCAGAATTATTACAGCTGGAATGACTACCTTCCAGTGGTTAACACCTAAATAATCTGGCAATCTGGGTTTTTCCAGCCGGCCTCTGTCGAAGAACTCGCCGAACTTCTCGTGGAAAAAGGCATAGAGACCGGAACCGATTATGATACCTGCCAGCCCGGGGATTAAAGCGTCCAGGCTGCCCTGGCCGACCGCCCCGGCAATCGTGCCCGGACAGTAACCAAGCAGGGCAAAACCCACGCCGAAGATGAGCCCGCCGGGTATAACCCTGCGCAGTGAGTGATTTTTCGGTGAAAGCTCTATTTTATCCAGATCATAGAGAGCATAGATACCCACCATGCCCACAATAATCGCTGTGAGTATGATCTTAACCACCGTGAAATCATCGAGCATGAGCTGCCCCACGATGACATTGTAACTGGTTACTCCACCGCGCTGGAGAAGAAAGCCGAATATGATACCGGTTATAAGCCCCTTTAAAAGCCTTATATTGTTTTCTTTTCTCATAAATTTTGCCTCCTCTTCAGCTCTTCTAATAGATCAGCAGCGCTGTGGCTATGCCGCCGATAAAAAAGCAGATGGCGGCTATCCAGCTGCTGATGCTGAGCTGCAGCGTCCCGCTGATGCCGTGTCCGCTGGTACAGCCTCCGGAAAACCTGGAGCCAAAACCTATGAATATGCCTCCCAGCAGAGCGGAGATAAAGCGCCCGGCACCGCTCTGGTTGAGAAAGGAGATATAATCCGTGGGCGGCCGGAAATGCAGAGAAAAGGAACCGGAGAGCAAAGCAGAGATAAAGCTGCCCAGTATTATTCCCAGCACAAGCATCCACTGCCAGTCCACCAGAGGCAGGTATTTCTGATAATATTTCAGTGTGCTCACCCGCTCGGGATCATATTTTTCCAGAATCATCCCCGATGTGCGGGCATATGAAGTTGAAGTGCCCAGGGCTTTACGGGATATCAAAAATGAAAGCCAGCTCAAGACACCGATGGCCGCTCCCACCAGATATGGAGACCAGCTCGCCTGCAGTAAGAATTCCATATTTTGTCCACCTCCGCCTGAATCATTTTAATTTTTTCAATTTACGCGATTATAAAATCCACCCTTGAAAAAATAACGTGAATCTGATATATTTTATTGACAACACAGTGATAATCCTTTAAAGGATTGGATCTTAAAAACAACTGCAAAGAAAGGGGGAATAACTGCGGTGTCCGATCACAAGCGAGAAGCCAGCAGCCGTGAAGACTGGCAGAATGGCCTTCGCAACGGTGAAGGCAAGGGAGGCTTTCTGCCCCGCAAGAACTTCAGCAAGTTCAAATCTTCCTGACAGCAACCTACAGATAGCTCTTTAGTTCTGGATATGCTTTGGATCTCTTTTAGCAGGTCCGCGAATTTATAAGCGAGCAGACTAAAATTGTGAGTAGCAGAGAAGCTGCTCCAATCAGAATTGATTATCAGAGGGGATTCTCCTGCGGGAGAATCCCCTCCAGCAGTTTAAGATACTCCACCTGAAATGGTATTACTCCCTGCGTACCAGTCCCTCAGAAACTTCAGTATCAAAATGCACATCCTGCTGGGGATAGGGTATATCGATGCCTTCTTCATCGAATCTGCGCTTGACCTCTTCATGCATATGAAAATAAACCGGCCAGTAATCGGCGGGATCGATCCATACCCGTGTATATATCTCCACCGAACTGCCGGCATGTTCCCCCACCCTCACCACCGGCTCGGGGTCAGCAAATATTCTATCAAAGTCATCGATGATCTCATTTATTATTGCCTTGGCCTCTTCGAAATCATCATCATAACCTATGCCGAACTGCATGTCCACCCTGCGCCTATCAGAGTCGGTATAGTTGAGTATATTCTGATTTGCCAGGGAACCGTTGGGAATATAGAGCTTTTTGCGATCAGGTGTGAAAATAATGGTGTAGAGAATCTTTATCTGATCGACAGTGCCTCTCTGGCCTCCAAGCCTCTATAAAATCTCCCACCTCGAAGGGACGGAACAAAAGCAGAATAACACCGCCGGCAAAGTTGGACAGACTGCCCTGCAGAGCCAGGCCGACAGCAAAACTGGCCGCACCCAGAATGGCCACGAAAGATGTCATCTCTATACCGGCTGTGCCCAGGGCGGTGATGGCCAGCAGAATTATCAGCAGCACTTTAACAACAGAATTTAGAAACCCGGCCAGGGTGGGATCCACCCTCTCCTCCATCGACCTGCGCATGAATTTTAGTATGCCCTTAATCACTAACCAGCCCACTGCAAAGACAATCAAAGCCAGCAGCAGATTGAGCGCATAATGCTGGATCATGGAGAGTATGTACTGAGTATCCATACAGAAACCCCCTTAGAGATATTTCACTCATTGCTCTTTCACTTATTATACCATATACTTCCACCAATAAAAACAACAAAGAGGGACGACCTGCAGGCTGGCTGCAGATCGTCCCTCCATATCTTCTGACTGCTGATGAAAGCTGCCGTTAATCAGTTCAACTTTTTCAGGCTTTAAGAACTGCTTATCCTCTCAACCTCTATCGATGCGGGCACACCGTTGAGTTCATATTCACTGCCATCTTCCAGCTCCTCAACAGAATTTATTTCATCGGCAAGTGTCTCCTCACTGATATAATCGATAAACTGCTCAACAGCCTCCTCGATTTCCTCTTCACTGGCATAGGTTATCCTTATGCGATCGAGAACATCGAAATCGTGCTCCTTGCGCAGCCTCTGCACGCGGGAGATAAACTCCCGGGCATAACCTTCTGCTCTGAGGTCGGGAGTGAGCTCTGTCTCCAGGATGATAAATTCATTATCATCCATGCCGATGGAATAACCCTCACGGCTGCTGATATTTATAATGACTTCTTCTGCGGTGAAGCTGAACTCTTCGCCATCAAGGTCCACGGTTAGCTCTTCCCCGGCCTCCAGCTTTCCTGCCGTCTCGGCTGCATCCATATCGGCCAGTTTGCCGGCAAAGACCTTAACCTTATCCCGGAGCTGTGGACCTACCACTTCAAAGTTGGGCTTTATCTCGTATTCCATGAACTGTCCGGGGTCAGAGGTAAACTGCACCTCTTTTACATTGAGTTCCTCTTTGAGCAGGGGGATTAAGTCCTCTATACTATCCTCATAGTCGGCCGAGACCAGCACACGGGATATGGGCTGTCTGACTTTGAGCTCCTCCGCCTCGCGGGCGGCCCGGCCCATGGTGACAAGGTCTCTCACCAGACCCATTCTCTCCTCCAGCGCCTTATCGATGAACTCGCTCTCAGACCGGGGATAATCCTGCAGATGGACCGATTCGGCCCCTGTCAGACTGCGATAGATATCCTCGGAAACAAAGGGAGCAAAAGGAGCTATGAGCCTGGCCAGACCTTCCAGCACCTCATGGGTTGTCTGATAGACGGATTTCTTATCCCTGTCCAGCTCATCCGCCCAGAAGCGCCGGCGGCAGCGGCGGATAAACCAGTTGGAAAGATCCTCATCTATGAAATCCTGGATTTCCCGCACAGCGTTCGTCAGGTGATACTCTTCCATATATTCCCCGACCTTCTCCACGGTGCTGTGATAGCGGGAGAGAACCCAGCGATCTATCCTGTTTCTGTCCTCGACCGGCACGGAGAACTCACGGGGATCGACATCATCGGTATTGGCATAGAGTTTGAAGAAATAATAGACATTCTTCAATGTGCGGTAGAACTTGCTGTCTATCTCCTGCATGCCCTCCTCATCAAATCTGGTCGGTGTCCAGGGCGGTGAAACCTGGAGCAGATACCAGCGCAGCACATCGGCACCGTATTTATCGAACATGTTGAAGGGATCGACTGTATTGCCCCTTGATTTGGACATCTTTTTGCCCTCGGCATCGAGGATGAGATCGTTTACCAGCACCCTCTTATAGGGCGAATCTCCGGTAATGAAGGAGGAGATTGCAATCAGTGAATAGAACCAGCCCCTGGTCTGATCTATACCCTCACAGATGAAATCGGCCGGAAACTGCTCCTCGAAGAGCTCCTCATTTTCAAAGGGGTAGTGGTACTGGGCAAAGGGCATGGCACCGCTGTCAAACCAGCAGTCGATGACCTCCTCTACCCGCTCCATCTCTCCCCCGCACTCGGAGCATTCCAGCTTGATCTCGTCCACATGTGGTCGGTGAAGTTCCACATCATCGGGAACTTCCTCATTAGCCTCTTGCTGCAGCTCTGCCACAGATCCGATCGAGGTCAGATTCCCGCAGTCACACTGCCAGATATTGAGGGGTGTTCCCCAGTAGCGATTGCGGGAGATGGTCCAGTCCTGGAGGTTTTCCAGCCAGTTGCCGAACCTCTTCTCACCAACAAAGTCGGGAAACCATTCCACACCATCGTTGTTTTCGATCAGACGATCTTTGATCCTGGTCATCTCGATATACCAGCTGCCCCGGGCATAGTAGAGCAGAGGAGTATCACAGCGCCAGCAATGGGGATAATTGTGATCGACCTTCTGGGAACGGACAAGCTTATCATTATCTATCAGCCATTCCACTATATCCTCGTTGGCGTCCATGACAAACTGACCTTCCCAGGGAGTGCTGGTATATTCACCATCGAGATCGACGGGCTGCAGAACCGGCAGATCGTATTTCTGGCCGGTTTTGTAGTCCTCCTCACCGAAGGCGGGAGCACTGTGAACGATACCGGTGCCATCCTCGGCTGTCACATAATCGCCCAGTGTGACATAAAAGGCGTCCTTATCGGAGCTAACCTCGACAAAGGGCATTATCTGCTCGTATTCTATACCCTCCAGCTCATGTCCATGGACTCTGTCCACAACTTCATAATCATCGACAAAGACCTCTTCGGCTCTATTCTCCTCGATATAATATAGATCACCCCGGTAGCGGGCTTTGAGATAGGTTTTGTCAGGATGCACCGTCAGCGTCACATTGGCGGCAAGTGTCCATGGTGTGGTGGTCCAGATGAGAAAGTATTCATCCTCATCCTTTCTCTTAACCCTGACATAGACACTGTTGCTGGTTATCTCTTCATAACCCTGGGCCACCTCGTGTGAGGCCAGCCCTGTCCCACAGCGGGCACAGTAGGGCAGTATCTTGTGACCCTCGTAGATGAAACCCTCCAGGAAGAACTGATCGAGAAGCCACCAGACGGTCTCGATATAATCGTTTTCCAGTGTGATATAGGGATTATCCAGATCGATCAGATAACCCATGCGTTCGGTCATCTCACGCCACTGTTCCTCATATTCAAAGACAGATTCCCGGCATTTTTCGTTGAACCTATCTATGCCGTAATCCTCAATCTCCTGCTTGCTGTTGAGATCAAGCTTTTTTTCCACCTCAATCTCCACCGGCAGGCCGTGTGTGTCCCAGCCTGCCTTGCGGCGGACCATATTTCCCTGCATGGTCTGATAGCGGCAGACAGTGTCCTTGAGCGTGCGGGCAATCACATGGTGTATGCCCGGGCGGCCGTTGGCGGTGGGCGGTCCTTCATAGAACACGTAGGTATCGCCATCCTTGCGCTGCTCGACACATTTTTCCAGCAGGTCCATCTCATTCCATTCATCGGCTATCTCTCTCTCTCGGTCACCGGGATTTTTGTCCGGCAGATCGGGAAAAACTGACATCGCGTGCAGATCACCTCTCCTGTAATGCTTTTTATTTGAAGGCAGAAATCAGGCAAAATAGTTTGTACAGAACAAATAAAAAAACCCGAGCCAGAATAAGGCTCAGGACGATTATAACCGCGGTACCACCCGAGTTTACAGCCGCAGAGGACGGCTGTCGCTCACTGCCGCTAACGCCGGCCTGCGCGGACAGCTACTGAACGGTAAATCGTCTTTCGCAGCCCGGGCTCGGAGGTGATATTCACCGGCAGAAAACTGGAGATCTTCCAGCTTACAGATCTCCTCTCTGGTGAGTATTCCTGCAGACTACTGGCCTCTTCACAGCCTTTTATGCTTTCATTTAAAATTTTAACAGAACTGTATTTCTGGTTACTCCTTAATGATAAAATATCGAAGTGTATTTGTCAAGAGATATCGGCCAGCAGCGCAGGCTCAGCCAGTCTTATTCCAGCTCATTCTTCTGCATCCACCTGCAGCTGCATCCTGTCGTTGAAGTAGGTTCTAATACCCAGCCTGACCAGCAGAAAAACTGTCAGTGTGACACTGCCCAGAATCCCCATCATGATAGCTATCTGATATCTTATGGCCAGCAGGGGATCCACACCTGATAGTATCTGACCTGTCATCATACCGGGCAGGAATATGATTCCCATTCCGATCATGGAGTTGATGGTGGGTAGAACAGCATTATAGAAGGCCTGGTTGGCCACACTGCGTGTGGCCTGAGTCGGTGAAGCTCCCAGCATCAAAGCATTTTCTATCCTGGCCGGATCCTTTTTGATCTCATTTACCAGATGTTCCACACCCAGTGAGATACCCGTCATGGAGTTGCCTATGATCATGCCTCCGATAGGGATAAAGTAGCGGGGATAGTACCAGGGATCAAGACCGATGACTGCCAGCAGAAAGAAGAACAGGCTGAAGATGGTGCCTGCTGCCATGGAAAAACCCACCGTCTTTTTCATATCAAAGGATAGTTTGGTGCTGACCCGGGCAAATATATTCTGAATGGCAAAGCCCTGCATCACCAGCAGTATCAGGAGTGTGATGGCCGGATGAGGTGCCTCAAAAATATACTCCAGGACAAAGCCTATCAGCACCAGCTGCAGTGTCATTCTGGTGGCGGCTATGAGCACCTGCTTTTCCCGGCCGATATTCTGGCTTTTCACGATTGCAACCAGGACCAGAACAAATACGTAGGCTATAATCAGCTGAATGAGCGGTATATCTATAACTGCATCATTTGCTGCCTCCATGACTTTATTCTTCCCCCTTTACGCGGCCATCTTCAATTATAACCTGCTGCTGGGCTATATCTTCGGTCAGCTCGGGTGCATGTGTGACCATGATGATCTTACTTCCGGCCTGGCGGGCCCGGTGTCCCAGAAAGTCCAGCAGATATTTCTCATTATCTATATCAAGTGATGCGGTGGGTTCATCGAGCAGCATCATCTCCGGCTCCAGCAGCATAAGCCGGGCCAGAGCCACCCGCTGCTTTTCGCCTCCCGAAAGCTCTTCACTGTCATCTTCCAGCTTTTTATCCAGGTTCATGAGATCCATAAGCTCCTGATAATCCTGATCACTGTAACCATCCTGGCGGGCAAATTCGGCCGCCTGCTCGAATTCACTGCGGATTGTATCCCCCAGCATTCTGGGATTCTGGGCCAGCATCTTGACCTTTTCTCTGAGCTCCAGAGGTGGATATGATTCTAGCTTCTTTCCTTTATAGTAGATAACACCTTCATCAGGTGAGATGAGGTTGGCCAGAAGCCTTAAAAGAGTCGTCTTACCTCCGCCGCTAGGACCGCTGAGCGCTGTCAGATCGCTCTCACCCAGCTGGAGGCTCTCGATATTCAGTATATCCTTATAGACGACATTCTCCAGCTCAAACAACATTATCACACTCCCGTTTTCTCTCTCTTTTCACATTTTTACCCTCTATGCCCTTTAAGCCGCCGGCAAAAAGCTGCACCCTGCTCTTTTCTTCCTCCACCACACCGTAAGCTCTGGCCCTCTTCACTGTTTTTCGGGCCCAGTTCTCATGGGAGCCTGTCTCATTCATCTTGTTTCCAGCGGGACTTTTTACCACCGCCCGGGAGCTTTCCAGAATCTGCCGGGCATCTTCATACTCCTCTTCGGTCACCGCCTGCAGGGCATTTACATATTTGATATGGGTGGGATGGATTACAATCTTGCCCACAAATCCACTGGCTCTATCGAGCCTGGTCTCCCTCAAAAGCCCCTCAACCTCGCTGTTTATAAGAGTCTTCTCCAGCTTTAAAAGTGTACCGAGATCATAATCTAACATCTCAGGTTCTATGCTCTCATCTCCATTAAAATATTCCCATACCGGACCGGATATGACGTATTCAGCTTCGATCCTGGTAAAATGATTCAAAATGTCGGCAATACAGGCGCGCACTTGCATGAGATCATAAGCTGTGCGGTCCATGCTCCTTCTCAGGCCAAACAGCGAGGAAAAATCTGTGGTCCCCACTTTGAGGTTGAGGATCATATTACGGTGGGGTTCCAGCAGTTCTTTCAGCTCAATCAGCTCCTGCTGACGCTTTTCAGTGTGGGCAATCTCCCTGCTCTCCAGGATGGGAAGACCGTAGAGATGTCCGGAAAATTCATCATTTAGCCATTGCAGATGCCGGAGATAACTGCAGCCCCTGTCTGTGTTGAACTTGGGAAAGACAAACCCGGCCAGAACATCGCTCATAAGCGGTGAAAGTCCGGCCGTGAAGCGCTTGAACTGCCCGGGACTTCTCACCCGGATGAAGATCAGAGGAAGGTCTTCAATTGCCAGTCTCCCCTGAACGAGCTTCTCAGCCAGCGACTGCAGAATATCGTGGACATTCTCCTCGGCGCCGGCCACATTGTATGAAGGCAGAGCATCTTCAAAGTCCAGAACCAGAGAGGTAAGACCCGGAAATTTATCCTCCAGAACAATCTCTTCAGCGTCCCTGGATGCGGGCATATATAGAATTGCCCCCAGGCTGTACTGCAGAAATTCCCGGGACGAATTTATATTGAAATCCTCCGGTTCCCTGACAAAATCAAAGCCGCAATTATAGCCGTGATGTCTCATATAAATCCTCCTCAGTCCTCTTCACAGATAACTTCCCGATGGAGCTCCTTTGATTTTTCACGGATCTCTTTCAGTACACCTTCACCGGCTTCTGTGAGAGAATAATACTTTCTCACCTTTCCCTCTATTACTCTCTCCTCCACCTCCAGCAGACCTTCATCTTCCATGCTGTGCAGGATTGGATAGAGAGTGCCGGCACTTATATCATAACCGTGACTTTTCAGCTCATCTATCATCCACAGGCCGAAGAAGGGTTCATCCCCGGCATGATAGAGTATATGAATCCTCATAAAGGCCAGAAAAACCCTGCGCAATACCCTGTTATCTTCCATATTATAACACCTCAACCGGCTGTTATATAACTTCAATATCGAGTTTCTATATTGATGATATCAAAAAAGATATCTTAATGCAACAAAGTCTATAATATTAATCAGGCAAAATTCAACCGCTAAAATTTTCAGCCATCACTCTTCCAGATATTCTGCAACCCTGAGTGCAGCTTTGGCCCCTTCGGCAGCAGCAACTACAATCTGCTTATCCCTGACATCGGTAACATCGCCTGCTCCCCAGATGTTATCCTGGCTGGTTTTATTGTCCTCATCTATAATTATTTCCCAGCCTTCATTAAGATCAACCTCATCCCTGACAAAATTCGAATTGGGAACCAGGCCAATCTTCACGAAAACAGCATCAAACTCTATCTCCTGTAGGGTATCGTCTTTCAGGTTTTTTACCCGGGCTGAAGTAAGCTTTTCATCACCAATTAATCTGTCAAGGGATGATTCATATAGTATATCAATTTTACGGCTGGATTTGACCTTATTGATAAGAACTTCTTCCCCGCCAAGTTCTTCGTGAATATCCAGAAGCAGCACATCGCAGTCCAGTTTGGCCAGTTCCAGTGCGGCCTCCATGCCGGAATTACCTCCACCTACAACGGCCACTCTCTGACCAGCATATTTATGACCATTACAGACCACACAGTGATGGACACCTCTATCCAAAAACTCCTTTTCTCCCTCTATATTTAACTTGCGATATCTGCTTCCAGAGGCAATTATTGTGGTTTTTGACTTAACTTCTTTATCCCCTTCACATCTGATCTGACTGAAATCATCTCCGCTTTCAATTTTTTTGACCCTCTCTCCCAGCCTTAAGGAAACATCATAATTTAAAATCTGCTCCCAGAAGGCTTCCATTAACTCAGCTCCTTCCACACTCCTGGCACCGGGAAAGTTTTCCACACTTCCTGCTCCCAGAGTCTGCCCTCCCATATGGGTGCCTATCAAAAGAGTATCCACTCCGGAGCGAACTGCATAGAGAGCGGCATTAACACCAGCCGGCCCCGCCCCGATCACTGTAAGTTCCGGGCGTTTTTGGGTGAACTCGACCTCAACATCCAGAATTTCATCGAGTTCTCCAGAGATGGTTTTGGCCACAAGGTCATCATAATCTCCGATATGACGACCATCTATAAAGATCTGCGGAATACTCTCCTCTCCAGATGTTCTCTCCCGCATCTCCTCGTATATTTCGTCACTGGCAACATCGTATGCTGTATAAGCAAGATCTCTGCTTTCAAATATGGCTTTGACCTTCTTGCTGTAAGGTCTTGACGAAAGCACGTAAAGTTCAATTTCAGGCTGTCCGCTGCCTTCTGACATCGGATATCTCACCCTTTCCTTATTATCTTGATATACCTGCTCCGTTATTTATAATCTTATCTACTGCTGATTCATCTCCTGCCTGAAATATCAAAAAGGGCCAGCCTTTTACAGCTGGCCCTGGATTTTTGTAAGTATCCATTTATATTTTTCTGGACATCACATTTTTTTGAGATCAGGCCATGAGCTCCTCCACATCTTCCTCCACACCGCTGGTGGGGGCTATATCGAATTTCTCCACCAGCACATCGGTGACATTCTC
>SL_8KL_010_SEDDRAFT_10004423_pt1 | contig 11306 bp, 13 predicted proteins | sample SodLakKL_010_SED_4_FD_11160 | JGI IMG/M metagenome (IMG submission 11160) | reverse complement strand
ACAGGGGCACTGTAAAAAGGGCCTCCGCTTTTAGAGTGCAGCAGTGCGTAAAATTTGTCAATGTGTGAAAGCACGAACATGATGTTTATAAAAGCAAATAAGACTCTTAATAAGAGTTAATGTTAAAGTTCCGGCCAATTCCGTGCCAGCAGCCGCGGTAAGACGGAAGGAGCGAGCTTATTACGTAAGAAATAGGTTATATCGAGTGTAGATGTACTAGTAAAGAAAAGTGTTGCATAATTTAGTGTGTAACGGTTAAATGTTTAAAAATACTAAGGAATGTCAACGGTGTAGACAGCTTATCTTTCTTTATAATATGTTTATTTTCGGAGGAAAATCAACTGCGCGCGCCACTGGCGCGCGCGTCGTTTGTTTTCCTTAGCCCGCGCGTCGATGGTGCGTTGGCGCTATAGTTCCTTTGCCCTTTGTAACTCATACAAGGGAACCATAGGAGCTTCTATAAAATTAATTACAAATATATTATGATACTATAATTGAAACTCGGAAGTTGAGGTAGCAACTCGGATTAGATACCCGAATAGTCTCAACCGTCAAAGTGACTATTATATAAATAATAGTATACCTGGTGATACGTTCTCAAGAATTGTAATCATAGAAATTGGCAGCCATAGACATACGCTGTGGAACATGTTGTTTAATGGGACGATACGCCCAAAACCTTACCATTCTTTAAATAATTATAAAATAACGATATCTGAGGCCTACGCGCACCGGGTTTTGCGTCTACGACGCAAAACTTCCGAGTCCCCTCGCCAGCTTTTGCGTCGTAGACGCAAAACCCCCAAGTTCTGTAGGGACGAGGGAACCAGTTCCATCGGGGAGGCGCCTCTGGTCTTGCAAAGTCGGAAAATAAACACGCGTGTTTATTTTCCTTAGCTGCGTGTTTATTTTCCTTAGCCGCGCGCCACCGGCGCGCGGCGTCAAGACCGGGTGATTTAATGAAGTTAAATAAGCTGGCGGGCATAGTCCCTGATAAAATACACTTTGTGTATTCTCTCAGGTAACAAAATTAGCGGTTCTTATGACGGGGTTGGACATAAATCTTGTGTTACGCAAAAATAATAAAATAAATGTATTTAGAACACAGTTTTATCGCTTTATTAGCTTTTTTAAGTATTACTATAAGTTGGACTCGTAACGTTTTTATGAGTCTTATGTATAGTATTTTATTATTTATTAATGCAACCGTAGTACTCCTTTCCTTAGGCTTTGAATTCCTAGCACTAGTAAATATGCTTGTGTATGTAGGTGCTTTAGCCGTACTATTTCTTTTCGTAATAATGTTATTAGAAATTCCTTCAACCGAATTACGTGCTTATTATAGAGGTTATAGTGTACTCGCCTTATCCGGTTTTTTTGCATTAAGACTCTTTTCAGATAGTAATAATACTATTATTACTTTTATTCCTACTTTAGAGTCTATTAGTAATGTTGGTTATGCCTTCTATATTCGCTATGCAGATGTATTAATTCTAAACAGTTTAGTTCTCACAGTAGCATTATTTGGTGCCCTTGTATTGGCCCACACACGAACATAATATTAAATAACTGTATGGGCGCGCCCCCCCGATAACATCGAGGAGGCGCCTCTGGTCTTGCAAAGTCGGAAAATAAACACGCGTGTTTATTTTCCTTAGCCGCGCGGCGCCAAGACCGGGTTATTTGACAAAGTAAAATAAAATGGTCCCCATGCTTACCTTAGAAAATATACGAAGTATATTTTCTTTGGCCCGGGTCCTGGAAGGGGGGACTCGGTAATCTGGCAGTCTTTGGCTTCGAGGGAACCATGTCCCCATGGTTATCTCAGAGAATGCACGAAGTGTATTATCCCCATGGTTATCTCAGAGAATGCACGAAGTGTATTATCCCCATGGTTCCCTCAGAGAATGCACGAAGTGTATTATCCTCGGCGAGAAAACCCGGAAGCTAACACAAAAACCGTTGAAATTAAAATAAATGAATATTTTACATTTACTATTTGCACAAGAAAAAACCTTAGTCGCATTTTTACTGGTATTTGCAGTTCTTTGTCTTGCTGTAGCTTTTATTCCATCTAGAAATTATGCATTTTTTAGAACAGCAAGCCTCATTGTAACTTTTGTGCCCTTAGGTTGGGTTTTATATATTTGGAGTCTTTATGATTCAGCCGGTCAAACATTTCAATTGGTTTGTCACATTAAAAGTTTACACCTTAGTTTGGGTGTTGATGCTGCAGGTTTATCACTTATAATTTTAACTGCAGCTATTTTTCCTTTATGTATAATGCTAATGCGTACCGTCTCTGGTATACTCACCTTTTTATTATTAGAATTAGTAATTTTAGGTTCTTTATTAGTACTTGATTTATTATTTTTTTATTTATTTTTTGAATCTAGTCTAATTTTACTATTCTTATTAATTGCACGCCCTGAAAGGTTAACTGCCAAAGGTTATAGTATTTATAGTAGCCAACGTTTTAGTTATGGTTCAGTTGATGCAGCTTATAAGCTTGTGCTATATACCCTAGCTGGAAGTCTTGTATTCTTACCTGTAATTTTAATTTTATATAGCCATTACGGAACTACAAATTTATTACTACTAGTCTCTAGCGAAAATTCTTTATCTATTAATGTACAATTTTTACTTGGTTTCGGTTTACTTGCTGTTTTTGCTGTTAAAATTCCCCTTATTCCAGTTCACTTATGGTTACCAGAAGCTCATGTAGCAGCACCTACTGCTGGTAGTGTATTACTTGCAGGTGTGCTTCTTAAATTAGGTGGTATTGGAATTATACGTTATTTAATTCCTTTATTTCCAGCATTTGTTGTTACAATATTTCCTTTAATAGCTTTAATGTGCTTATCATCTTTTTTATATAGTTCACTTGCTGTAATGAGACAAGTAGATTTAAAAAAAATTGTTGCCTATTCTTCAATTGCTCATATGGCTCTTGTTACTTTAGCCATTTTTAGTATGTCAGAACATAGTGTTGCATCTTCTACTTTTATGATGATTGCACATGGTTTAGTCAGCCCTGGTCTATTTTTATTAGTTGGTTTTCTATATGAACGTTCTCATACTAAATTTTATTCTTACTTCTCAGGTTTAGCTTCTCATATGCCAATTTATGCAACATTATTCTTTATTCTAACTCTTGCTAACTTAAGCTTTCCTTTATTCCCTAATTTCATTGCTGAAGTATTGTGTTTATTATCTTTATTTGCTGTACACTCCTTATATGCTTACATTTTTTGTATTTGTCAAGTGTTAGGAGCCATCTACGGAATATTAGCCTATAATCGTATTATGTATGGTTATAACTTAAACTATTTAAATAAGCAAACTGCTATTGCAGATCTCTCACGTAAAGAGTTATCCTTAATTTTACCTATTATGATGGGTATCTTTTGGTTAGGTTTAAAACCAATGGCTTAAAAAATAAAAAAGAAAGCCCGCGCGCTCCGCGCGCGGGCCCTGGGTATTAAATTATTTTAAAGAAAAATATAAATACACGTAAATTAACGTAAATTTCAGCCTATCTAGCAATAAAATTCACGTATAAGTGGTTTAAAAAAAAGAATTTAGAATAAATTTTATTATTCAATAAATTAAAAGATTTAAAATTAACTAATAGGGCCCGCGCGCTCTGCGCACGGGTATTTCGGAAAAGTTACTAATTTAAGTTTTATTTAATGGCTTGTTGGTTTTGTTGATGGTGATGGTACCTTTTCAATTGCTTATGATAAAGCTGAAAAACTATATAGAAACAATTTTTGCATTCATCAAGCTGAATATAATTCAGTATCTTTACAATATATCAAAAATACTTTGCAAGTTGGTTACATACATCATTGTAAAGATGGTGTACGTTATCAAGTTCAAAACAAAACTGAACTTACAGAGGTTATAATCCCTTTATTTGATTATTATTCTTTATTTAGTTGGCAATACGCTTGCTATGAAATTTTTAAAGAAAGCATAATAATTCGTAATGCATCTTATTATCAAGATAAGAATTGCTTGAATGTTTTAAAGAATCAATTAAACTCTACTGTGACGGATTATTTTTATGATACATATAAAGCACCTGCCTTTAATTTTTTAAAACCTAGTAAGGCATGGATTGTTGGTTTTGTTGAAGCAGAGGGTACTTTTGGTATTAAAAAGAAAAGAGATAACTTTTATTATCATTATTTTAATTTACGGGGCCCGCGCGCGGAGCGCGCGGGCTCAATCAATGGATCGTCATTTATTAGAGTTTGTGAAAGAAACTTTAGGTATAACTAATAAAACATAGTTTAATAAGACATCAAACTGTTATTATTTTCAAACTACTATAAAAGCTAATATTGAATATATTATCTCTTATTTTGATGGCTGTTTAGTTGGTTATAAAGCTATTGAATTTGAGATGTGGAAAGAGTCTTATATCAAATATCGCTTAACTCATCAGCACGCAAAGATATACGAAACACAACAACTTATGCAACAATTCCGTAAATCACACCATAACTTTGATTCTATTAAAAAATTAATAGCAGACAGAGTTGCTGGTGAAAATTCCAAAACACCTAATCATTAAAAAAGCACTTCTGACAGACTTGTTAATACAATTTAATACTACACTCTTTACTATTTTATGTTTATTTTACGTTTATTATACTTAGTGGCATGTTCGTGCATGCTTTATTATGTATAATTTAATTGACATATTTATATTATAAGCTTTGAAGCTTATTATCTACGGATTATGGGTTTACAATCGAGTTATGCATGGTTATAATTCTAATACTTTTAATACAGCTTCAGGCTGTTTAGAAACTAGCAAAGGTGCTGTTATTGATTTATCTCGTAGAGAGTTATTCTTAATTTTACCTATTATGATAGGTATTTTTTGGTTAGGTTTAAAACCAATGGCTTAAAAACAAATAAAAAATAAAATTAACGTAAATCTTGACTCATCGCGCGTCAACACAGCATTTAAGTGGTAAAAAAAAAATAACTTATCACAAAAACTCTTCGAGTTTTTGTGAGAACGACACTTTTTCGTAGAAAAAGTGTCATTAGAGTAAATGTTATTATTTGAAAAATTAAAAATTAATTAATGGGGTCCGCGCGCTCTGCGTGCGGACATTTTGGAAACGTTACTAATTTAAGTTTCGTCGAATGGCTTGCAGATTTTGTTTATGGCGATGGCAGTTTTTAAGTAAGTTATTGTGTATCAGATAAACTATATAAAAACAATTTTTTTATTCAACAATGACACTTTTTCTACGAAAAAGTATCGTTATCACAAAAACTCCAAGAGTTTTTGTGATAAGGTGCTGTGCGTGGAGAGCGCTACACACGCGGGCTAAGGAAAATCCGGAGGATTTTCCGAGAAGAATACACGCAGTGTATTCTTCGAGGGAACCATGCCCCCTCGGGACGAGGGGACAAACTGAATATAATTTAGCTTCTATAGAATATATTAAAAATACTTTGCAAGTGGATTATATACATCATAATAAAGACGGTGTACGTTACCAGGTTAAAAACAAAATTGAATTTACAGCCCGCGCGCAGAGCGCGCGGGCCCCAAGTTATTATTCCTTTATTTGAGCATCATCCTTTATTTGAGCATCATCCTTTATTTGAGCATCATCCTTTATTTAGTTTTCAATACGCTTGTTATGAAATATTTAAGGAGAGTTTAGAAATACGTAACGCATCTTTTAAACTAGATAAAAATCGCTTTAGTATTTTTAAAACACAAATAAATTATACCATAACAGACCCTTTGTATGATACATATAAAGCACCTATTTTAAAAACCCTAGTAAGGCATGGATTATTGGTTTTATTGAAGCGGAGGGTACTTTTGGTATTAAAAAGAAAAGAGATAACTTCTATGAGCATTATTTTTATTTACGGGGCCTGTGCGCTCCGCGCCGGCTTTTGCGTCTACGACGCAAAAGCCCCGAGAAGAATACACGCAGTGTATTCTTCTCGGAAACTAGTTACATTGGGGAGGCGCCTCTGGTCTTGGCGCCGCGCGCCACCGGCACGCGGCTAAGGAAAATAAACACGCGTGTTTATTTTCTGACTTTGAAGACCGGAGGCTCGCGGGCTCAATTAAATTATTATCATTTATTATAATTTATTAAAGACATTTTAGGTATAACTACTAAAATATATTTGAATTGCCCGCGCGCTTAGCGCGCGGGCCCCGTTAGGTTTAAAATCGATGGTTTAATATATATTATCCAGTTACCCGCCTCCAGGCTCAACCGGACAAACCCTTAGATTTATCCTAGCCTGGAGGCGACATGACGCATAACCGGCTTATTAGCCGGTACACGGATCCCGAATAAATGTTACAATCATTAAGCTTATTTAAATCTTTTATGAGTCGTTGGTTATTCAGCGTAAGTCATAAAGATATTGGTATTTTATACTTATCTTTTGCCTTATTTGCTGGTTTAGTAGGTACTAGTTTATCTATGTTTATTCGTTTAGAATTAGGTTTATCAGGAAGAGGTTTATTAGATGGTGCAGGCCAGTTATACAATGTAATAATTACTTCGCATGGTAGCGATATGGACTTAAACTTATCACCTGGCTTAGTTATACCGGTAGTAAGTAATGCTGAGTATGCCGCAAAATTCTTTACTTTGCCTTCCCGAAAGGCAACACATGGAATAAGCGCTAACTCAACAAATTTTAAAAGTAGCTCAGATGGTTCTAAATCTATTAATGCTAATATGCTAGGTTCTTATCTTGCGGGTTTAATCGAAGGTGATGGTATTATTTATTCACCAACTGCATTAAGAGATGCGACAGGAAGAATACAAGCTTGCCGTATAAAAATAGCATTCGAAGGTCGCGATTACCCTTACATATTATTTTTACAATCTAAATTTGGTGGTAGTATTCGAAAACTTAATAATGGTAAGTCATATGAATTAATAATAAGTAGTTTTAATTCAGTCGTATTCATGGCTAATCTTATAAATGGCCATATGCGCACACCTAAAATTGAGGCTTTAGGACGTTTAATAAATTTTTTACAAACTTATTATAGTCATTTACCTATTAAACCTTTAAAACCCTTAGATACAAGCCCACTTGAATCTAATGCTTGGCTGTCAGGAATGTGGGATGCTGACGGTGGTTTTAAAATAACTATTAGCCCTTGTGCTGATCGAGCTACGGGTTATATAGTTAGACTTCAAGCCGTCTTAGAGTTACGCCGTCAGTATCATTACGATGTTTCTTCAAAATTAGGTGGCTCTTCTTATATTAACATTATGAATGCTGTTGGTAACCTATTGAACTGTAAATTGCGACATGCTCAAAGAGTAAGGGCGGACACAATAACCAGTTCATATATTGCTGCAACTTCAAGTTTTGGCTCTAACGTACGATTAGTTGAATATTTTAATAATTTTCCCCTTTTCTCAACTAAGCGTGCAAATTATTTACGTTGGTTAAATCTTCATTTAATGCAGTCAAGAGGTGAACACTTAACACAACATGGTTTATATTATGCTCTTAAAGTTAAAGCAGATTTTAATAGAAATTTAGCTGCTGATAATATTGTTTGGGACCATCTTGAATACTTCTATAATTAACTTCCGATATTACTGGTCATGGTACATTGTTCTTGAGAAACATAAAATAAGTTTCTCTAAAATTGCCTTCTTAATAAATATTTATTAAGAATTTAATGATGCGACCTCCCCTTCGGGGAGACAATTTATGTATTACCGACCCGCTCCCGGAGGGGGTAGGGGCTAATTTGCTTTTAATCGCTCAGTCGACTTAGTCGACGGCTATATGCTGGAAAATAAAACATATCTTATTAACCAGCAGGAAACTATAATATTATTAATTCCTCAGAGACTACACGCCTTACATTTCTATTTAACCAAATTACACGCCGGATTACACGCCAGATTATGCGACATTGTCGCATAACCGCGATTCTATCCTGGAAGTGTCTCCAGGATAGTAATCCTGGTCCTACTGGTAATCTGTAGAACCACCGAGCCCCGCCGGGTTTTGCGACGTAGTCGCAAAACCCCCGATGGAATCGGGGAGGCGCAAGGCCTCCGGTCTTGCTTCGCAAGACCAGGTTATTCAACTACGTTGAATAAGCCGGCGAGAGGGCGAGCCGTGAAACTGGTAGATAATAGATATGAAGATATAGTCCAGTATGTTACTGCAAAGTAGCAATATGCTGATTATTATGTTATTATTTATGGTTATGCCTGCATTATTTGGTGGCTTCGGTAACTTAAAGTTACCCTTAAACATATTTATTTATATTATATTTGAAAATTATTTACTAAATACATTAAAATTATTTAGTAAAATGAATTTAAAATTGCTACTTTTTGGTATAAAAGATATATTATTTAATGTCTTTTGTACAGATATTTACTTATTCATGTTATGACAAATTAATATCACGTCAATTTATTCAAGGTATAGACACAAATCAAGATAATCAAGCAGCTGAGCAGGCTGCTGATGAAGAATCTTCTATTCTTGATGAGTTATACATTAAGGCAAATGCAAGTGAAAGTAAAAATATTAAAAGCTTTCATCCACAATTTGGTCCTTATTTAGCGGGTTTAATTGAAGGAGATGGTCACATTTACGTTCCAAGCGGTCTTTATGGTAATAACGGTAAAAGACGTTATTGCTTTATTAGAATGTGTTTTAGCGATGCTGATCGTACCTTCGCGCACTATTTAAAATCAAAATTAGGCGGTTTTATTGTAGACTATAATACTTATGTTACTTTAAATATTTATGCCTTTAGAGATTTAGTTGTGATGGTTAATCTTATTAATGGTAATATGCGTACGCCGAAAATAGAGGCTTTAAGTAGATTAATTATTTTCTTAAATACACATTACCCTTTATTACAAGTTAATTATTTAAAAGAGTTAGATTCAAGCCCAATTAATTCAAATAGTTGGTTGGCAGGTATTTCAGACGCTGATGGTAATTTTAATATTAATATTACTACAGACTCTAAAAGACAGTTGGGTGGGGCCGTTAAAATTTCAATTAACTTTCGTTTGGAATTAAAAACTCTTTATCCTAACTTAACTGATTTACATAATTCTTCTTATTATGGAGTAATGTGTGCTATTGCTAATTATTTTGGTGTAAAACTTTATTATAGGGAACGCTTTTTATTCGGTAAATTGCGTTGTTTCTATACTGTTATGGCACATAACTTTCACTCACATAAGGTTGTAGCCGATTATTTTTATAAATTTCCTCTATTTTCTAGTAAGTATATTAATTATACACGCTGGTTAGCTGTTTATCATATGCAATTAAAAAATGAGCATCTAACTTTATAGGGATTAAACGCTTGTCGTGCTCTGAAAAATGATTTTAATAGAAAGCTATCTGCAAAAAGTATCAATTTTAATCATTTAGATACCTTTTATATATAAATTTAATATATTTGAAGGGTAATTTACTATTTGTTGCCTTCTTTTTTGAATATTAAAAAAGATACTTAAGGCAATATGCTGGGAAATTAAGTATATTTTATTAACCAGCAGGAAATATTATGTTATAAATGTATATTCCTCAGAGACTATACGCCTTACACTTGTATATATTATTTATATTTTATATCTATATAAGTTGAAAATATAGTCCAGTTAACATTGTAAAATGGTTTTTATACTGAACTGGTTAGTACCAATTATGATTGGTGCTCCAGACGTAGCCTTTCCAAGATTAAATAATATTAGTTTTTGGTTAAACCCTCCTGCCTTCTTCTTATTAATTTTATCCACTTTAGTTGAACAAGGTGCCGGTTTAGGTTGGACTGCCTTTGGTAGACAGTCGATAAATTCAACTATATGCGAGAACACTCTAATATTAATTATTTATAGACATATAAACATTAAGTTAGGACAATTCGCATGGACCTATTATATATATTATTCTGTATACTTTAAATATGTATATGTATATGTATATGTATATGTATATGTATATGTATATGTATATGTATATGTAATATGTAATAGACCATCAGAGACTGTACGTTGAACGAACCGAGTTGTATTCTAATTTTTTATAATTTCAATTATAAATGTAAACACTATAAACACGTCAAATTTATTTATTAAAATAGCTTTATGCCGCTTTAACCTTCAAAGTTTAGCTTTACCAAAGTTAAAGCGAGACAAAGCAGTTAGTAATAATAATAATAATAATAATAATAATAATAATAATATCGCGGTTGTGCTAAAGGCCGCCTTTACGGCGAATCTTGACGCCGACATTTTAGATATAACATATTCTTTGAACCGCCATTTTATTGAATGATTAGTGGGTCTCACAGATGGCGATGGTAATTTTAGCTTTAGTAAAAGTCATGGGCGCGGCCTACGGCCGCTAAGGCGGCTTCGCCGCCGGCAATTTTTTTGAGTTTAGTTTAAAAATATCATAAAGCGCTTATAACCTTTGTGTTTTAGTTTATATTCAAAATATGTTAAAATGTGGTTCAATTACTCCTCAAAATAAGGAGGGAACTCTTTTACAATATAGAATTCGTGATAAGAAAATATTATCTAAAGTTATCATCCCTATTTTTGAAATATATTTTTTACGTACCACAAAAGTTTATTCTTACGATTTATTTAAAAAAGTGCTATATTCTAATTGTTTTCATTATTCATCTAGTTTAAAAAATTTATTAAACACTAAAGCCTCTGCTAATTTTGAACCTTTCAAAGATATACCAAGTAAAAATTGGGTTATAGGTTTTACTGAAGCTGAGGGTTCTTTTTCCTAACAAATAAAGGTAAAGGACGTTATGTTCATTCTTTTGTAATAACTCAAAAGCTGGATAAACATATCTTAGAGTATTTACAGAAGTTATTTCATATTGAATGTAACATTAAATTTAATAAAAACAAGGCTTGGGTGTTAGAAACTACGAATAGTCAATGTATAGAATTTATTATAGATTATTTCAAAGATTATTTAATTGGAGTTAAACGAATTGAATACGAAATATGGGCACGATTCTATCGTAAATACAAATATAATTATGCTGCTCTTCAAAAAGTTCAATCTTTTATGCGTAAAATAAGAAATTATCATAAAAGAAAGTAGGATTTACACTACCAGTGAATCGCGAAGCCGCCTTCCCTGCGGGGTAGCGGCCTCCCTCGGGGAGGGAGGCCGCGCCATCATAGATTATTTATTATTTATTATTATTTATTATTTATTATTTATTATTTATTATTTATTATTTATTATTTATTATTTATTTATTTATA
>SL_8KL_010_SEDDRAFT_10004421_pt1 | contig 11312 bp, 12 predicted proteins | sample SodLakKL_010_SED_4_FD_11160 | JGI IMG/M metagenome (IMG submission 11160) | reverse complement strand
TTCGATGCGAAAGTGCTGATCCGATCTGATACCGATGAAGGATGGACGAGTATAGAACCCTGGGAGAATCCCATCACTGAGACCCTCGAGGCAGATACATACAAGATCGATATAAGCGATCATATAGGTCCCGAGACCCAAATAATGTTCGAGTTTAAAGGTGAAAGCTGGTATCTCGAGGATTGGTTTGTGAACGAGGTATCATTGGAAGGAAGAACAACTCAATAGAGCGAAGAATCTATCCAATAGATAATATTGGGGATGTGGATGATACAGAAGATAGTGAAACGGATCAGGTATCCACCGTTACTTCTCAGGAGATTTACCCCTCACTAATTCCGACTAGATGTATCGTTGGGGAAACCTGCTTGGTAAAAAAATAAAAGCTAAACGGACGAAATAATCAACCTTTTCACTTTCTAATTTAGCATTCTATCCCAAATTATATTTAGCTAAAATGCTATCAAAAACCAATGGAAAAAGAGATGAAGATCAGTGATATCAAGGGTATCGGCCCAACGCTAGCGGAGAGAATACAGCAAACTCTAGACATCGAATCTATAGAACAGTTGATCGAGATTGATGAGAACCAGCTAAAAGAAGTGAAAGGTATCGGAAGCAGCAAAGCTGAAAAGATATTGAGCGGCCTTAAAGAACTCATAAAAGAGTGTGATAGATGCGGAGAAAAATTTGTAGCCGAAGATACTTGTTTAAAATGTACTAAAGAATTGGAAGAGGAACTCGAACCGTTAAAGAAAGATATAGAATATTTTAAAAACGATAATTTTCAAGGAAAGTCTTGGGAGATCGAAAAGACTCTAGAAAAAATTGATTCCGAACTTTCCGAAGGTAGGTTTGGAGAGGTTGAAGAATTAATCAATTCAGTAGATGAAGAACTAAATGAAGCACAGGATCTTTCCGATAAACTCTCCAAGATAGAAAAAAAGTTAGAAGAAAAAAAAGTGATAAACCTAACCGCTTACAGAGACGAACTAGAATTAGCTCGAGATTATATGAGACATGGTGATTATGAAGAAGGTCACAATAGAGCTGAAAAGATTTTAGATTATCTTGAAGAGGAAAAAAAATATCAAGATTTAGATGCGTCAAAGCTTCTAGAAGAGAGCATCGAAGAGTTCGGCAAACACATAATGGGGGTTGGAAAGAGAGATGGAGAGAAGATATACGGCAGCGGCCTCCGTACGTTAGAAGATATCTATAAAGCCGGACCGAATGAACTCCAAAAGAGAGCCGATATAGAAGAAGTAACAGCCGAAAGGCTGATAGCGGCGCTGGATTCGCTGTTTGAAGACGTAGAGATCGAAAGAGAGTTTGAAGAGGAAACTTTACTAGAAAGAGAAGATCAAAAAACGGCGAGGATTGAAGAGATCTTTAAGGATACAAAAGAAAGTGAAATGGAAGAAATTCAACCTCTAAGTGAAGAAGAGGAGAAAGAGAAAACTGAGAGGACCACAAAAACTAAAAAACTTGAGGAAAAAGAGGTTCCAAAAAAGAAAGAAGAGTATATGAGTGTAGATGAGCTTCTCTCAATAGAAGAAGAACCTATCCAAGAAAATGAGAGAAATCTAAAACACTGGATACCCGCTATCATCATACCGATCATACTTGTAATCGCTGCTTACCTGCTTTTTTTGATTTGAATATTGACCCGTAAGGAATATCGTGAAAAACACTTTCTCACAATTCTCTCTCTACTTTTCCCCTAGCAGCGTTTATCACGACTATCCCATCCGTTCCTTCAACGGCCCACATAGGTACGTAAACCATGCCTTTATGTTCTAGTTCTATGTCCCCCTCAGACGGACCCTCCTGACTTTTCTCGACGATCGTAGCTCCGTTCTCTTCCCATCTTTTCTCCTTCTTCTCAGTAAATCTATCTTTCAAAGATTTTAAAGTCATTTCTTCGCTTTTGTCCTCAGGTATATTCGGTTCTAATTTGACGTGAGACCTCTTTAACTCCGAGATTATCTTGAACGGTCTCTCCCAAAAATTGAGTTCGCCTGAAATTGCATTGAGGTACACCTTTCCTTTATCTTGATTTTTGATCTTGTAATCGAAAACATAGTGGGGCACTACTTCCAACCTGTATTTGAAACCGCGGACCAGTTTTTCTCCAAGTTCAGAGACCTCTTCAAAATCGATTATCGGTTCTAGAACTCCCTCTTTAGACTCATGTTCGATATCGAATTCAAATTTCTTCTTAGGACCTTTGATCCCCTCCTCGCCTTCCTCAAGACCTTCAAGTGTAGATTTTTCGAGCACCATCTCACCTAGTTTCTCTATCAACACATCTCGGTCCCAAACTAAAGTATCTTCAGAGATTGACTCTCTTGTCTCAGCAGGAAGCTCTTCTGTTGTTATCAAGACACTCTTTTCAGAAGCTTCTTCAAGTTTGAGAAGATCATCTTCGTGTACGACTGGACCAGCGATAATAAGAACTAACTTCTCCTCTCCTGTATCGACGACGGTCTTACCTTTCTCGCTCTCAACGATCTTGTATCCTTCGTACTCAAGATATTCCTCAAGAAGCCGATAGAAGTCTTTCACATTATCCCGTTTTATTATCAGTTATGATTTTTTGTTACAATAAATCTTAATCACTTCTTCCATTTAAACCTAATTATACTGTTAAGTTCGAGGATTTCACTCTTCGATAGAAGCACGCGCCATCTCTCTGTTGGCGGCTGAAAAACATCCGTCTTGATTGACCGCGATCAGACCCAAAGTGTGCTCCTCAGGGAATTCTTCAACGATCATCTCACATCCTTTCTCCAAACCGTACTCACCAATCATATCATGACAACTTTTGGAAGAAAGCCTTTTAGTTATCTCTTCGCCTTTACCCGTTGCGACTACAGCTCCGTTCTCTCCAACGTAAAAACCGCTACCTATCAACGGGCTGTCTCCAACTCTTCCTCTTATCGAGTAGCTGGTTCCTCCAGTCGAGACTGCTGCAGCTACTCTACCATCCTCGTATGCAACGCAGCCAACTGTTCCTCCCTGCATCTCATCGTAGAATTTTTTATAGTCTTCCAACTTTTTTTCGTTCTCCAGTTTTGTTCGCATTTTTTCCAATTCATCGATTCTATCTTCAGTTTTAAGGTCGGTGAACTCAAAGCCTCTTTTTTTTCCCAGCTTTGTTGCAGAATCCCCCACTAGAAGCAGATAAGGAGAGTTATGAACTATCTCAGCTACACGGATCGGATTTTTCACCTCCTCGATAGCAGCTACTGAACCTATATTCTGTTCTGACTGAACCGCGGCGTCCATCTGGACTGAACCATCCAACCTCAACCTTGAACCTTTACCGGCGTTGAAAAGAGGATCGTTCTCTAGTTCTTCGACGACGGCGATGACGGCTTCAAAAGCGGTCATCCCCTCTTCATATCCATTTTCAACTGCCTTTCTAACTCTACCGTCGTTCTTTCGTGGATTACCGACTCCTCCATGGGCTATCAAAATCATGGTGCTCTATCTACAGGTGTTTAATTATTGTTTTGCTCTTATTTGAAATTAAGATGCTTCAACTTGATATCTGCCAAAGGGTTTATAAGAGAGGAAAATGGAATTAGGGAGCGATGCACGAGTACTCCGTGATGAACCAGCTGATCTCCGCTCTATTGGAAGAGCTTGATGGAAGAGATATAGATAGGATTAAAAGAGTCAGGATAGAGGTCGGAGAGTTGACTTTTCTCGGACACGAACAACTCAAATTCGCCTACAAGACTTTGAATCAGGAGACGATCCTTGAAGGCTCTGAATTGGACATCAAAGAGATAAAATCGAAGATAAGATGCGGTGAATGCGGTTACGAAGGAGGCGTAAACTACTCCAACAGGACCAGCGTTCATTATCAAGTACCTGTCATATCTTGCCCAGAATGCGATTCTAAACCGGATATAGTACATGGAAAAGAGACCAAAATAGTCGGGGTAACCGCGGTGGAGGAATAGGATGAAACCAGATCTAGATCGATTCAAATTCAGAGACGAAGAAAAGGCGGAACAGATAATAGAAGAGATAAAGAAGAGCGACCGGAAGATCAAACTCATGCACGTCTGTGGGACTCACCAGGATACGCTGGTGAAACACGGACTCGAACCTATGCTCGAAAAAGCGGGTGTGGATATAGTTCAGGGACCTGGGTGTCCAGTCTGCGTTACAACTCAGAGAGAGATAGAAGAGATGATCGAACTCGCTGAAGGCGGAAAGATTGTAACGGTTTTTGGAGACATGATAAACGTTCCTGGAGCTGAAAAGACACTCTCTGAGGTCAGGAGTGAAGGAGCGAAAGTAGAGATAGTCTACAGCGTGGACGATGCAATAAAACTGGCTGAAAAAAGAGACGAGGAGATCGTCTTCATGTCTGTCGGATTTGAAACGACCGTGCCTTCAATTGCCAATGTCATAGCTCAAAAGCCGCCAGATAACTTCAGTATTCTTGCCTGTAACAGGGTCATCCCTCCCGCTTTAGAAGCCATACTGAAAATGGGCGAAGTTGACTTGGACGGCCTTATAGAACCGGGTCATGTAAGCACTATAATCGGTACAAAACCTTATGAGCCCCTGTCAAAGAAGTATTCCATCCCACAGGTCATAGCTGGATTTGAACCCCTAGATCTTTTGATGGCGGTCCTCATGCTGTTAAGACAGCTTGAGGAAGGTAGAAGTGAGGTCGAAAATGAGTACAGCAGAGTTGTGAAGGAAGAGGGAAACAAAAAAGCTCTCGATATGATCGAAAAGGTATTCGAACCTAACGACATTGAATGGAGAGGTTTCCCTGAAATACCGAAATCTGGATTAAAACTGAGAGATAGATATAAAGCATACTCCGCGAGAAAGAAATTCTCAGAATCTCTAGAAGAGTTGAAAGATAAGGAGTTCGAAGAACCCGAAGGATGTCTTTGTGGAGATGTCTTGAGAGGAGTTATAGAATCTAGAGAGTGTGAATTATTTGGAGAAGTATGCACTCCATCCAATCCTGTAGGTCCATGCATGGTGAGTCGAGAGGGAGCCTGCAACATCGAATATAGATACGATTCAGTCTGAAGATTTAGCTTGATATAGGAGGGATTTTTAAATACTAATTTTGTTTCTAGTGATGTATAGGTTTAAAAATTGAAAAAAGAAAAACAGGTTATAAAACTGATAAACAGGTTTTTTCCACAAAGGTTCAGATTAGCTAATTTGACGAATTATCCAATAATTGGAGATCTTTTAGAGAAATTATTTTTTGAAGAAGATAACATGTTCTATCTCACTAAAGACAGCGTTATAGAGATGGATAAGACTATCGAACTGCCCGATAATTACGTTTTACCATCAAAGATTGTAGACCATTTTATCGAAGAAGCAAATCATCACTGGATCATGGATTTTTGTATATGTAGGAAGTCCGATCAATGTGAAGATTATCCCGTTGAATTAGGATGCCTGTTTTTGGGAGAAGCAACTAAGGATATAGATCCAGAATTGGGTAAAACTGTTACTAAGGAGGAAGCCTTAGAGCACGCGGAGAAATGTAGGGAAGCAGGTCTTGTACATCTGATCGGTAGGAATAAACTAGACCCTGTTTGGTTAAATGTGAGTCCTGGAAAGAAATTGATGACGATCTGTAACTGCTGTCCGTGCTGCTGTCTTTGGAAAATGCTTCCTGATTTGACTCCTGCTATAAGTGATAAGATAAAAAAAATGCCCGGAGTTAGGATAGAAGTGAACGAAAGTTGTGTTGGATGCGGTGAATGTACAGAAATATGCTTTGTAGATGCTATCGAGATGAAAGATGGAAAAGCTATAATAAATGAGGACTGCAGGGGCTGTGGAAGATGTGTTGAAGTATGTTCTAAAAATGCTATCGATATGAAGATAGATGAGTTAAAATATTACCATAAGTCTATCGAAGATTTGGAAGACGCTGTTGACATATATTGAATCGATGAGTGAATTCTCAACTACTGATTTTCAGCTTCGATGATCGAGCATACTGAAATAATCTCTTCGATCACGACTTACATCTGTCAAAATACACGAATTTCTTTTCCTTCTACTTTGTATTCTCGACATTTTTCACAGAACCATCGACTATGCTCTTCTATGTAACGCATTCTTTCTTCGCAGTCTGGACAATTTTTTGAAAGTTTTCTAGAAGATGGTGGAGGCATGGGCCGCCGCCTTCGTGCCTGTTGGTGCGGGGGAGGTTGTTGCTGAGGGGTTTGGACAACGGTAGTCCGCTGTTTAGATGAACTGAAAATTTCCTTTATTAAAAAAACAATGATGAGAACTATTACGATTATTATAACAATTATTAACACCAAACATAACGCAGCTGATAGACCACATAAATCATCGAGGCTTGATTTATGAGCTAATGATATTTCTGAGAAAAACGGTGGTTTTAGAAGAATAAAGAATCCTAATAGAGCTGGTTTAATATCTTTCATTTATCTCCTCCTATTTCTAAATTTTAATTTATTCTATTGTAAATAAATTTTCCGTAGAAATGAAGTTCTAACTCACTGTCCACATCATTTCTATCACTCGATATCATCAATTCTAGAACTAGACCCCAATATCTTTTTATATCATCTGCCTTTCAAAATACATTGGATCTGGAGCCAAAAAAGATAATCATGGCCGAAGAAATCGAAGAGCAGATTAAAAACATCGAAGAGGAGATAAGAAATACTCCTTACAACAAATCTACGGAGCAGCATATAGGCCGTTTAAAAGCTAAGATTGCCAAATTGAAAGAGAAAAAGGAAAAGAGGGAAAAGGGGAAATCCGAAGGGGGAGGAGGTTACGACATCCGAAAAGAGGGAGACGCTACAGTAGCTCTAGTTGGACTTCCTAGTGTCGGTAAAAGCACGCTACTTAACAAGTTGACAAACGCTGAAAGTGAAGTAGCCGATTATCATTTTACAACTCTCGACGTAATCCCCGGAATTATGGAGCACAACGGCGCTGAGATACAGCTTTTGGATCTACCCGGATTAGTCGAAGGCGCCTCTCGGGGGAAAGGTAGAGGTAGAGAGATTTTGTCCGTAATAAGGAACGTAGACCTTATAATCATGATAGGGGATATTTATAGAAGCGATATCTCAAAAATAGTAGAAGAGTTACGATCACACGGGATAAGACTCAATCAGAAACCTCCAGATATCAAGATAGAGGAAAAGGACAAAGACGGTATCAAGATCAACACCACTGTAGAACTGAACAAGATAAGAAAAGAGACAGCGATGGATATCCTGAGAGAATTCGGCTATGTGAACGCAAACGTAGTGATAAGAAGTGATATCGACGATCAGGAACTGATAGACTTTTTGAGTAACAATAGAGTATATCCTGCATCTTTTCCTATAATAAACAAGGTAGACCTCGTAGATGAAGAGGATAAGAAGAAACTTGCAGACGATCTCGAAGAGCATGATCCTCTATTCATCTCCGCTGAAGAAGGAGAGGGTATACAAAAGGTCAAACAGAGAATCTTTAACGAACTAGACTTCATAAGGATATTTTTGAGACCTCAGGGAGAAAAAGCGGATGATGAACCGATGATATTGAAAAGAGGAAGTACCGTAAATGACGTTTGTAAAAAACTGCACAGCGATTTCATAGAAAATTTCAGATACGCTAGAGTTTGGGGCCCGACCGCTAAATTTCCAAAGCAGAAGGTCGGGATGGATCACGAACTAGCGGAGGGAGATACTGTCCGCATCATAACCAAATAAGTTATATTGTACTTATTTTCTTAGTTATCCTGTTTATGAAAGAAATAATCTCAAAAGCGATGAGCTCCGGTCTAGATTTTTCACAAAAAGGTGTATTGAAAACCTTCCTCTATAAGATGGATATCGATGAAGAGACCTACGATAGGGTTTATGTCCAAATAAAAAACAATGCCATGAAAAATAAAGTCTCTAGAATCGATTTTGAAGAGAGGATGGTGATGGTGCCCCAATGTTTGAGGCATCCTGAGGAATGTGAGTCTGAATTGGAAGAATGGGGCCATAAATGCAATCGATGCGGTAAATGTGATATCGATGATTTAATCTCAATTGCTGATAAACTGGGTTATGGAGCTTTTTACACGATCCCAGGCTCTAGCATGGCTAAGAAGCTTCTCAAAGAAAAAAACTATAGGGCCGTAATTGCGGTCGCCTGTTACTCCGAGTTGGTTGAAGGATTCGAGGCCGCCCATGTCTTCGATGTTCCAGTTCAGGGAATCCCTTTAGAGAGAGAAGGGTGTGTAAATACTAAGGTCGATCTTGACAAAGTCGAAGAGAAATTGAGTATCCGAAAGGAGTGACTATGATATCATGAGGGGAAAGATTCCCAAATTCGGAGTTGTTGGGGAATCCGAGTCGGGGAAGACTGATCTTATCTGTAGTTTGATCAAAAAATTGAAAGAAAGAGATTATAGAGTAGCATCTGTAAAACACACTAGAGGTGATTTCAGAATAGATTCCAAAGGAAAAGACACTTGGAGGCACTCGAAAGCAGGTTCTAAATTGGTGGTTTTCTCAACCCCGAATGAAACCGACTTTTTACTAAAAAAAGATCTAGACTTAGATGACTTGGTTTCCCAAATAGGCTGTTTTGGAGATTACGACATTCTGCTGGTAGAGGGGATGAAAGAAGAAAAATTACCAAAAATAGATGTCGATGGAAAAGATCGTGAAGGTACTTTTATCCAGTATAAAGATAATCTTGAGGACATAGTCGACTCGATAGAAGAGTGGATGCACATCTATGAAAGACTTCCTGGATTGGATTGCGGTGACTGTGGATTTGAGAACTGTGATGATATGACAGAAGCAATCTACGAGGGGATGAAAAAGTTAGAAGATTGCCAGGTTAGAAAAAACGTTAAGCTAAATGTAGATGGAGAAAAAGTACAGTTAGGCAATTTTCCGGCCGAGATGTTAGAAAAAACCATCAGAGGGATGCTCAGTTCTCTAAAAGGTATCGATGGTGAAGAGAAAGATATAGAGATCAATATATCGAAAGGGGAACGATGATGTATGTGATAGGAGCGAGGATCGACGAAGCTAAAGATTCAAAAGAGGTACTCGAGAGGGTCGAATATTATAGAAAGGAAAAGGATGTGTTTCTACAGCTTTTTAATCAGGAAAAGGTCGTTGGAAAAGAGCATCTTCTGTGGGCCTTTCAAAAGGCCGAAGAGTGCTTTAAACACGGCACCAATAGAGCTGATAACATAGAGATCGAAACCCTTCTTTGGGCCTCTGCAGAGTGGCAGATCAAAGATGCTTTCGAGGTGATAGGGATAGAAGACGGGGCGGAAAAAGCAGCGATAATGATAGATGAAGATCCAAAATTTTTTCTAGATTTTATGGAATGGAGTCGAGAAGATTCGATCTTGAAACCGAGTATGAATAAACTCAAGGCTTTCGGCATAGGGGAGAACGAGATCAACTCCGTGGACGCTCCCTACGATCTCGTATTCGAAAAGATGGCAATTTCTATCCTTTGAAAATGGGCTGATTTGTGATTCTAGTTATAAGTAAGGTTACTTCATTTTAGGAATAAGTATAAAATATTAATAAAGCTCTAAATATCCAATAAAATAAATCAGAAAATGGGGCATTCATTCTAATATCACTCTTTTTATAGGAAAGAGATTTGATATTATCTAAAAAGTTGTTTATAAAAAAAGAAAAAGTTAAATACCTAACACATAAATATCCGAAAGGATATAAGGGGATATTAGAATAGATAAAATGAATAAAAAATTAAAGTATATGAGATTAAAGAATAATAATAATTATGATGGAGGCGATCATATATGCTGGAGACAATAGCATTGGGATTTATGCTAATCATACTTGTATTCTTGATGGTATTGGCGACAGCAGGGAATCCTGAAGGATTTTGGATACTAGGAACCGTTGGGGTACAGATCATTCTTTTGATATTAGGGATTATAGGTATCGTAGGGATATTAGAGATGCTAGGAGGGATAGCGATTCTAGGTGGTATAACTGGATTGAGCCTGTTTGTTATCCCATTTTTGTACTAGAATAAGTAAAGTAAGTTCAAAAGAAAAATCCCTGACAACTTTTTCTTTTTAATCGATATAAATGGTTTCGGAGTTTATAGAATTTTTTCTTTAGAAAAATTAAGTAAAAACAGGGTGAAATACTTATAGGAACGGAATGGGAAGATAGATCTACTTATTCATAGTCTCTTTTCTATTTCTTGCTAACTTACGAACTAATCTACTTTTAAAAAAAGAAAGGGTTTTTACTATTCGACTTCTTCGAACCTCTCCTCTAGTTCATCCATCACGTTAGGAAGTGTGGTATACTCCATCTCTTCTAATGGTAGTCTGTGAGGTTCAAAAGGACCGTGCCTTCTCATGTAATCTGCTATGTTAGCGGATTTCTCTCTGACAGTATCGAAGGCTGGATCATCGAACAGATCTGCAGGTTTATCGAATTTTCCGTCTTTCAATTGGGTACCTAGTGCCATAACTCTAGGTGGTCCGTCGAATCTCGTACACTGTGAATCTTTCTCAGCAACTGGCATTATCGGTCCATTGTGACTGCCTCTCATCCAACCCGAAACTAGGTATGGATGGGCGAAGGGTTCCAACACCTCTCCGAGAGCCGGAAGACCCGACTGTGATCTTACGACAGCAACAGGATCGTCCTTACCCACGTATTCACCTGCGATCTGAAACAGTTTTTCGGTGCTGACCGCCGCAACAGGCTCATCTTTAGGCAGTTTGCTATCTTTTTTCGGATAAACCTTCTTGATAACAAAGCGTCCTTTAGCTCCCAAGAGGGCGAGCATATCATAAATTTCCTCTGGTGTCTCCATCATGATCTTTTTGTTCTTTTTGATATCCCATATCTCGAACCTGAAACCGATATGGAGCGAAGGGTCTATCACTAATCCCGCAGTGTTGAACGGATCCGCAAACATCTTGAATATTGGATAATTAAAAGCTCCAGGTTCTGTTTTATCCATTAGGAAAGCAACCACGGGTTCAGCTTTCCTTGCTGTGAATTCCATCTCCGCTATACCGGGTCCCATCCCTCTAACGTTTCCAGAGAAGGCATCGGATAAAATGTCCTGTCCCGCACCGTATAGACCGAGTTCCTCTGCCTTGTCTGTGGCTTCTTGAAAGGCGTCCCAAGCGAGCGAGTGAATCTCTTCCGAATCTTCACCCTTTTTATGCGTCATTAAAAGCTCAAGATCATCTCCACAATGTGTTACGTAGTAGTCTTCGAGAGCTTCAGAAGCCGCCAATTTCTTTTCCGCCACAT
>SL_8KL_010_SEDDRAFT_10004419_pt1 | contig 11316 bp, 10 predicted proteins | sample SodLakKL_010_SED_4_FD_11160 | JGI IMG/M metagenome (IMG submission 11160) | reverse complement strand
TTGTCCCACAGAAGTCGCGCGACCAGCAGAAAAACCACGCCCTGTGCATCAGGCGGCATAGGCCGGGCATCGAACCGCGCCAGATCAACACCAGAGCCGGGCAGCAATCTTGTGCGCGAAGCGTCTACAAGCCCTGCGCCAAGAAAGACTGCCCGATCTTCCGGGTTCTGAAAAAACACCGCCCGCACACGCGCAAAGGCAAGCCGATACAGCAGACGGACAATCCGGTTCAACATGCCGGTCTGGTTGAACGCAGGCCCCAGCCCCGTCACATTGGGCACAAAGGGGATGCCCAGCCAGCGACAGGCAAGTCCGGCATAGATGTTATTCTTGATCGTATAGCCAAACACGATGGTAGGCCGTTCACGTCGCAGAGCGGTAAATATACGCCACAGCACCCCAAGTTCCGCCAGCGGCGCGGTGCCGTTGCGATCCATCGGCAGATCAAGCACGCGGCAGCCCATCGCCGTGAGCGTGGCGGAATGACTGTCCGTTGGGGCCAGCACAACCACCTCGCAACCCCGCGCGATCAGCGCACCGACAAGGCCCACGCGGAAATTGGCGATCTTGAAGCAGGTGTTTGCAGTCAGAATAATGCGCATGCGGGCGTGCGATCCTTCTTGATCCTGAATGTCGGGGCATCCAAGGCGCGTAGGTGCGGTGCTGAGGCGAGGATGGTTTATGTCGTGATCTTTTTCAGCACCACGATGTATCCGCTCGCGCAATCGGATGACGGCCTCTCAAATGGGCGGATGCACAGGATATGGTGAGAGAGCGAAATACAGCCGTGAACTTAGCTGATGTGGGCAAAAACATTTGAGTACTTGTCCGCTGATTGCGCGCCACTTCAGAGCGTCTGAAACAAATGGGGTTCAGGTGCTATTTTGCCGACAGGTGCAGCGCGTGTCTGGAAACGTATCAAAGTGAATTAAGGTTCGGGAATGCCAAATATCCAAGTTCTATAGGGCGTATAACACAGTCTGAAATGACCTGATAAACCTGTCCATGCGAAAAAGAACAGACCCAAAATCAGATAGGGCAAAACGGTCATGAAAGTTTGTGTTCGGCGAAAGCCGAGGTAGGGAATTCTTGCGAATATAATCGCCTGAGCGGGAAGCAAGAAATACGAGATCCTGTCTGCGATGACGGTAGACAGCAGGTTCAGTCCCGCGACCGATATCATAAGCAGTGATGTCAGGGAGATAATCTTGTAATCGGATGGAAATTCGGTTTTCCAGCGCTTGGCAAGGAACAGCATGAAAATCAGACCTGAAAGCGCAAGCAAGCCGTTTCTGAACACACCACCGAATGCCAAAACATCGGTGCCAACATATCTTGCAAAAGCAATCTCGGCGCTACCGGTCTGAAGCAGTAAATACGCGCCAAGCACTGCGAACAGGAACGTGGCCGTGATGTTCTGGGCCGTATACCGAAGATGAATCGCCGGAGCCAGAACAAGGAAGATCGCTGCGCTGGAATGTATCGCTGCCGCTATGATGACAAAGATTACGTATCTGGTCATTTTCCTGTCGATAAATGCAGAAATCGCAAAGCAGATAAGTCCAATCGCGGCCGCTTGCCGCATCGCGGAGAGCGGCATATTCATTATCAGGACCGGAAAGGCAAAAATAATGAATGCAAAGGGATCGGGCTGTCGCTTGGCCAGATAATGCAGACCCCAGAAAAATGCAGCCGAAGAAATTATATTCATCCATTCATAGGCGAAACCAAACCTATGCAGCAAGTCTATCATCATCCACCAAAGCGGATCGCGCCCTGTCAGCGCGTCTGACAAGCTGCGATCCATTTGCACCTCAAACTGATTTAGATATCCTGACCAGTCGCATCCCACCTCCCACCGAAAAGCAGAAAAGAGGAACAGAAAAGCCAAAGTAAGCCAGTAAGCAATATAGCGCATTTGCGCCTGCTTCATCAGCAGAACACGCATAGAGATTAATGCAATGAATATGGCCTGATAAATCACGAGGCAGATTTTACGCTTTGAAACAGTTTACAGATGCGGTCAGACCAAGCTTGCAGGCTGTAATCTGTTACAACCCTTGCACGCCCTGCGGCCCCCATGCGCTTGCGCAAATCAGGTTGGGCCAGCAAGCGGGTCACGGCATCGCGCCATTCTTGCGGTGTGTTGGCCAGAAAACCGTTCACGCCATGCTGAACAATCTCTGTGTTTACCCCGATGGGCGATGCGATCACAGGTATGCCGCAGGCCATATACTGGATCAGCTTGTATCCACATTTTCCGCGCGTCCAAGGATCGTCGTGTAGCGGCATGATCCCAATGTCAAAGGCTTGGATGTCGGCAACCTCGGCCCGCTCATGCCACGGCTGTATCTGAAGCCCGTCACCGGATGCGGCCACGAGCGATGCGCCTATGGCGAGGAATGTGGCATTCGCGGTGGCCAATACTGGCCGCAAATAGGCATAGGTTGGGGCCGCTGATACTGCCCATGTCTGGGGTGTTCCGATCCAGCCAACCCGAAGTTGCGCGGGGTCTGTACGCGGGGGGGCGACGAAATAGCGGTTAAGATCGACAACCGTCGGAACCCGCTCGACCCGCGACGCCCCTGCGGCCCAAGCGCGCGCTTCAAGATAGGCGTTTCCGGCTGTCACGCAGGCGGCACCCGCCATGACTGCATCAATTTTGCGACCCAGCAGACGCCGGATCATCGCGTTCGGGTGCTGGTCGTATCGGTGAAACACGGCATCATCGTAATCCACAATATAGGGCACGCCGTGCGGCAGTATTGCCTGCTCCAGCGCCCAAGGGGCCCAAGGCAAAGCCTCTTTCTCGATCCAGAGGAGATCGGCCTTGCGCGCGGTGCGGCATTGCGACAGCCGTTTGGCGAAGTAGCCGACGGTTCGCAGTGGATTTCGCCGCCCTGAATAGAGGTCGATCAAATAGGCGTCGTCAAAGAAGGGCGCAATCTCGACCTCGAAGCCGGCCTGTTTCAGCGCGGGGATGTATTGCATTGTCCGCAACCGGCTGGAGGCACCAAGGCGGGAATAGCGCGACAGAATGCAGAGTTTCACGCTGTGCCTTTTGCGGATGCAAAGACCCAGCGCCATAGCAAGCGGTAGCCGTGCGTCAGATCGCCGATTTCCCCAAACTGCCGCGCACCGATCAACAGCGCCAGCCGCGACAGAGGTTCAACCACCAAGGTGGCGAAGCTGACCAGCAATGCCGCAGAGCGGGAGAAATGTTTGAACGCATACTGGATGCGACTGCGCAGCGAATAAAACAGCCGGTGCGCCTTCACCTGCTCGGAGACGCCGCCGCCCTTGTGATAGGCCTGCGCTTCGGCAAGATAAATCGTACCATATCCCGCCTGTGCAGCACGGCGAGAGAGGTCAACCTCCTCGAAATAGACAAAGAACCGCTCGTCAAAGCCGCCAAGGCGGTCAAACAGGTCACGGCGTATCATGAAGAATGCCCCCATGACCTGATCGATAGGTCGCGTGACCGCGTGATCCCAAGTCTTCATCTGGACATCCCACTGACCAAATAGGGCTGTCAGCCCCAGCGACTTCGCTATCAGACGGAAGGGGGTGGGGGTGTGGGCACATGTCCGCTGCACGTTGCCTGCCTTATCCACCAACTGTATGCCGACAATTCCCACCCCAGTATGGTCTGACGCTTGCAAATATGCGAGCGGTGCCGCGAGTGACCCGGGCAGGAGGCAGGCATCCGGGTTGAGAAACAGCAAGTACGGGCTGCTGGCACGGGTGGCCCCCAGATTGCAGGCGCGACCGAACCCGAGGTTCTGACCCGCCAGCACCAGATCGACATCATCCGCCTGATCAAGAAACGCGGTCGAGCCATCGGCCGAGCCATTGTCAATAACGGTGCAGTTGCCGACCAGATTCTCCCCATGCGCCCGGATCAAGGCGATGCACTGCGCGAGTTGCGCGCCTGCGTTCCAGTTAACAATGACGATATCTATCATTTTAATGATATTTTATGACTTTAGGCCGTATCGCAGACACGTTGCGATGTATGACAATGCGATGCCGATCAATGTCAGATTTACAGCGTAGAAAACATCCACGCCCGGAAAGTTCAGCGCTCCGATCCCAAGGGCATAAAACACGGTCACACCAAGTATCATGAACCAGACCATACGCATTGTCATCAGCCGCATTTCCAGAACTTTGTGCGAAATCGACATTGCGTGCCAAAGAAACGATGCGGCGGTCACCACCATCACAGCAAGCGCGGCGCCCGGAAGTGCCTCGATGCGGAGCAGGTCAAGCCAGATCGCGCCCAACAAGCCAAGCCCGATCACCGCACCGCCTGCTGCATACAGCGTGAATGTCTGCCATAGCACTGCTTGCGCTGCGGGTATTTCGTCGCGGTCAAAATGGCGGGACAGCTGTGGAAATGCCCACATCATCAAGACAGCGTTGAACATGGCGAATGCGCGATAAGTCAGATCTGCAAGGCCTGCATATGAACCGAATGCCTCGGGCGACATGTCGTCGATCAGGATGGTTTTCGCCCCGACAATCGGCAGTCCGGCCAGAAGCATCCAGATCGCGGATTTGGACCCGAACGACAGGCTGCGCCGAAACCACGCCCTGTCAGGGATCACGATACGGGGTCTGCCAGCAAGCAGCAGCAGCGGCACAAGGTTCGAGAGCGCCAACGCGAAAACGACAGTTTCCAGCCCCAAGGCCGCGTTGGACAGCATGGGATATGCAAGCACGGCGACGATGATGAGAATACGCAGCGCTTCAAATGCGGCAAATCGCATGATCTTTTTCTCGATGATGTAGGCGACTGTAACCGTGGTCGCAAGCACGGTCCCCAGAGCAAAGATTGAAAAGCCAACCGCAAGCCTGACGGGCGCATCGAAATTCAGCAGCAAAATCAGGCAAATTACAGCAGCAAGACCCGCCGCCCCAAGGGAGAAGACATGATACTTGTCCTTGTCATCTGGCCGTGAGGGCAGATGCCGATACATGGGCTGCGCCACCACTCCGGCGACAACATTGCCCACCAACATGGCATAGCCAAGCCACAAGGAATAAACACCGTAGCTTGCAACCCCAAGTGTGGCGATCAGAAGCGGGATCAGAGCAAGGTTGAAAACACCGGGCGTGACCTTGATCAGGCTGTACTGAGCAATGACAAGCAAAGACGTTCGCATTCTGAAAGGGCGCTCAGCTAGACGCCGGGTCGGCCCTGTTCTGCATCCTGCACAAGGTCCAGCAAATACTGCCCATATCCAGTTTTCGCCATCAAGGTGCCGCGTGCGCGCACCTCCTCTGGTGTCAGCCAGCCTTGGGCAAAGCCGATCTCTTCCAGACAGCCGACTTTCAGCCCTTGCCGGGCTTCCATCGTTTGGACGAAATGCCCTGCCTCTAGCAGGCTGTCATGCGTTCCACTGTCCAGCCATGCAAAGCCGCGGCCCAGCAGTTCGACTTTCAGGTCTTGGCGTTTCAGATACGCGTCGATGACGCTGGTGATTTCCAGCTCCCCCCGCGCCGAGGGTTGCACCGCGCGCGCAATCCCGACGACATCGGCGTCGAAGAAATATATCCCCGTGACTGCATAGTTGCTTTTTGGTCGCGCTGGTTTTTCCTCGACCGAAATCACTTTTCCTTCGGCGTCGAACTCCACCACGCCGAAGCGTTGCGGATCGGCGACACGGTAGCCGAACACTGTCGCGCCCTGTGCTTGGGCATTGGCGGCGCGCAACTTCTCGGTCAGGCCATGCCCAAAGAACATGTTATCCCCTAGAACAAGGCAGGCGGGGTGGCCATCCAGAAATTCCTCACCGATCACAAATGCCTGTGCCAATCCTTCGGGCCGGGGCTGTGCGGCATAGGACAGGGTGATGCCAAAGGCGTTGCCATCGCCCAGAAGCCGCTGAAACTGCACCTGATCTTCGGGGGTCGTGATAACGAGAATGTCCTGTATCCCCGCCAGCATCAGTGCCGAGAGGGGGTAGTAGATCATTGGTTTGTCGTAGATCGGCAGCAATTGCTTGGAAACGCCCATCGTGATCGGGGACAATCGTGTCCCGGACCCGCCCGCCAGAATAATGCCCTTGCGCGGTGTCATGCTGTGCCTTTCAGTTCAATCAATGTTGTTTTCAAATATTCGCGCCAGTCAGGCTGCGACAGGCCGAAGACGCGCAGCGCTGTGCAGTCCAGACGCGAGTTCAGGGGGCGGCGCGCAGGGGTGGGATAGGCCGCGCTGGGAATATCTATGATTTCGCAGCTCAAATCGGCCTCTGCCATGATTGCGCGGGCGAAGCCTGCCCAGCTTGTGGCGGGTGTGCCGCTGAAATGATAGGTGCCCGACTTGGTGGGGTCGGCCTGCAACTGCCGTTCCATCGAAAGGCAGGCCTCGGCAATGGCGCGCGCTGGTGTTGGCCCGCCGATCTGGTCTGTGACCACGTTCAAAAGGTCGCGCTCGGCACCCAGACGCAACATNGTGCGCACGAAATTCGCCCCATGCGNGGAGAAAACCCAAGATGTGCGCATAATCGCATGGGTTGCGCCTGCCGCGCGCACGCCGTCCTCGCCCTTCAGTTTAGTCCGGCCATAGGCCCCAAGCGGCGCGGTTGGGTGGTCCGGCGCGAAAGGTGCCTCACCCGCGCCGTCAAACACGTAATCGGTTGAGATATGGACCAAAGGGATTCCGATTTCCGCGCAAGCCACAGCCATCGCGGCGGGGGCATTGCCATTGATGAGGGTGGCCAGCGCTTCTTCATCCTCGGCGCGGTCGACGGCTGTATAGGCCGCCGCATTGATCACTGCACTTGGCGTATGCGCACGGATTGCGGCGGCGCAGGCGTCGGGCTGCGCGAGGTCGGCCTGATCGCGGCCTAGATACACGGCATCGGGCGCAAGCCGCGCCAATTCGCGCGCCACTTGTCCGGTCTGGCCAAAGACAAGGATCATGTCGTTACCCCAAGGCGCTTGCCGACATCCTTGCGGGCCTGAAGCTTTTGCCACCAGCCCTTATTGGCCAGATACCAGTCGACGGTGCGCGCCAGCCCTTCTTCCACAGTGACCGAAGGCCGCCAGCCCAGTTCCTGACGGATGCGGGTCGGGTCTATGGCATAGCGCGCGTCATGGCCGGGGCGGTCGGTCACAAAGGTGATCTGGTCGGCATAAGACCCGCTAGCCTTGGGTTTTTTCGCATCGAGGATGGCACAGATCGTGCGCACCAGCTCCAGATTGCTGCGCTCGTTTTCGCCGCCGATATTATAGCTGCGCCCCAGTGCGCCCTTTTCCAGCACCAGCAGCAGCGCATCGGCGTGATCTTCGACATACAGCCAGTCCCGCACGTTGGAGCCGTCGCCATAAATCGGCAGCGCCTCGCCCGCCAACGCATTGAGAATGATAACCGGGATCAACTTTTCCGGGAAATGATAGGGGCCGTAATTGTTGGAACAATTGGTCAGCACGACAGGCAACCCGTAAGTGTGGTGCCATGCCTGAACCAGATGATCACTGGCCGCTTTTGACGCCGAATAAGGCGAGCGCGGGTCATAGGGCGTGGTTTCCGTGAACTGGCCTGTCGGTCCCAGACTGCCAAAGACTTCATCTGTGCTGATATGGTGAAAGCGAAACCCGTCAGGCCGCATTGCTGTCCAATAGACGCGCGCGGCCTCTAACAGCTCATACGTGCCGGTCACATTGGTCGAGATGAAATCGCCCGGCCCGTCGATGGAGCGGTCGACATGGGATTCCGCAGCCAGATGCATGATCGCATCAGGCCTATGGGTGTTCAAGACGCGCTCAAGTGCTGCGCGATCGCGGATATCAGCATGCTCGAACACATAAAGCGGGCTGTCCGACACGCTGGCGACATTTTCCAGACACCCCGCATAGGTCAGGGCGTCAAGATTTACCACGCTGTGCCCGCGTGCCACAGCCAGACGCACCACCGCAGAGCCGATGAACCCTGCACCACCTGTTACCAGAAGTTTCATACCATCACCCTTCAAACTGAAAGGGGCTGTCAAAATCTGCAAAGGCAGGGGCGCACGCATCCTTGGCAGACAGTATTGGCGTATCCGTACCCCAGTCAATGCCGACACTGTTCCACAAAACAGCGCCGTCACAGTCGGGCGCGTAGGTGTCGGTGCACTTATACTGCACTTCGCAATCCGCGCTCAGGGTCAGGAAGCCGTGCAGAAAGCCCTTGGGCACGAGCAGTTGCGCGCCATTCTCGGCGGATAATTCCACGGCCACATACTGCCCGTAAGTGGCAGACCCCTTGCGCACATCGACCGCGACGTCGAGAATCGCCCCGCGAGAGCAGCGCACCAGCTTGTCCTGCGCGCGCGGGGGGCTTTGATAATGCAGCCCACGCAATGTGTGACGCGGGGCCGAGTAGCTGTGATTGTCCTGAACGAACGGGGGCAAGTTTATCCCGGCGCCAATGAAGGTGTTTTCGTTCCAGACTTCGGAAAACCACCCTCTTTGATCGCCAAACCGCTTCGGTGTGACAATCAGGACCCCTGAAATCGCGGTTGTCTCGATCAGCATGTCACTTTCCCTCTTTCTTTATCTGGGGGCACCGTACCGGGTGATATACCATTCCACAAACCGCGCGACACCCTCGTGCAGGTCAGTTTGCGGGCGGTAGCCAGTCAGCGCCGTCAGCAGGGTTGTATCGGCCCATGTCGCGGGCACGTCGCCTTGCTGCATGTCCATGTAATTGCGGATCGCGGCCTTGCCGGTTGCCACCTCAATCGCGTCGATGAAATCTTCCAGACGGACCTTGGTGGAATTGCCGATATTCACAACCCGAAACGGTGCGACGGGTGACAGGCTGTCGCCCGCGACCGCAGCACCTTGGCCCGGAGTTGCGTCGATCAGCAGCCGTATACCGTGCACAAGATCATCGACATAGGTAAAGTCGCGCCACATCTGACCGTGGTGATAGACGTCGATCGGCGCGCCCGCCAGAATTGCCTTGGTGAACTTGAACAGCGCCATATCGCGCCGCCCCCACGGACCGTAAACCGTGAAGAAACGGAACATGGTGATGGGCAGGTTGTGGATATGCGCCCAAGAATGGGCCATCGCCTCATTGGCCTTTTTTGTCGCTGCATAAAAAGACATCTGCGTGTCGGCCATATGCGCCTCGGCGTAAGGCATGTCGGTATTCGCGCCATATACCGAGCTGGTCGAGGCCATCAGCAGATGTTTGGGCCGAACGGCAAGTGCGGCTTCCATCAGGTTAAAGGTGCCTATGATATTCGCATCCAGATAAGCGCGGGGGTTTTCGATCGAGTAGCGCACCCCGGCTTGCGCGGCCAGATGCACAATCACATCGGGTCGCGCGGTGGCGACCGTTGCCGACAGCGTCGCGGCATCCTCTAGCATGGCCTCGGTCGCGGTGAAGTTTTCATGCTGGCGCAGCATGTCATGGCGCTGTTGTTTCAGCGCCACGTCGTAATAGTCGGTCATCCCGTCATAGCCTGAAACGTGCCAATCTTCCTGCAACAGCAACTCGGCCAGATGAAAGCCGATGAAGCCAGCCGTTCCGGTAATGAAAGCGCGTTTCATTCTGCGACGCGCTGGGTGGCGTCAGTCGGGCGCGCTTTCGGCGTGCGCCCGACACCGTCATAGGCGATGAACCCCGCCGCCAATGCGTCGGCGCGGTCATAGATATTGCGCAGATCGGCCAAGCGCGCATGTGTCATGCTGCTTGCCAGACGCTTCAGATCCAGTGCGCGAAACTGGTTCCATTCGGTCAGGATCAGCAGACATTCTGCACCTTCGGCGGCGGTATAGGGATCATCGATCCAGTCAACGCCGGGCAGCATGGCCGCCCCCTCGCGAGCGCCATGGGGGTCGACCACACGCACGCGCGCCCCCCCGCCCACCAATGCCGGGATCACTGTCAGCGAGGGGGCGTCGCGCATGTCATCCGTCTCGGGCTTGAAGGTCACGCCCAGCACGGCAATCGTCTTGCCGTTTACAGAGCCGTCGCAGAGGTCCAGCACCTTGTCGATCATGCGCCGCTTGGTGAGATCATTCACTGCGATGACTGTTTCTGTGATCCGCTGGGGCATGCCATGTTCCTGCCCGATCCGCGCAAGCGCGCTTGTATCCTTGGGAAAGCACGACCCGCCATAACCGGGGCCAGCATGCAGGAACTTGTTGCCGATGCGCCCGTCCAGCCCCATGCCCTTGGCCACAGATTTCACATCCGCGCCCACACGTTCGCACAGGGCGGCGATCTCGTTGATGAAGCTGATCTTGGTCGCCAAAAAGGCATTGGCCGCATATTTGATCATCTCGGCGGATTCCAGATCAGTATAGACGATGGGGAAATCGCGCAGGAAAAGCGGGCGGTAGACATCGCCCATGACCCCTTTGGCACGGTCACTCTCCACCCCGACCACCACGCGGTCAGGCTTCATGAAATCGTCAATCGCCGCGCCCTCGCGCAGGAATTCCGGGTTTGAAACCACGTCAAATGCAGCATCCGGGCGTGTGGCCCGGATCACCTCGGCCACCTTGCGGTTGGTGCCCACTGGCACGGTCGATTTCGTCACCACAACTGCATAGCTGGTTAATGCGCGGGCAATATCTGCGGCTGCGGCCATCACATAACTCAGATCCGCATGACCGTCGCCGCGGCGTGTGGGCGTGCCGACCGCGATGAACACCGCATCCGCACCATCAACCGCCGCTGTCAGATCAGTGGTGAAGGTCAGCCGTCCCGCTTCGACATTGCGTGCCAGAACCGCATTCAGGCCCGGTTCGTATATCAGCACTTCGCCATGTTCCAGCATAGCGATCTTCTCGGATGACTTGTCGAAGCAGACGACATTATGGCCAAAGTCGGAAAAACAGACCCCCGACACCAGCCCGACATAGCCTGCGCCGACCATTGTAATTTTCATTCTTTAAATCGCTTGTTTCTGTGCATAACACGCTTTGCCCGACCGGCCCGTTCCAGCGCTAAATCGCGGCGTTCGGATAACCCAAATGGTCCCGCAATCTTGACTCGTGCAGCTTGTTGCGGTGTGTGGTCATGCGATGGCAATAATATTGCAGGCTACCGCAAAAAGACTGCCTGTAAGGCACTTTGCGGGGGCCGAAATCAGCGTGTTAAGCAGGCTTGACATGGTCGCACTAAACAGAGCGATAAAACTGCCAGCGTCCGAATGCAAGAATATTCCACGATGTGGCGAGAGTGCCGGTCCTGGTACCTGAAGCGCAGCGCAAGCTTTCATCTGACTGGCTAACATTCTCACAGCGCCCTGATCCTTCGGCACGTGCCGCTTGGACACGCGCGGCATCCTGCACAAGCAAGAGTTG
>SL_8KL_010_SEDDRAFT_10004418_pt1 | contig 11317 bp, 6 predicted proteins | sample SodLakKL_010_SED_4_FD_11160 | JGI IMG/M metagenome (IMG submission 11160) | reverse complement strand
GGAATACGATAGCTTCGAAGTGAACCTCGAAGCAGATCCTGAAGCCGACGGATGGAACTTCGTATCCTTTAACTTGGTACCTGGACATACAAGCTTAGCAGATATACTTGAGGATCCAGAAAACGGTATAGCGGGTAGTTACGATAAAGTGATGTACTACGATTCATCCGCAGGTAGATGGCACTCCTACGTACCCGATAGGCCTGATCATTTCAACGATGTCGATAGCTGGGATCATACCATGGGACTGTGGATACAAGCCAACGAGGATGTAACCCTGACCGTAGAGGGGACCACACCTCAAGAGACGACGATAACGCTACAGTCGGGATGGAACATGGTCGGATTGCCGAGTTCATCTTCCGGTAACCATGATCTGCCGTCAGAGGTGACCATGGTCGGATACTTCGATGCCACGGCGGAACACAACATCGTTTACGTCGATCCCCATGGATTCGAGTTCTCACCAGGAGAAGGATACTGGGTTTACAACGATGCGGATCAGCCTGTAGAATGGACTATCGAATACTAAAAACCCCTTTCTTTTTTCTTTTTTGCATCTGGAATTTTCTTACAAAACTATCTACATGTGCCAACAAGCTTAATAGGGAAATCAGGGCGATTTCTCGGATCAACTGACTAGATTCGAGGAGAATAAGATGATAGAAATGAATAGTAATAGGATATGGGCGGTTTTTTCAGCACTCGTGCTGATTATATCAGTCCTGACTGTAGCAGTAGCTATCTCCGAAACGGATAATGTAGACGAAACTTTGTTGCTCGTTTATAAACGTGGGATAACTACTGAGGAATTGAGGAATGCCGATGAGTTCACAGTGCTGGCAGATTACGACGAGTTCACACTGGTATCCACCAGTGAAGAGAATAAAAACGCACTGATGGATCGGGGATATACAATAGATACATTGGAGAACCGTGAGCAAGTGGTCGTTCACTCACACACGTTCGAATCGAGTGATGGTCTCCCGGAGATATCTGACGACCTTCGTATCGATAGGTATCCTGAGGGTGTAAGAAGGCCGTACCTTGTTCAATTCATCGGCCCGATCGCACAAGAATGGATAGAAGATATCGTTGAGTTGGGAGTGATCCCCCAAGAATATAGACACAGATACAATCTGATAGTTGAGATGGATCGTGCTACCGCAAATAGAGTAGATGATCTGGATTACATCAACTGGGTCGAGATATATCAGCCCGCATTCAAGTTCGATCATGCACTATTGGATGTTTCAGGCACTGTAGATCTAGAAGTTTACACTTTCAGTACTGCCGACTCAAGACAAATCGCTGGTGCGATATCTTCATTTGGTTTTGTTCATCATGTTACTGAAGGCAGGATAATCACTCGTGTAAACTCTGATGATGTTGCTAGGATAGCAAATATGCATGGTGTACGATATTTCAATCATGGATTCTTTGAGTATGAATTCTACAATGATCAAGCCACCTGGGTCACCCAAACCGGTATAGAGGACTCAAGACGACTCACCGAAGAAGGAGTTGTTGGTACGGGGCAAATAGTCACGGTCATGGATAGTGAACTTTACGAAGATCACGAGATGTTCGCAGACCCCGATGGAAATCCTGTAGGCCCAAATCATAGAAAGATATTGGATGTGTATGTTCCTGATGGAGGGCGAGGAGATATCGGCCAAGGTGTTTACCATGGAACTCATGTTGCTGGGACTGTCCTAGGGGATGCACCTACGTACGACGTATACAACAAGCACGATGGAAATGCCATGGGTGCTAGGTTGATCTTCCAGGACGTTGGTGATGCATCCGGAGGACTTCAAGTCCCTGATGAAATGTATGACAGCTCCTTCGGAGAGAGTTATTCCGCAGGAAGCAGAGTACACACCAACAGCTGGGGCGGTCGAGGCGGATACGATGGTTATGCAGTTGAGACCGATGAGTTCATCTGGGATCACCCGGATTATACCGTACTATGGGCCGCAGCCAACGATGGTCCCGATAGTGGAACGATATCCGAACAGGCACATGCAAAGAATGCGTTGAGTGTAGGCGCGGCTGTGAATGCCCCTCGTCATGATCAAGTGGCGGAGTTCAGTAGTAGAGGCTGGGCAGATGATGGCAGGATAAAACCAACATTGTTGGGTATTGGCCAGGGTGTGACATCGGCAGATCGTTCAGCAGATGGTTACCAGGGTATGTCCGGAACGAGCATGGCTACCCCTGGCATAGCAGGCCAAGTAGCTCAGGTACGCCAGTATTATGAAGACGGATACTATCCAATGGGATATCCGATTCCTGACGACGGTTTCAATCCGAGTAATGCACTCGTCAAGGCTACACTCATAAACGGTGCTGTGGAGATCTCAGGCGATGGTGCCTACCATAATGGTAATCAATTCCCCAATCAAGATCAAGGATTCGGTTTGAGCACACTGGACAGAGCTCTATACTTTGAATGGGATGAGAGAAAGAGTTTGGTATTCGACTCTTGGAGCGAAGGTGTCGATCTATCGACTGGTGAGAGCTGGAGCATGGAATTCGATGTGATTGATGACAGCATGTCTCTTGAAGCCACCCTTGTCTGGAGTGATGCTCCTGGTTCTAGTTCTGGTGCGGCAATCGTTAACGATCTAGACCTTGAATTGTTCGCTCCCGGTGGTGACCGATATGTAGGGAACGCTTACACTGGCTACAACCCGGGTTATTCTCAACCCAACCCTAACAGTAACAACTGGAACGGTGGTCGTAGTGGAGAATGGGATGGTTTGAACGTTGAAGAGAACATATTATTACTACCCGATCACAACGGTGTAGATACGGGAACATATGAATTGAAGGTGAGTGCTCACAACGTACCCGAAGGCGCACAGTCTTTTGCAGTCGTCGTATCCGGCGGATTAGAACCGGTGATGGCCGATGGAGATCCACCCCAGGTAACACTGAGCTCACCTACCGGTGGAGAGATCTGGGACGAAGGTACCGATCAGCAGATATCTTGGAGTACGACACAGGGTGATGACCCGATCGAAGGAGTAGATATCAGATACAGTATAGACGACGGTGATACATGGACGGATATATCCATGGGGATGCCTCCGACCCAGAACAGTTATACATGGACTATACCTAACCACGACAGCTCGGAGTGCTTGATAAGAGCAAGGGTCACGGATACCGCAGGACGGTTCGCATATGACACTAGTGGGCATTTTACCATCGTCGGTACACCACCCGCACCCCCTTCGGACCTTGATGTCATCCACGATGGAGGACCAACTCTTGTAACACTCGATGATTATTCTGATGGACATGGCAGATGGACTGAGCATTCAGGAAGTTGGGATTCCTCTGCGGGTTATCTACAGGGACATGGAACTATATCCACTCCTGCTGAAATCGATGGTCAAAACATTGGAGCATACGGTGAATGGGAATTCGATTTCCAACTAGCGAATGCTGATGAAGTCAGCGGTGATTACCAATTGCTTCGATTCGACTTTATCAATATGGGTGCCCCGGATAGCCCTACTGGATACTACGTTATCGTTACTGGTGACGTACCAGGAGGTTCACAGGCGAATCTGTGGCGGATAGAGAATGGAGAGCCGCCAGACGACGCGCCATTGATCGCTGGTATGTGGTCTGCAGATACAGATGTACATACACTCAGGATCGAGAGATTGGCTAACAACGATATCTTATTGTACATGGACGGAGAATTACTCGGTTCGACCAACGATGACTCTTATACATCAAATGACTACATCACATACCGATTCGATGAGAATCCCGGTTCCGGTGGAGATCATATGGTGCATGAGGTACGTGGTACAAAGATATTGGATAACGATGAGCACAACCATGTATCATGGAGTGCAAGCCCTGGTGAATCCATAGGCGAGGTCAGTCATTACAACGTGTACAGCTCACAAAGTTCTGGCGGACCTTTCGACCATATAGGGACCGTCGAGGCTGATGGCTCTTCGGATTATACATATGTTGATTTCTTCAAGGGCGATGCCGATGATATCGTATGGTGGTACAATGTTCGTGCAGTTGGTATCAACGGACTAGAAGAGACCAACACCATCGTTGTTCCTGAACCCGGTACAGAGCTGGACAGCTTCCAGATTCCACTCAATGCTGATGCTAACGCAGATGGCTGGAATTTTGTGTCCTTCAATTTACTGCCCAGCGATACGTCATTGCAATCTATACTGGAGGATCCAGAACACGGTATAGCTGGCAATTATGACCGAGTGATGTACTTCGACGCATCCACCGATAGATGGTACTCATATGTACCGGATCGACCGGAGCACTTCAACAACCTCGGTTCATGGGATCACTCCATGGGTCTTTGGATCCAAGTGAACGATGATGTAACGTTGACGGTCCAAGGAACAGCGCCCACAAGCACGACGATCACACTTCAGCCAGGTTGGAACATGGTCGGCTTACCCAGTGAGTCAGCCGGAAACCATAATCTACCCGCGGAAGTCACAACGGTCGGCCACTTTGATGCATCTGATGCGTACAATGTAGCCTACGTGGATGCAGCGGGCTTTGTGTTCTCGCCGGGACAAGGATACTGGGTGTACAACGGAGCCGATCAGACCGTTGATTGGACAGTGAACCATTAGAAAAAAGTTTTAGAGGGTTTTACCCCTCCCCTCTCTTTTTTTATCTTGCTAAGCCGTATATCGACACCAAGCTAGAGAGGTCATACGCGTTTTTGCTTATCTGCTTTTTCTGTTTCATGTTAACTACATAGCGCCAGGTGTATTTATATTTATTTTGAAAATAAAAGTTAACATGTGAAAACACACGTTTTTTATCCTCAATTCAGTGGTTGAAATAGCATACATGTTTTTGACTGGGGTTGATATAACTCTAAACTGATCATATTTCAGAGGATTCCAAATGGTTTTTGTAATACTCATCCGGCGGAGAGCTGTACTAAATAGCGACAGAGATTTGCATAGCTAACATATATGATCGGATGCAGGGGAAGGGATTTGAACCCTCGGACACCTATGTGACTAGACCCTGAATCTAGCGCCGTTGGCCATGCTTGGCTACCCCTGCATTAGGAAAAAATCATCTTTGTATCTCTAGTACGGTGATCCTGAACCGGAGCGTTCTACCAGCGACCTCCTCGTTGAAGTCCATCAATATCTCTTCTCCAACATCCACGACTATCCCCTGGTAACCTCCGCTTTGTCCTGCGTTCCTGCGGATGCCGTCGATGTCTGCGAATTCCTCATGGTGTCGGGCGATGTGTTCACCGTCCATAACGATCCCTCGCTTTACATCGTTCCTTATGATTATCTCTCCAGTACCGCCGTAGGCGCTGGAGTCGATGGATGTAACTCTAGATGCCCAGTCAGCTCCTTGTTCGGGTATGTATGCGTAGTATTTTTGTCCGAGATCCGGTTCATTCCTCAGTAGTGCAACATTACCTTCCACGGAAACCACGGTCACATCCCATCCCCAGAAATGATGGGTGACCACCATGTTCGGTGAAGGCTGCGTTCCATAAGTGTTCTCAAATCTAACAACGGACATGCTATGATATACCGGGAGCTGCTCCACCTTATCTACGCTGAATAAAAGATCTTCAGTACGGGTGTCGTAGGCCTTTTCCGGTGGGATACGCACATCGATGGTCTGTCCTTCTCTCATACCTACCACCGATTCACTCCAACCGTCTATTACTCCCTCTCCCACTGTGAATTGAAACGGATCCCCTCTTGCTCGGTCGTCGAATGTGAGGGTGGTATCTTCTGGTATACGATCTCTCGATGTGTCGAATATCCGCCTTGTATCGTAGATGCGATCATCTTCCAACCAACCAGTATAGTGGACGGTGACCTGGTCGCCCCACTCTACTCTCAACTCTTTCTCTTCTTCTTCCTCGGCAGTCATGGTCCGATAGGCGTAGATACCACCTGCGGAAGCGGCTATGGCGATGATTATGATTATCAGAGTGGTCCATTTCTTCATGGTGGGTCGAAGAAAACAGTATATCAGTAATAAATGTTGCGGGTCTTAGGTCGTCGATCCCCTGCGAAATTTTTAATACCAAAGCACTTCTCTTTTCTTCGGTTAAAATGAAAACGGTAGCTATCATCGGAAGTCAATGGGGTGACGAAGGTAAGGGAAAAGTCACCGATTATTACAGTAAGGATGTCGATCTGGTAGTAAGGTACCAGGGAGGTAACAACGCCGGTCATACCATCGTGATCGACGGAGAGAAGTTCAAGCTACACATAATACCTTCCGGGATATTAAGAGGGGGGAAAAAGGCTGTTATCGGAAATGGCTTGGTGGTGGATCCCAAGGTGCTGATAGATGAGATCGAAGGACTTCAAAAACGAGGTATAAGCACGGATGACTTATTATTATCCGACAGAGCACACATCATAATGCCCTATCACAAAAAGATGGATGAGGTCGAAGAGAGGTTAAAGGGTGTTTACGGCGCAGGAACCACCCGTAAGGGCATCGGGCCCTGTTATTCAGATAAGATCGCTAGGTTCGGTATTAGGGTGGTTGATCTCTACAATAAAGGTGTATTCAAGAAGAAACTGGAAAATATCGTACCCATAAAGAACAAGATATTACAAGCGTTGGGCGAGGACATCGAATACGGTGTGGAGGATATCTACGAAGAATACATCCGGTACGCAGATGTGTTAGAGCCCCACGTTGTCGATACCTCTGTGCTCCTCCATGAAGCCCTGAGCGATGGCAAAAAGATAATGTTCGAAGGTGCTCAGGGAACGCATCTGGATATAGACCACGGTGTTTACCCATATGGTACCTCATCAAATACCGTCGCAGGTGGATGCAGCCCTGGGACCGGGATCGGTCCTAAAGCGATGGACGAGATCATAGGTATAGTCAAAGCATACACCAGTAGGGTCGGAACCGGCCCCTTCCCCACCGAGCTACATGACGATGTAGGAGAAGCTATCAGAGAAAAGGGTGGAGAGTACGGTACAACCACCGGAAGACCAAGGAGGTGCGGATGGTTGGATCTGGTGATGGTACGCTACTCCGCCAGGATAAATACCTTCACCGGTCTAGCAATAACAAAGATGGATGTTCTCGACATCGTCGATGAGATCAAAGTATGTACCCACTACGAACTGGATGGAGAAGAAGTTTATCATTTTCCCGCAGATATAGAGCGACTGGGAGAATATGAACCGATCTACCGAACCTTCGAATCATGGGATGAACAGGATTGGACTTCTGTAGCGAAAAAGGGTTACGACGCGTTACCCGCGAAGGCGAAAGAGTATCTTGAATTTATAGAACAGAACGTTAACGTACCCATCAAGATGGTATCCGTTGGCCCGGGTCGAGAGCAGACAATAGTCAGATGACCGAGGCACTCTGTTCTGCTAACGCATCCTTCCTTTGCTCTTCTCTTTTATCTGCATAGTACTGCCTGATATCTTCTCTCACCTGTGTTGGGTAATCTTCGGTGAGACAAGCGGTGCAAAGATTTTCTATCTTTCTTTTTAGACCATCCATCAACCCGTCTAGGGATTGATATGTTAAAGAATCGGCTCCTATCTGTTCGCATATCTCCTTGACGGTTGAATGGGATGCGATGAGTTCATGCTTCGTAGGCATATCAACTCCATAGTAGCAAGGAGATATGATCGGTGGTGAACCTATGAAAAAGTGTACCTCCCTGGCACCGGCGCGTCTCATCAACTCCACCAGTTTTTTTGATGTGGTCCCCCGGACTATGCTGTCATCGACCAACCCTACTCTTTTCCCCTTCACCTCTTCGATTATCGGGTTGAGTTTGGTCCTGACAGCGGTTTCCCTTGACGTTTGATCCGGCATGATGAAAGTTCTTCCTATGTAACGGTTCCTCAACAGCCCCTCTCTGAATGGCACANCCAGCTCTTCCGCCATGGCCAGTGCATAGGTACGGGCGGTGTCCGGAACCGGTACGATGACATCCAGACNANGTTTCTTCTTTTTCCATTCTTTTGCCAATTCTTTNCCGAGNCTGAGCCTAGATTCGTAAACGTTGGTCTTCTCTATAGTGGAGTCGGTCCTGGCGAAGTAAACCCACTCGAACATACAGTGTTTAGGTTTCATGGCTCTGACCTGTCTTTTCACCACCGTCTTATCCTCCTTCACAAGGATAGCCTCTCCACCTCTTACATCTCTGATTATCTCATAACCCAGTATATCAAGAACGATGTTCTCCGAGGCCACGGCGTAACTGGTACCGTCCAGACTGATCTTTCCACCGTAAACCATGGGTCTGATGGCGTGCGGGTCTCTAAAGAATAGCATGCCTATACCTGGAAGCATGGCAACCACCGAGTAGCTTCCGTTCAGAACGTCCATAGTGTTCCCGACGGCAGAAAACAAGCTATCCTCGGAAAGATCTCCTTCTTCCTTCAAAAACTTTGAAAATATATTCAGTATGACTTCAAGGTCGCATTCGGAGCGGAGTTCTAGATCGAATTCTTTGGAAAGCTGGTCTATGTTGACTATGTTACCGTTATGTACCATACCTATCTCCATGGGCTCGTAGATAACGAAGGGTTGAGCGTCCCTGCTGGTGTCGGAGCCGATGGTAGGATAACGAACGTGGCCCAAACCTCTGTTACCTTCTAGATATTCAAGGATGGACTTGCTGAACACTTCGCCTACCAAACCGGGTCCTTTATGGATCCTACTCTCTTTCCCATCGTTAACGTACATACCCGCACCGTTCTGTCCACGATGCTGGATTGCGAACAGACCGTTGTATAATTCTGACGACGCTTTACCTGTACCCATTATGCCAATTATTCCACACATCGGATTCCCAACGAGTTAGTTATATCAGTCCGATAATGGTCGTTCTGTTTAAATTTATCGTATAAACAGCACCAACAAATCTAATATTAGGATGGTTATCTCCCGATCCATGAAAATAGGAGTCCTCGGAGTACAGGGCGCTGTCAGTGAACACGTAGAGATGTTGAAAAGAGTGATTTCAGAGTTGGATTTGGATGGGCATGTACATCTGATCCGAGATGCTGTAGGTTTAGAGGATATGGACGCCTTCGTCATCCCAGGTGGTGAAAGCAGCACCATCTCCCGACTTTTAGACGCTTTCGAGATGCGGGAAACCCTGCTGTCTAAGATCCATGACGGTATGCCTGTCATGGGGACTTGTGCCGGTGCCGTACTGCTTTCCTCGGACGGTGACCATTCGGTTTTTCGCTCGGACACACGGCTACTCGATGTCGTGGATGTTTCAGTATGTAGGAACGCCTTTGGGAGGCAGCGGGAGTCCTTTGAATGCATGGTGGACATCAGTGGCATAGCGGACTCGTTTCATGCGGTGTTCATACGTGCACCCTCCATGGCTCTACTCCCTGGTTCGAAGGCAAAGGTCCTGGCGAAGGTGGATGATGAAGTAGTGGCAGTCGAGCAGGGCAACTTACTAGCATTGTCGTTTCACCCCGAACTTACAGGTGATACCCGGGTCCATCGCTACTTTGTGGATCGATCAATCTGAACCTTCACACACCTTGACGAAATTCTTGAAAATATCCACACCATATTCTGTATTATCTACCTCTGGATGGAACTGTAAACCGTATATCTTCCTCGATCGGTGTTTGAAAGCCTGCACCTGGCAGGTCTCCGAGCTAGCAAGTATCTCGAATTCTTCTCCCAGTTCCTTTATCTCGTCGTTGTGAGATTCCCACACGATGAAGCTATCCGGAAGTCCTCTGAATAGATCGTTGGGTTCGTGTATCTTTATCTCGGTCTTACCGTATTCCGGCGTCTCCGAACTACCCGCTCGCCCTCCAAAGTATCTTGCTATGTACTGAGCCCCGACACAGATACCCAGTATCGGTATATCCATCTCTAGGTACTCATCCGTTCTCCCCAACTTCAAGTCCTCGTCGGAGATGGTGGGAGCTCCACCGGAGAGGACCAGACCATGGGCTGAGATGTCCTCGGGATCGGTGGTGTTAGAGATTATCTTGGAATCTATGTCCAGGTATCTGAGCACCCTCCATTCTCGATGGGTCCATTGTCCTCCATTATCCACCACATGGATCCTCATTCACCATTCCTCCGGGCGATGACGGCCTCCACGAAGGCAAGGAACAAGGGTGCTGGGTCCATGGGTCTTGACTTGAATTCCGGATGGAACTGGCAGCCCATGAAGAAGGGATGGCCTTCCAACTCCAAGATCTCCATACGTTTTTTGTTGGACGATTTACCGCTGAATATCATACCGCTCTCTTCGAATTCATCCTTGTATTCAAGGTTGACCTCGTAACGGTGTCGGTGCCTTTCTTGGATCTCTTCCTCTCCGTAGATCTCGAAGGCTTTGGTTCCTTCATCTAGCACAACTTTTTCAGCACCCAACCTCATGGTACCCCCCATCTTATCTATGCCCCTCTGCATGGGGAGCAGGTCGATGACGGGGTGTTTTGTCTTATGGTCGAACTCGGAACTGTTGGCATCTTCGTATCCCAGAACATTTCTGGCGAATTCTACCACGGATACCTGGAACCCCAGACATATGCTGAACAATGGGATCTCGTTCGTACGGGCATAATTCACTGCATTTATCTTCCCCTCTATGCCCCTGGTGCCGAATCCTCCCGGTATCAGGATGCCGTCAACATCCTTCAGCAATTTTTCAGCGCCATCCTCCTCTTCGAGATCCTCTGATTCTAGGAATCTCATCTCGATGTTGGTACGGGTGGCCGCTCGACAGTGACTCAATGCTTCCACATGGCTTGCGTAAGCATCCTCCAGATCGCAGTACTTACCGACCAAGGCGATGGTCACATCGGACTCGGGGTTCTCGTAGTTGTGTAAAAATTCCTTCCAATCCTTCATACATTCATCGAAACCGTTCTCCTTTTCCAGCTTCAATTTGTCCATGACGTAATCTGTTAATCCTTCAGCGTCCAATATCCGGGGTACCCGGTATATGTTGTCCGCATTGGGGGAGCTTATCACAGCTTCCTGGGGAACGTCACAGAACAGGGAGATCTTGCGCTTGGTGGACGGCTCCAATTCTACCTTGGACCTTCCTACGATCATATCGGGCTCTATACCTATAGTCCTGAGAGCCTTCACCGAGTGCTGAGTAGGTTTTGTCTTCTGCTCTCCCACTACGTCCATGACCGGTACCAGGGTGGTATGTATGAACATGAGGTTATCATCGCCCACCTCCATGTGCAGCTGTCTGCTCGCCTCCAAGAAGGGTGAGCTCTCTATGTCGCCTACGGTACCCCCCATCTCCACCAGGACCACATCG
>SL_8KL_010_SEDDRAFT_10004416_pt1 | contig 11320 bp, 13 predicted proteins | sample SodLakKL_010_SED_4_FD_11160 | JGI IMG/M metagenome (IMG submission 11160) | reverse complement strand
TCTGCGAACTGATATGTCCTGATTTCGCGATAACTGTTGTTGAAGAAGAGGAAGAAGAGGAGTAATAAGATGAAAGAAGAAGAGTTAGAAAAGGCTAAGAAAGCTATAGGAGAGGAGTCTCAATTCATACATGGAGATACCGCAGTAGCTTACGGGGCTCTTCTGGCAGGATGTAGATTCTTTGGTGGTTATCCTATAACTCCTGCGTCGGAGATAGCCGAAACTATGGCTGAGCTACTCCCGAAGGTTGGAGGAAAATACATCCAGATGGAAGATGAGTTAGGAAGTATCGCTTCTGTGATAGGTTCATCTTGGACTGGCGCTAAAGCTATGACCGCTACTTCAGGACCAGGTTTATCGTTGATGCAGGAAAATATAGGATTTGCTCATATGAGCGAGACACCGCTCGTTCTTGCCGATGTCCAAAGATCTGGTCCATCTACAGGTCAGCCAACATTGGGCGCACAGGGAGATATAATGCAGACAAGGTACGGCAGCCACGGGGATTTTGCAGCGATAACTCTCTCACCTAACAATATCCAGGAAACACTAGATTATACTATAAGAGCCTTTAATCTTGCAGAAGAATACAGAACGCCGGTATTTTTGATGCTGAGTGCCGATCTGGGTCACATGAGAGAGATGGTAAAGATACCGAAAGAAGTGAATACGTTCGAGAGAAAACAGCCAAAAGTGCCGCCTGAGGATTACATACCATTCGGTAAAGGAGAATATGGTAAAGAGAAGGTACCGGAGTTCGGTGTATTCGGTGATGGCTATCATACTTACGTTACGGGTTTGACTCACGACGAGAAGGGTTTTCCAGCTACAGATGACCAAGAAGATCATGATAGATTGATAAGAAGACAAGTGGAGAAGATATTGGATGATCGGGAGGAATTGACGGATGTGGAGAAAAGAAAGTTAGATGATGCTGATGTGGCTCTTCTATCTTACGGTATAACCAGTAGAAGTGCTATGGGCGCGCTTAAGAAAGGGAGAGAAGAAGGTAAAAAGTTAGGATACTTACGATTGAAGACTTTGTGGCCTTTCCCGATCAAAGAGATAAAAGAGTTATCTAAGAATGTTGATAAGATAGTCGTTGCGGAGATGAACCTCGGTCAGATATATCACAAAGTTGTAGAACATGCAGACTGTGAAGTTGGCTTAGCGGATAAGATCGGTGGTGAAGTTCATTCTCCTGATGAGATACTAGCGGAGGTGTGATGATGGAAGAAAAAGAGGAAAAGAGAAAGGTTGAGATGATTAGTGCTGCGGAGATACGTGATAAATACCTTAGAGATGAGATGATGCCGCATATCTTCTGTACGGGCTGCGGTATAGGTAATGTATTAGATTATACTTTGTGGGCAATGGAGAAGGAAGGGCTAGATATGGACAATACGGTCTTCCTCTCAGGTATTGGATGTTCCTCTAGACTTCCAGGTTATATCGATGTTGATTCGCTTCATACTACTCACGGTAGGGCTTTAGCCTTTGCCACCGGCGTCAAGATCACAAATCCGGAATTGAACGTTATAGTCTTCACAGGAGACGGCGACTGTATGGGTATAGGTGGAAATCATTTCATCCATGCCTGTAGGAGAAACATAGATATGACCGTTATAGCTGTCAACAATTACATATACGGAATGACTGGAGGCCAGGTCGCTCCAACCACACCAGAAGGAGATTATGCGACAACAGCTCCTCACGGTAATATAGAACCTCCATTCAACATGAGTGAGATGGCTGTTTCTTCTGGAGCTACCTATGTTGCAAGATGGGGTGTGAAAAGGCCCAATCAACCTATAAATTCGATACAAGAAGCTTTACAGAACAAAGGCATGAGTTTCATAGAGATGATGTCTCCATGTACTACAGCTTATTCTCGTCAGAACAAGATGGGGGCGATAGAGGAGTTCTGGGATTGGTATGAAGATAAGACTATACTAGCGGAGGAATACGAGCGGATAGAACAGTACGGGAGTGAAGAGGAGAAGGAAGAACTCAAGGAGAAGATAAAGATAGGCGTTCTTCATCAGGAGCAAAAAGAATCGCTCAGCGAACGTCTTCAGGCTCTTATAGAGGAGGTGCACGTATGAGAAAAGATATACGATTGTCCGGTAAAGGTGGCCAGGGGATCATGCTTTCAGGTTTCATTTTAGGTAAAGCCGCGAGCGTGTACCATGATTACAATGCTGTCCAGATGCAGAGCTACGGACCAGAAGCACGTGGTGGCGCCGCACGTTCAGAAGTCGTTATCTCAGACGAAGAAATAGGTTACTGTGGATTATATCAGGCTGATTATATGATGGCGATGTCGCAGGAAGCCTATGATAAGTACAACGATGATCTAGCTGATGATGCTGTTTTAGTTGTAGACCCTGGTTTGGTGAAAGAAGTGCATCACGATTACATCGGTATACCCGCAACGGAGATCGCTGAAGACGTAGGAGCTACAATTGTTGCTAACATAGTCATGCTTGGTGCGTTCAATGAGCTAGGAGATTTAGTACCTAGTGATTCATTAGAAACCTCTGTGGAGAATAGTGTTCCTAGTCGTTTCAAAGAGATGAATTTAAAAGCTTTGAACAGAGGGGTAGAAGAAGCGAAGAAGAAAGGATAAGAGAAAAGCAAAACTTTTCCTTCCTACATACCCACTATCATCATTCTTCCGAATATGATTGAGATCGAGTAAATCGTTATCGAGATCAAGATGGTTTGTCCAATAGTGTACTTAAATTCTACGGCATCTAACGAGTTTTCTATACCTTTGGTGAAGTAAGTGATCACGATCCCCATCATGATCAGATAGACGCCTATAACTGCAGAAAAAGCTACAGGTGAAATCATATCTACGCCGCCTAGATTGGTGAATACGTCCTCTAACATAAAATACAATGAGGAGATTATGCCCATAGTTACTGGTGCAAAGATCAGTGTGGTACCCTTCATCATCTCGACACTTTTCGAAAGCATGTTTTTCAGTTCGTTATCCATATCCTGAAGGTCCTGCTTGTAATTCGCAACTTTCATGATTGTTTTTCCAGCTTTTTCGGGATCCTTTTCTGATATTTTGATAACGGTCTTCATAGCGGTTTTGATTGTTTTTGATGGATGGTTAAGAAGTACGCCTTTATTTCCAAATAGAGTTTCCTCGATGGATAAACGGGTTATCTTTAATGAAGAAGATATTTCTTTGAACAGCTTACTCACTTCCGTATCTCTCAATGATTTCGAAGCTGTTATCAAGGCTTTCTCTAAAGAAGTTCCTTCTGCGATTCTACTCCCTAATTGGAAGAGAGCATCAGGAAACTGTTCTTCCATCTTGGAGATGCGCTCTCTTTCCTTTTTTTCTTTGTATGAGGTAGCAATACAGTAGTATGAAATAGGTACTATGAGTAAAAAGAAGAAGGGTAGGGGCATCGAAAATTCAAGTGATGTATAAAACAATGATATCACTAAGCCGATTCCTACCAATAGAACAGCGGAAATCAGAATGTGGATGGATTTACTTCTATTTTTTTGAACATCGACGGGTCTACGCATTCCAGGTCTCTTACCGATGATATGATACGAATACAGAAAAGCGCTTAGAGGAAAGACTACATTCATCAAGAATACTACGATTGGTAAAGTAACGGGGCTTGTATATTCTGCTCCTCCTCCGGTCATCCCTGTAATATCCAGGCCTCCAAGTGCCGCCATAGGAAGCATGGCGCCTACGATTAGGGGTAAGAGTATACCGACAGCAAAAAGAACTGTAGTAGGAGTTTGTAAAGAATTAGTAAAGTCTTCAACTTCCTGCTTTGTTCCTTCGATGACTATATTGTTAGCGCGTTTTAATGCATTTCTGAAGCCTTCATTTGTTTTTTCTAGCATAGCTGATCTTATCGCGTAGAGTGAACGCTTAAGATTTTCGTTCCATTCTCCCCATTCAATAGCAAAATTAAGAAATGATTCCTCTAAACTAACTTGTTCCCTCATGTAAACGTCCCAGGATATCTTTTTCAATCCGGAAGAGATGGGTTCTTTAGTATTTTCCGCCGCGAAAACCACCGCTCTGTGTAGAGAAGGATTTATTCTCATAGACATGCTCATGAAATTTATCGTCTCTGGTATTTCTCCAATGCAGTCTGCTTTCATCCTTTTTTCGACTAGTTCGGGATAATACGCTGTCACGACCATTGCGACAGCTGGGAAAATTGTCAACACTGGTATGCCAAATAACATTATCTGGATAAAGGATAGTTCTAAAAAAGTGTAAAAAAAGACTACAGCGATAAGGGATGAGATGAAGGTTAGTAAAGCTATGAATACAGCAAATGTCAATATCTCCTCGTACTCGAAATCCATGTTAATGAACTTCATCGTTCTCTTGAAGCTTTCTTTTTTATATTTCTCTTCTACTTTCTCTAATTCTTTCTTTTTTTTATCGTATGACCTCTTTCTTTTCCTGTATTTTTTGGAATCTTTCCCGTGGATAATTTCTGCCTCTTTGATTTTATCTTCAGCCTTTCTGAATTCTTTTCTTTTATCTAAAAATTCTTCTCTCTCTTTCTCTTTCTTCTTTTTTATTTCAATTCCGTCAGGTCCAATTTGATCGTTGATGGACCGGCAGACTTTTTTGTAAAGTTCAGGCATACTTCACCCTCTTCTTGAACCATTCGATCCATTCATTTTCTATTTTAGTATAATCTTTTTCTTCACCGTATTTTGATATCAGTGTCCAAAATTTGCTGTTGGCTTTTGTTACCCATCGTGGATTTAAAAGTTCCTCTTTCTCCTTGTTTTCAGCCATCTCCACCATTGTTTCTTTGATCGTTGCTCTCAGTTTTATGTTCTGAACAGCTTGATTGTAGGAAAGTCCCCAGGAACGTGCAATTTCTCCTATTTTCTCAGAGTTTCTCTTCAGGTAGTCCGTAGCTTTTAACCCCTGATTATAACCCATCAATTCTGAAAATCTATCATCAGAAAACTCAGAGATCTCGATCAATCTCCTCTGTTGTTTTTGGGCCCCTCCTGGTCGAACAATACCAGCTATGACGACTACATCTGTAGCGGAAAAACTTTCTTTTGATATCCCGATGTCATGAACAACTCTTTCGTAAATACTCTGCGAACTGTTACCATGGATGGTGCCCATCACAGCGCTGCCCGCTGTTCCGGCACGCATAGCCTCGTAAAGTGTCTTTGCTTCTTTTCCTCTTACTTCTCCCATGACTATTGCGGATTCTCCAAGTCTGAGCGCGACCCTGAGTACATCGTTCGCTTCTAAATCTCCTTTGTAGTTCCCCGAACTTATCATTGTACTCTGAACGTTATATCCGACGGATTGCATTTCTGAACTCGGCAGTTCTCTAGTATCTTCAATTGTTAGGATACGTTGTGATCTTGGAAATTCCATCATCATCGCACCTAAAAGGGTGGTCTTCCCGGCTCCTCTGCTTCCGCCTACTAAGATTGTGCTCCTACCGTCTATAAGAAAAGAGATAAGACCCGCAGCTAAAGGAGTCATGCTTCCAACTTTGATGAGTCTCGGTAAAGTCCAAGATATCTGGCTTCTTCTTCTTAGAGCTAGAGCTATGCCATCGGAACTTAGAGGTGACCCTATCGCCGTAACCCTAGTATCGTATTCAGAGAGATCGGCTTCTAAAACGGGAAAAGCCTCAGAAAAAGGTCTGCCGCTCTCGATCCTAAAGCGAGAAAGTATGCTATCCATATCTTTTGAAGATAAGTAGATATTGGTTCTACATTTCCTTCTAATACTTTTAGAGCTTTTTATTTCAACGTAAACCTCGTTCCGTTCCACTGGAGCATCAACATAGATGTCCTCTACTCTCTCATCGGACAACAGTGTTTCTAAAACTCCATAACCAGCAGTATATTTGGCTAGTATCTTAGATAACCTTTTGATTTCACTCAGTTCACCAGTTCTGCTATCACCCAACTTTTGTTCTTGAGATTCTACACTTTTTTGGATCAACGACATGCCTCTCTTTTCGATATAATTTTTTATCCTCCCTTGTTCGCTCATATCCGGGCCAGAGGAAAAACTATCGACTAGAGCATATTTCAACTTTGATACTAATTTAGCTTTACTACTTTTCATCTCATACTCGGGAGGAAAGATATGGTAAAGATCTTCAGTTTCATCTCTCAATCTAAACAATTGGACTAGAGTATTTTCTATTTTATATTCTTCCACGAGTTCTGCTTGATCAGGCGGTGTAGGTTTAAGCCAGGTGTGAGAAAAACTTGGTCTAACTCCTTCAGTCTTTTCCATTGCTCTTTTTAGTCCTTCAACCACCCGCTCTCCATCCGTACTATTTAACTCTTGAAAAATATCCTTAGAACGCACGGTCATTCACCCCTTTATCCCGAATCCCTCAGCGAATACGTCAGATCTCAATTTGAGAGCCTTATCACCTATGATGCTTAGTTCCTGCTTTAGGTCTTTTTTACAATCTAGGCACCTTTTGCTTTTTTTTATCTTATTCTTCAGTTGGGGGATTTTCTCGTATATTATACCTGGATCAGAGATAAATTCTCTTTTTAACTCTGGGTAAAGCAAGGATGGGCTGAGTTTACATTCTTTGCATTCATCCCCATCTGGGATTCTTGAAGAAAAACTTTCTATCTCGTTAACTATATCTCTTAATTGGGTCAGTATCTCGACCTGTTTTTCATCAAGTTTTTTCTCCATATAGTCAGATATCACGATAGAGTCGATTTTGTAAACGTCACTTAAAGCCAAAATCAAACCAGAAACGCAATGCTTGAAATGAAAATCATTACCACATTCCTTGCAGCTGATGGTGAGCGTTCTTTTTTTGTTGTTTTTGCTTTGGACGTGATCGCAGGAAACTATCTCTGAGTCATCCATTATTTCACTTGAAAAGCGGCAAAGATTAGGTAGTAATATATTTATGGGGTCCTTTTAAATCAAGAACTTTTGGAATACCTTATTTGAGGGCTTCAGCTTCTATCCCATGTTCTCTTTCAACAGCTTCTGCAAATTCTTCAGCAGAACCGTGGACCGTGAAAACTTTACTTGGGTCGCATTTTTCTACAAAATCGAGCAGTTCGTCAAAACCTGCATGATCAGAAAAAGGAAATTGTGAATCGATCTCCATCGAATTATAGAATGGAAAAAAGGCACACCAGCCGGAGAGATAGGTAGTAGTTCCACCATTTATTTTAGCTTCTTTGACAATACTTCCCGAAGGTTTTTTTAATTCTCCTGGTGGGACAATAGCTGTATAATTTCCTTCAGGTTGGTCCCAAATTTTGTATTTCAAGCCTACATCGTAGTTATTGTAGACTTCGGAGATCTCTGCAATTTTATCAGTGGTATAGGGGGTTTCTCCTATCTCATTCAAAAGAGCGATCACCTCCTGCGCCTTGCCGAATTGATACGCTCCGAATACAACTGGTCCTTCTTCGATCTGTTGTTTTGTCCAAGCGATCAAATCTTCAGTGACATTTTCTTTAGGCGGTAACTGATACTCGCTCTTCCCATAAGTGGATTCTATTATCAGAGTTTCGCAGTCGTAAGGCACGGCTCTCTTGCAAGTCTTTCCGCCGTAGGGATTGAAATCGCCGGTATAAAGAATATTGTCGACTTTTACCATCGCGGATCCAAAGACATGTCCGGCAGGATAGAGCGTTACTTCAAAACCGTTTATATCTTGTTTAGAACCGTACAGGATCTCTTCACCTCTTTTTTCACCCTTTCGCGCTTCTAAGATATCTAGAGTAGGAGGTGTCATGTACGAATCTTTGACAAGATGATCTAGATGTCCGTGTGTAACGACACCGTTCTTTACTTGTCTCGATGGATCTAAAATTATTTTTTTATCATCTTTTTTTATCGTTATCCCGTGTTGATGTTTTATCTTCATTTTTCTTTCCCCTCTGGATTGTATTCAAAACTATACCTTGTGGGGATCCTCCGTTCTAACGTGGTCCAATAGGGACATTCCTTGCACTTGTAGCCAAGGGTCACTGAGCCACCGAATATAGTCTCGTTTTTCCTCTTCTCAAGTTTGTTTCCACAAACGGGGCATTTTCCTTTAAGTGATTCTTTTTTATCACTCTTTCTAGCGTAGATATCGGTCTTTATGAACGGGGCGGTGACCGCGAGTTTTCTGATACGCTCGAAACCGACGGTAAAATTTGGATTCTTGTTCTTTAACTCACTGAGAACCAAATTTCTCAATTTGTTGAGAGAGTTGATGCCCTTATTCCTCCTCATCACGTATCTGAGCGCACTCTTGACCACCTCGTCGCTCGGGATGGAATAGGACATCGAAGGTATATATGTATAGTTTTACTTATCAATTTGGTCCATGAAGGAATAGAGTCGGATTAATGAATTTTTGAAATTGGTATCACCCTATTATCCTATTGGATTATATGCCTAACAAAAGATTTTAAATAATGCTAGTCTAATCTTAGTTTATGCATATAACAAATACTGAAAAGATAGAGGGTAAAGAGATAGTACAGGATCTTGGTTTGGTAAGAGGGAATACCGTAAGAGCTAAAAACGCCGTCAGAGATTTCACCCAGGGTATAAGGAACATCTTCGGTGGTGAACTCAAAGCTTACTCAGATCTAATGACCGACGCCAGGGAAGAAGCTCTAGGAAGGATGGTACAGGAAGCCCAGAGATTGAACGCGGATGCGGTGGTAAATGTAAGATTCATGACATCCAAGATCACGGGAGGAGGTGCGGAAATACTAGCCTATGGAACCGCAGTGAAGTTGAAGAGCCCGCCTTCAGGATCTCAAAGTTCTACAGTTCAGGAAACACCGCCTCCAGCGCCTGAAAACCCGTGAATAAAAACATCTTTTTTAAAAATTTCTTTATCTAGGAAGGATTATTTGTATTCTTTACAATAAGGACAGAACCACCTTCTATTTTCCGATATAAATTGCATATCGTGATCACAATCTGGGCATGGTTCTTCGGATCTCTTAAAATCTAAGAAATTATTTAATTGTCCGAAATCCTCGGTTAAATCGCGTTTACAGAATTTACACCATGCCGCATCAGTTGGAATTCTTTTCCCACAATATGGACATCTCTTTGTTGACTCCCTAATAAATTCTCTCAGTAGAAGAGCTATTATGATAACTACAAGAATAAATATGCCTAAACAAATCAAACAAGGTATAGATAAAAAAAATCGTCGGGAAAACCAGAGGTTGAAAAAGTATACACTCTCTATAAGAACATTTGATGCATAAATTAATCCAAGGAGTAGTATTTCGATCATTTAGGCAGATCTCCTCTCCGGTTTTGTTTGTAAAGTCACTAGAGATTGACTATTTAGTCCGCTCGTACATCTTCACCGCGGATTCGACTGCATTCTTGGCGCGTTCTATTCTCTCTTCGGCCTGCATCCTGCTCATACCTGGGCCTGTTATTCCAAGACTTACTGGCTTATCGTATTCTAATTCCAAGTCAGTTATCTTTCTCGCGGCATGAGACATGACGGTCTCGTCGTGTTTTGTTTCTCCTTTGATTACAGTGCCTAAGGTCACAACTCCGTCGATATTGTCCTTCTCTAGAAGCTTTTTGATCCCGAGAGGCATATCGAAAACTCCGGGAACGCGCATCACTTCTTCCACTTCAGCGCCTAAAAACTCCGCATGCTCTTCCGCTCGTTCTAACATCATCTGATTTATATCGTAATTGAATTCCGAAACAACTATTCCTAATTTCATATTTTTTTCCATATTATATCACCTCAAAGGTCCAACATCAGGATATCCTTCCCTTGCTCCTTGACCGGCTTTTTCTTCCAAGCGTTCTGGTCTGAACAGCAGATCGTAAACATTTACTGCATGTTCTCTAGCCCGTTTATCAGCGAGTTCCTTAAGTTCTTTTTCGTCTTCGGCTTCGTCTTCATGTACGAAGACCTCGATTATATGTGTATCGCTTTCTATCTCTACATAAAGTAGAGCTTTTGAAGCCTGATCGGCACATTGTTTATCTATTGGTTCAGGTCCAGGCATGCCGAGAGCGATAACGATATCGCATCCCGAATCTATCAGTTTTTTTGAAGCTATAGCTAGGTCTTTGATGCCCGGTACAGTATACCTTTCGATCTCATAGCCAGTTCCGGTCTTGGAAAGTTCGTCAACTACGCTTTTATACATGTCGTATCTAGCGAATGTTGTGTCAGCGATACCTATCTTTTTCATCTATTCTTCATCCTCCTCTTCCTCCGCCTTTTCTAGTTCTTTTTTCATGCTGTACCAATCTATTATCTTCCTAATTATGTATCTTGTACTATCTAACTCGTGGCTGTGATGGGACAACCTTTTGACCTCTATATCGTCCATGCCTCTTACCCTCAGGTCTTCTTTTAATTTTTCTTCTGCGTGTCTTTGATCGTATCCAAGAGCTATAATATCTGGATCCACTTCTTCCACGGTATCGAATTTGTCCTCTTCACTTCCTACTATAGCTTTGTCTACTGGTTTCAGCGCTCCGACCATTTCCCTTCTTACTTCCTCGTCCATCAAAGGTTCGTGTTTGTGCTCTCTAACAGTTTTATCACACGCGATCACAACCACCAATTCATCTCCCAATTCTTTAGCTTCCTGGAGATAATGGAGATGACCTAAATGCAGCAGATCGAATGTTCCTCCTGCCATAACACGAGTTTTAGACATCCTTTTCTTTCACAGCCTCTTTTATCTTTTTTCCTTCGATGAGAGGAATATCGTTTTTTTTACCATATGTTCTAGCTTCATCTTCGTCTAAACTATCTCCTTGGTCCGAAAGCATTTCACAGATGGTCATACTGGGATAGAGGTCAGTCAACTTTAATAGAGCAGTAGTCAATTCTGTATGTCCTTCTCTTTCTGAGATCAATCCTTCTGTCGCGTTGAGCAAGAAGACATGTCCTGGAGTTCTAAATTCCTCGCCAAAACGCTGTTGTGCCTTTTCTGTGGATGTTTCTTTTAATTCTGTTGCTAAATTTGCAAATCTCTGGATAGTCAAAGCTCTATCTATATCGGTGATACCGGTAAAGGTGTCTCTATGGTTGATGGTGAGAGAAAATGTAGATCTCTCATCGTAGGGTATATCGTCGGCCTTCATCTCGGAAAGAAGAGAGTATTCATCCGAGGTTATTTCGAAGACATCACTCAAGTAGGGCATCTCTAGTTTCTTCCAAGTTTCTGGAGGGACTGTGACACAGATCAGCCCACCTGCATCCCTTCTTAAAGTCCTTATTTTCTGGGGGGTTATCTTTTCGGAGGGAGTGACAAGATCGACCTCATCTTCCCTCTCATCAGC
>SL_8KL_010_SEDDRAFT_10004415_pt1 | contig 11321 bp, 10 predicted proteins | sample SodLakKL_010_SED_4_FD_11160 | JGI IMG/M metagenome (IMG submission 11160) | reverse complement strand
CTGTTACCTCCCCATCTCGCAAAGCTACAAAACCCTTTCCCCCATCGGCAAGGGCTTTTAGCTTTTTTTGAAGGCTCTCCTCCAGTTCTTTATATGCAGGTAAGAACGGGACCATCTTTTTTTCTTCTTCGTACCCTTCCCGAACCAGTTTTAAAGCTCCCGGGAGGTGTTCTGCTTCCAGCTCCCTGATAATGAATTTAACCAATTTTCCACCTCTATTCAATTTGTCCATCCCCTTTTCCTTTCCCGAGACCCAGAACTCCCAGGAACAATAAAATCCAGAGAATTGAATTTCCCCCGGCATGGACGATAAAAGCAGCAAAAGTATTCCCTGTATACCGCGCCACCCAGGGAGCGATTAGCATCCCGGGAAGCATTCCAATAAAATGCCATTTTAATCCGGCGTGAACCAGCCAGGCCCACATCAATCCGTTTACCAGCCAGGCAAATTCCCCAAAAAGACCTTCCTGCAGTGGCAGGATAAAACCCCGCCACATTAATTCTTCGCTAAACATTGCGATAATATGCAGCAGAATGAAAAGAAAAAAGAGTCTCCAGTTACCCTGGAGGGGAGTGCCCATAAACTCCCGGGGAGGAATTCTAAATTTTTTCAGGGGATTGAAGGGGGCAGGAAGATAAGAAGGTGGCTGCAGCCACCTTACCCGGGCCATTTTTTCCCAACAGGTTCCAGCACCTGGTCCAAAAAAAGTGTAGCAACCAGAGCCAGGACAATAATCAACCAGTCTCCCCTTGGGATTGGAAAGAACCGAAACCTTTCCATAATCACCTGCAGGGAAATGGACCCGCCTTCCAGGAACACAAACAGGATAAAAGCAAGGGGCCAGAGAGGAATGACCGGCAACCACAAGAAGAAAAAGAATGTGGCAAGCAAATTCCACCCCTTTTTCACTAAAGCCGGTGTCCAAAGATGGATGCCCAGATAAATCAAAACTCCCGGAATTGCAAATAATACTAACTGGAAAAAGAAAGGCATTTTAAACCCGCCTTTTTTCGGGATTTTGCTCGTTTAACCTTCCACCCTCCCCGGATCGGGATCCAGGAAAAAGATAATTAAATTGACCAGTCCCAGGACAATAAAACCCGCCAAACTTCAGTCCATGCCGGAAATTACACTTCTTCTCCAGTCATATCCTGTCTTTTCGTTTTAATTATTCTACCCTGAATTCTTTTCTCCCCCCTTCTTAATAAATATTTTACGGCTTAAAAAATATTGCAAACCCACTGCAGGGAAAATCATAACTTTAAAGAATGAATAAAGGGACAGGGGGAATCCTTCCATGGCCATAACAACCAAGGAGTGGCTGAAAATCAATGACCTGCTGCTCCTCCTTGGAGACGAAACCAGTGTTAAGAATTACAGCTCTACTCTTTTAAAAGGGATTGGTCAGTTGATCCGTTATAACTGGGCCCACATTTTTTTCCATAAACCCCATCAGCAGCTCCAGGAAGATCATTTCTCAGTGGGAATCAGCGATAAAACTTTTTCCAGCTATAATTCTTACTATCACAGGCTCGATGATATTCGGAAAATTACCTTTGATCAGACTTCTCCCATCAGGAGTACCCAGGTTATGGATTACCCCAGGTGGGAAAACACCGAATACTTTTCCGATTTTTTAAAGCCAAATAATTTCTACTATCTTTGCGGAATAGATATCCACTACCCCAATCAGCTCATAGCAACCCTGACCTTTATCCGGGGAAAAAATGAATTGGATTTTTGTGACAGGGATCTATTGATCCTTAAAAAGATTTCCCCTCACTTTGGGATCCACCTGGCCAATTTTTTCGGCCTGAAAAAATACCAGGTCTGGACGGATAATTTCAGCTTTACCCAGCGGGAATGTGATATCGTGGAGCTTCTTGCCCATGGTTCAACCAACAAGCACATCGCTGCCGAATTATCCATATCTGTAAATACAGTAAAAAAACACCTGGGAAATATTTTCGAAAAGGTCGGTGTTAACAGTAAACTGCAGTTAATTTCCAAAATCAGCAGCCTTTAATTTTCCTTTCTCCAATAAATGGGGAGAGGTAAATTTTTTGTACAGGAGGAAAAAATGGATTTAAAAGAAAGCGGTTTAAAAAAACTGGGAGAATTTTATTGTAAAGAAAAAGAGAAAGACTTCTTCCGTAATTGCCTGGCCTTCAAAGAACCCGGCTTTTCCCAGGTCTTTCTCTTAATCGGGTCCTTTTTTTTCCTTTTTTCAATTTTTGACCTTTTAAACCTCGCCTGGAGTACACCTCTTTTTATTACTCTTATTTTGCGCTCCGTTTTTCTTTTGTTTTCCATTTTTTTATTTTTCACCCTAAAAAAAACGAGAGGCACTCCTCTCTTTATCAACCTGATTTCTTTATACCTTGGGGCAGGAAGTTTTTTTCTCCTGATGATCAATGTTCTTTACGGGACAAGCTTCAACTTTTTTCTCCAGGCTTTTTCTGCTTTTTTAATTACTTTCTCCATTTACCACTTGCTCCCCAACCCATTAAACCGCAAGGTTTCTCTTTCCATAATATTTGGCCTGGGATTCGTTTTGATTTCCTATTATCATCACCAGACTCCCTTTTTTCCAACCCTTGCGGTTGCATTCCATCTACTGATCATAAACGCCTTCAGCCTCTACACAGCAATGCGAATCGGGCTTTTGCAGCGTAAAGATTACCTGCAACACAAGGCGATGGAAAAACTAGCGGTTACCGATCCCCTGACCGGAATTGCCAACCGGAGAAAATTTAAAGAAACCCTCGACCAGCTTTTTTCCGAGGCCAAGCGCTACAATACTGATTTTTCCCTGGTTATCTTCGACATAGACAATTTTAAAGAAATAAACGACCGGGGAGGCCACCTTTTAGGAGACAGGACGCTGGTCATGGTAGCGGGTATCGCTTCGGCTGTTAAAAGGGGAAGCGATCTGCTGGTGCGCCTCGGAGGAGACGAATTCGCCATATTAATGCCCTCTACCGGCGGGCCGGAGAGCAACAACCTGGCAAAAAGACTGGCTACAGCTATTGCATCAACAGGAGAGTCTTTTCAGTTTTCCCTGACCTGCAGCTTTGGGGTATCCAGCTCCAGGACCGGAGATATAGGGCCCGAAGAACTGGTAAAAAGGGCTGACCAGCAGCTGTACTTGTCCAAGGAAAGCGGAAAAAACCAGATTTCCTGGGATCACGGGCCCGAACTGATTCGCTTTTCCCGGCCGGGATAAAACACTTCCTTTTGCTTTTTTATGGCCCCTTCTTTAAGGACACCTTTCAAAATGAGTATTTTCCTAAAAACCTTAAGAACTATTTCTCAACGAAAAAGATCAACTCCGGCGCGAAACCGCCGGAGCCATCTTTTCTTACCCCTGAACAAAAATTGTTTTCAAAAAAACCGCTTTATGGACTTAAGATAAACTTCCTGCTGCTCTTCTTCTCCCTTAGTTTCCTGTCTTGAGACTTCAATAGCAGCCGTATATCCACGGAAAGGGTACCTATCTATAATTGCGGAACCAGGCAAAAAACCCCTGTCTTCTTGAATAGATTGTCCTAAATTTTCCTGTAAATCTATCTCGAAGTAAAATTTGATCCAGGCCGGGCAAAAACCTTCCCTCTCCGAACAAAAGAGCAAGCCCTCGGTAAAAGCAAAAACCCCTTTTTCTTCCTTGTCAGCAAAAATAAGCCGGGGAAGAACAATTGAAGCCAGGAGAGTTTCAATATTTATTTTTTCCTTTGGTTCTTTCAAACTATTTCCTCTCCTCCCCTGGGCACTCTTGTTTTTGGCTGTCTTTTTAATATAACAGAATTATCCCAGAAAAAAATCACCCCAATGGGTAATTTTTGGCCTGGGGGAAAATTGGAAAAGGTTTATTATATTTAAAGAAGGAAAGCTTAATGCCGATAATTGATTTATCACCTAAAACTCTACCGAAAGGAGATTTCTTATGAGAAAGTTGGTCCTTATATCTATTTTAACCCTTTTCTTTTTTGGTGGTTGTTCGGGAATCTACCTGGCAAAGCTGGAAATGGTTTACCCTGAAACCCCAAATGACCTCCTTTTCGCCGATGAAAACATCCAGATTGCCTTTGCTCCATATGTCACCGAATCACTTAACTGTAAACTTAAAAACCTCCAGGGAGATAATATTGAAATTATCTGGCCTGAAGCAAGGATTACTGACAGCCAGGGGATTGTTTTTGACCTTGTTTTACTGGGAGAAGAAGAACCAGGCCCCGAACTGAAAACACAGCCCAGGACAATCGATCCCGGGGAGATAATCGAGGAAAGGCTGGTTCCCCGGGATAATATATACTACAACGTTGAAACCAGGCAATGGAGCCTGTTACATATCGTTCCTACAGAAACATCATCCCTTTCCTATGTGCGGAGCCTGGAAGGAGAGAAAATTGAGTTATTGCTCCCGGTAAAAGCAGGTGATGAGGTATACGAGTACCATTTCCAATTTACCATCGATCTTCAACTCTGGGGCCAGCCTGACCTGCCACCTCGTTTTTAATAAGAAATATTTAATCCGGGTAAATAACCAAATAAATTAACCCAGTAACTTAACTGGGTTTGGCTACACTTTCATGTATTGAAAACTTACAATGGCTAGTATAAAGGAAATGCAATAATTATCAAAATTCCCCAGGGACTTTCCAGGCATAATGGAATTTCCTGAAGCCCACTTAACCCATACAACCCCTACAAGCTCAAGCTAACTTTTTCTAATCCTTTGATACTAGATTACTTCCAGGAGACAAGTGCTGAATTTGCTTTCACTGGAAACAATCTTCCCCCTGGTTGAAAAGTTTCACCCTGAACCTTAAGAAATAATTAAAGCCCAAAACTAGTCCTCTAATCAATTTTGGATGCCTCAGTTCATAAGCAGGAAAGCTAATTTTATTCGGTCTCCTTTATACTCCTTGACCAGTCCCAAAAGCCCGCCTGCCTTTCCCGGGTTTTCTTTTCAAACAATTCCAACCCTTAAGGGTTATTTCCTGATTTTTTCTTGTTTATCGAAGATATTTTGCGCATTCTTTATTGCCTCTAAAGCTTCCTGGGCCTGCAAAACCTGGCTTAACCTGTCCGAGAGTTATTTTTATTCCCTTTCTGCCAGGCGCTGCTTTCCACTCCGGTCCGTACATTAGTAGCATTCTGCCACCGTCCCTTCCTATTCCAGGGGGTAAATTTCAACACCCTGAACTACTCGATTTAGTAAACCCTCTGGATTGGGATTGTCGGGATTGATTCCAAATTTTATGGACATTAAAGTAGCGAGGATCTGTGCAACCAGGATATAGGGAAAGAGGAGAAAAATTTCCTGCTGCGGTTCTTCGAAATTAAACTCCGTATCAGCCAGTCCTTCAATTTCCGGCCAGTTTCCAGCGAAAAATGCTGTTATTTTTGCCGTTTTTTCTCCAGTGATTTCCCGGAGTAAATCCCGCTCGTATTTCCGGGGGTGGTTTTGTCCCGAAGTAAAACCAAAAATCATCGTTTTATCGTTGACTACCGACTTCGGCCCGTGCCTGAAACCCAGGAAAGAATCGGAACTGCAGACAATTTTTCCTGCGCTAAGTTCCAAAANCTTTAAGGAAGCCTCTCGGGCCAGGCCCAGGAAGGAAGAGGTTCCCAGGAACACAGCTCGCTCAAAATTCTCTCCAGCAAGGTTTTCGATTTTTCCCATATCTTCCTGAAGTATTTTCTCACCCACCTCGCAAGCCCATTTTACATCAGCGGTAGTTTCTTCCAGGCCTTTGGGACCAAAAATCAAGAGGGAGGCAAGGACCATTGTCGTAAAACTTCCGGTCATTGCAAAACCCTGATCATTTGCTTCTTCGGGCATTAATAGGAGCAGTGAATTCGGATCATCCTGGGCCATTCGGGCAAGAGAACCCTGGGGATTACAGGTTAAAAACAGGTGGTAAATATTATTTACAAACCTGTTTGCCAGTTTAACAGTTTCAACACTCTCGGGGCTATTACCCGAACGGGCGACTGAAATCAGGAGAGTTGGGACGTCCCGAGAAAGGTAACTATTGGGGCTGGTTATGATATCTGTAGTGGGAATTGATTCTAGCCGGTCCCAATATCGCCCCAGGTAGGGTGCAACTGTTGACCCCACGAAGGAAGAACTCCCAGCTCCAGTAAAAATAATCCGGAGCCTCTCCCCTGTAGAAGCTCTTTCTAAAAATTCATCTATTTCCCCCTGTTTATTTTCAATAATTTCTCTGGTTTTTTCCCATAGACGGGGTTGTTGTTCAATCTCCTTTGCTGTAGTGAAAGCATCTATTTGCTTCACACTTACCTCCTCCTTCCGAAATTTTTTTTATCGATTTTTTCCTAATAACAATAGGGAACCCATCATTTTGCCAGTACCAATTTACCCAGAAATAGTTTGCTTTCTACTCAAAAACAACCCGGTATTCAAACTTGTCTCCCCTTGCAATCCCAACAGTATATTCAACCAGAAGATGCCCGCTATAGGTTAATCTCTCGATCATCATGCTGGGAGAGTGGGGTAAATTTTGCAGGATTTCCGCTTCTTTCTCCCTGGTCAGGACAGGGAAAAAACGTTCCTCGGCCATGGTCAGAGATACTCCGTGCTCGTTGGTAAGAACTTCATAGAGAGGGTTTTTCTCAAGTTTTTCCCCAGTAATCCCGGGGAATTTTTCATGGGGAATGTATGTAGTTTCCAGCATCATGGGCTCACCATCAGCAAGGCGGAGACGGGTAAATTTATAAACCTTTTCCCCTGGTTTTAGGTTCATTTTTTTTGCGATCTTCCCTGAACAATTTTCCACGGTGAAATTAACTACCTGGGATGAAGGAGTCTTCCCCAGTTTTCGCATTTCTTCAGTAAAACTATAAAAAACAAGTAGATCCTGCCTTATTTTCGCAGGCTTGACAAAAGTTCCTCTTCCGTGTTCTTTGTAAATATAACCATTAACTTCCAGGTCCTGCATTGCCTGGCGGACGGTAGCCCGGCTTACCTCGTAAAGTTCACATAACTCTCTTTCCGGGGGCAGGCGGGTATGCTGGGTCCACTGCCCAGTCGCAATCTTTTCTTTAATTATATCTGCTAGCTGGCAATAAAGGGGTAACCTGCTTTTTTTGTCTACTTTATCCACCCGGGAACCTCCTACTGGTTATGTGATCATTACCAATTTAATTTTATTATATGGGTATTCCCTAAAACAGTCAAAAACACTCTCTTCTTTTCTCACCCTTCCATTGGGTAAGGGCATGAATTAGGTCTTTCTTTTAACAAAATAACTAATTATTGTTTCATAATATCCCCCATCTTCCTTCCTTTTAGCTCACCCCGTAAATGTGATCTAAATTACAAAAACAACTGGTGAAATGTGCGATAATGTATTATAGGAAATTATTATTGAAGGAGGGCAATTTACCATGACAAAAAAGACGCTTTTAATTGGACTGGTTTTAGGGCTGGTGATTTCATTAGCAGGTTGCGGTACGTTTTTCCTAAGTTCCGATACCGGGACCCTGGCCTTATACTTAGCAGACCTTCCTGGAAACGTAGATGCGGTAAACGTTGTCCTTGATCGGGTGGAAGTTAAAATAAATGGAGAACAATGGGAGCTCATAAATGACTTCAGTGACGAGGGAGAAACTGAAACTTTTGACCTGCTTAAACTCCAGTATATGGAAGCCCTGCTTGGAGAAAAAGAACTGCCTGCAGGGGAATACAGCCAGATTAGGCTTGTTTTAGCAGCCCCAGAGGAAGGAACATCCCAGCCCCAGGATTTATCCCAAACCTCTCATATTGTAAAGGATGGAGAGGAAATTCCACTTTTTATTCCCAGCGGAACAGCGACAGGCTTAAAAATCCATCATAAGTTCACTGTTGAAGCTGGATTAATTAATGTCTTAATCCTTGATGTGGATGTAGAAAAATTAATTGAAGCAGGAAAAAGCGGAGATCATATTCTTCATCCCACCAAGTTTATTTACGTAATTGACCCAACAACTACAGGGGAAATTACCGGAAAGGTTCTTGAGGATAACGGTAATAATGGAGAGGATTCAGAAGGTGTACCCATTAAAATAACTGCCTACCGCATTGAAAATGAAGAAGAAGAGGAAATTGCAACTGGCTGGGCGGCAAATGAAGAGGATCAGGGAAATAATATCAATATCGGGTTCTTTAAACTCAGGGGGTTGCCCGAGGGTGATTACAAATTAGGTTTTTCGGCTGAGGGTTATGAAGATAAAACCTATGAAGGTTCTATTGAAGTTAAAGCAGGAGAAACAAAAGACATAGGTGACATATACCTTGTAAGAGAGGGTGGTTAAAAAATCTTAGGCCCGGTTTTCCGCCGGGCTTTTTCTTTTTCAAAAATAAATTTGACATAATTATTTTTTTATATTATATTAGTTAATAAACGTTAACTAACTAAAAAATATTATCCTGGAAAAGGAGGTGTTTTTTCTGGGAGAAAGATTGCCTACCCGTGAAAGAAAAAAAGAAATAACCCATGCTGCCCTGGAAATCATAAACACAGAAGGTTTCTCTTCTCTTACTATTCGTAAAATTGCCCGCCGCAACAATATTTCTGAAGCTGCGATATACCGACACTTCCAGAGTAAAAAGGAGATAATTGATCACCTCTGTTCGATCCTTTTCATTGACAACCCGGTAATATCCTGGATCCAAAAACGCAGGGGTAATCCTTTTGACCTCCTGGAAAAAGCCATGGAACAGCAGTTAGCCTGGATCGAGGATAATCCGCTGTTTACGGCGATCCTTTTCCAGGAGGAATTATTCCTGGAATATCCGGACATCCGGGAAAAATTTAACTTTTACCGCGGCTACAAGGAAAAAACCATCGAACAACTAATTTCCACCGCCCAGGAACAGGGGCTGGTTGCCAGGGATGTTAACCCCCGGATATTTACCCTTCTCTACATGGGCAGCATCCGGATTTCCGTCTTACGCTGGCGCAACGAAGGTTTTTCCTATTCGCTGAAAGGAGAAGCAAAAAAAATAACCGGGGAGCTATTCAAGCTCCTTCGGTCAGCACAAAATTAATTCCTTTTTTTCCAGTTATCCTTATTTCACAAACGAAACCCAGAGCGAGAGGTGTAAACTTTGAAAAAACTTCTTGAAAATCGGTCTTTGCGGATATTTGTTGAATTGTTCTTTTTATTTTTGTTTGGTTTTTTAGCTTTTCAGGGTCGAATCCAGATCTGGCTGGTCTTTTTAATCCTGGGAATAATTCTGGCCTTGATCTGGGGGAGATTTTTCTGCAGTTGGATCTGCCCCATGGCGACGGTTTTTCGCGGTATCGACTGGCTTTACAAAAAATTATCCTTAAAAAGATTTCAAAGTCCCAGGGTTTTGAGAAAAAACTGGATAAGGTGGCTTGCCTTTATCCTTCTCCTGGGAATAATGTTAATTTCCAGGCGAATGGAACTCGAGATTCACCTCCTTTTATATATTTTTGCCCTGGCAATTTTTATCAGTCTTTTTTTCCAGGAATATTTCTGGCACCGTTACCTCTGCCCCTTTGCTGCTCCGCTTTCTTTTACAGGCAAAAAAGCTAAAAATCACCTGCAAATTAACCCAGAAAGCTGCACCGGATGCGGCTTATGCAATAAGGTCTGTCGGGGGGAAGCTATCATTACAAAATCTTCCGGAAAACGGGAAATAAATCGGGGGGAATGCCTGGTTTGTGTGAACTGCCAGCAGGTCTGCCCTGTAAAGGCCATTGATTGGAATTGAAATAAAGGCATAAAAAAGCCCTTATAACCCTGAAAATCTCCCATGGTTATAAGGGTTTTTTTTGATTCTAATTTAATTTCCTACTTGCCGTTAAACTCCCCTCTTTCTATTAATCCCACGAAAATCCTAACCAGATCCGGATCAAATTGAGTCCCCGCACATCTCTTTAATTCTTCTATGGCTTCTTCCCTGGTCATAGCTTTTTTATAGGGGCGGCCATTGACCATAACATCATAAGCATCAACAATGGACAATATCCGGGACAAGAGGGGAATATTCGTTCCCTTGAGTCCGCGGGGGTAACCTTTTCCATCCCAGTGTTCGTGGTGAGACAGAATCTCCTCGGCAATATGGGCAAATTCTCCGGTAGAATTTGCAATATGAAAGCCCGTTTCGGGATGTTTTTTTATCTCTTCCCATTCCTGGGAATTAAGTTTCCCCGGTTTATTTAAAAGCTCGCTGGTAAGGGAAATTTTTCCGATGTCGTGCATCGAAACCACTAATTTTAATCTTTCCCGCTCGGAAAGGGGTAAATTTACCTTTTCTCCTATTCTCCAGGCCATTTTCTTCAACCGCCAGGCATGTTCTTCTGTTTCATCGCTTTTTACCCCCAGGGTTTTTAACATCGAGGATAAAACCGCGCTTCTGGCGCTGCGGTTTTCGGATAGCTTGTGGCGGTACATTTGATCCTCGGCTTCTTTTAACACCGCTTCAATATCTTTTTCCTCGTTCACCTTTTCTCCCGTTCCCCAGGAAATTGAAATAGGCAGGCCATTAATGTATTCCCGATTGCACGCTTCTTTAATTTTTTTCCCAACCTCTTCAGCTTCATTTCTCTTGGTTTGGGGTAGGAGAATAACAAATTCATCTCCTCCCCAGCGGCAGATCACATCTTTCTCTCTTGAATTTCCCTCTAAAACCCGGGCCACCCGGACCAGGATCCTATCCCCCATTTTGTGACCGTAAGCATCATTCACCAGTTTCAAACCATTTATATCAGCAATAATAATGCTCATGGGAAGATCCCCGTTTTTTCTCACTCCATCTATTTTTTCTTCCAGGAAAGTCCGGTTTTTTAAACCAGTCAGGGTGTCATGATAGCTCATGTAGTCCAGTTTTTCTTCGTGTTTTTGCCGCTCGGTAATATCGATGGAAAGAGTTCCGAATAGTTTTTCTTCTCCTGCCTGGTTTTTTACGGGGAAAAGCCAGGTTTCATAAAACCTCTCCCCTCTGGTAGTAGGGGCCATTTCCTTCAATGAAATTGCTTCCCCAAGCTCACTCACTCTTTTCAAATTCTTCTTAAACTGTAGTTCAACCTCTGGGAGAAGGACTTCAGAAAATTCTTTGCCCTGAAGTTCTTCCGGGTTTTTTCCAATTAGTTCTGCAGCGGAAGGAGAAACAAAAACGTAACTGTCTGGGGTACATATTGTTATCGGATTGGGGCTATTTTTGAACAGAGCTTCCAGGATTGAATAAGCGGATTCTTTCTCTCTTTCAGCCTCTTTAATATCAGTAACATCCATAACGGTAAAAATAAATCCTGCCGATGGCTCTTCGGGATAAAGGAAAGCG
>SL_8KL_010_SEDDRAFT_10004414_pt1 | contig 11322 bp, 8 predicted proteins | sample SodLakKL_010_SED_4_FD_11160 | JGI IMG/M metagenome (IMG submission 11160) | reverse complement strand
ATGAGCCGGTTTCATCCTGTGAATGCGGGACCGGAGAAGATTATGGGAATCGCCCCGCCCAGAAAGTTCAGCTAGCAAAGGCTTCCGAGGAGAAATGCGAACGCTGCGGAATCCGACTGCATGGATGGGTAGGGCCTACTGATTGCCGAATGCCTGACCCTCAGTGCCCGCAATTCGCCATGGGCGAGCAGCGCCGCCCAGGCTGCCATAGCGACATTATCAAAAACAGGAAACTTCCATACTGGTCTGTTTCGGATCGCTGCGGAGCCTATGTATCCCACTTGGAATACCCAGGCCGGGAAGAATGCGAGACATGCAACTACCGTCTCCATATTCCCAAGGAATCCAAGCTTCGATACTGGCTCCGAGAGTGCCGTCCGAAATTTATCTAGTGGTTATAGGAGACTAACATGAACACCATCGAGCAGCAGTATAAAGGATTGGCCCAAGAGATTCTTTATCGCGGGGAAAAGAAACTCGACCGCACCGGAGTTGGGACATACTCCATCTTTGCCGGTCGCTTGGCCGCTCCCCTCTATGAAGGCTTCCCTCTCCTAACTACTAAGAAAGTATTTTTTCGCGGGATTGTGGAAGAACTCTTCTGGTTCCTCCGCGGGGAAACGATGGTCCAGTCTCTCCATGATCGCGGTGTGCATATCTGGGATGAATGGGCAGGAGAAGACGGCGGCCTGGGGCCAATCTACGGACTCCAATGGAGACATTGGGGAAACGGATATCATTATCGTCCGGAAGTTGACCAAATCCAAGATGCCTTGGAGACTCTTCAAACCAATCCGGATAGTCGCCGGATCATAGTCTCCGCTTGGAACCCGCAAGACCTTCCGATGATGCATCTGGCACCATGCCATATTCTGTTTCAATTCTATGTCTCCAATCGGAAGCTCTCTTGCCAAGTCTACCAACGGAGCGCGGATATTTTCCTGGGAGTCCCTTTCAACATCGCCAGCTATGCTCTTCTAACGCAAATGTTCGCTCGGCATGTTGGCTTGGAGCCGGGAACTCTCTATTGGGTCGGCGGAGACTGCCATCTGTACACTAATCATCTGGATCAGGCCAAGGCCCAAATTGCCCGAGAATCCCGAGGGCTTCCCAAATTGCAATGGAAGACAAAAGAAACCAACCCATTGACTCTTTGCCATTATCCAGCCGAAGAGGTTGTAGCTGTCGAGAACTATAATCCCCATCCGGCTCTTCCCGCTCCCGTCGCCGTCTAGGAGACTCCTATGTTTGAGCCAGTCAACAAGAAGCCAGTCCCGCCAATCGGCCCGAAGAATGCCAAGATTGTCATTGTCGGAGAAGCCCCCGCTCGGGCGGAGGTTGACAAGATGATCCCGTTCCAAGGCGGAGCCGGGAAAGAGTTGAATTCCTGGCTGGAACATGCTGGTCTTCGGCGGCAGGATATCTACATCACCAATCTTCTGCCGTGGAGAAGCCCCCGGAACAAGATCGTAGACTTTTGCGTCAAGAAGCGAGAGGCCGAAGAAGCTTATCAAGAGTATCTGCCCAGCCTCCGCGAACAATACCCCGACTTCCCGTGGCCGGAGAAGTATACCTGGAAGCATATCGGCCAAGCTGGAGCGTATCTCCATCCGAAGTATCTTTATCGCCTCCCGGAACTCCGGGACGAAATACTCCGAGTGAATCCGAATCTAGTCATCCCGATGGGGAATGCTGCCTGCTGGGGAACAATCGGCCAGACAGGTATCTCCAAAATCCGAGGAACAGTCACATGGACGGAAAATCCAGAAGGCTATAAAGCTCTGCCAATCACCCATCCTATGGCTGTCTTGCGGAATTATTCTGACCGGCCTATTTGCCTTCTCCATACGCAGAAAGCAGAGAAGGAATCCCATGAGCCGGGATTCTATCGTCCGGAGCGGCACATTCTCATTGACCCCACACTGGAAGAAATCGAGGACTTCTACCATACCTATTTCAAAAAGGCGAAATACTGTGGGTTGGATATTGAAACAATCCCTCACCGGCAGATTATCACAATGGTTGGATTCTCCGCAGACGAGACTCATGCTGTTGTGGTGCCGTTTGCAGACTCCCGGCAACCAGACGGCTCCTACTGGACCACGCCAGAAACGGAGCGCCAAGCCTGGGAATGGGTCAAGACATTCTGCCAGGAAGCAGCCGTGGAGAAAGTCCTGCAAAACGGCCTCTACGATCTATTCTGGCTCTGGGAGCAATTCGGAATCACCACCCGAGGAAACGTCCATGACACGCTAATCCTCTCCAGGTCGTTGCAACCAGAACTCCCAGCGGATCTAGGCACCCAAGGCTCCATGTTTACTAACGAACCAGCATGGAAACTCATGCGAAAGAAGAAATCTGCTAAGGAGCTAGAATAATGGTCGAATTGCTTTATCTCATTATCTTCCTGGGAACCTTAATGGCATTTCTGCTCATCATCCAGGGGATTATCGAAATTGCGAGGGTTATCTGGGATGCCTACCAAGCTAGAAAGTGCTATTGCAAAAAGAGAGAACTATTTCTCCGAAGAATTATTTAAGAAAAAAGGCACTTTCCTCTCTAAGCATTCGGGAAGTCGCAGATGAACTTGGGGTCAAACCTTGGGATGTAACATACTACATCCGAAGGAATAATCTCCAGGGCTTTTTCCAAATAACAAGCAGAATCGCTGGGCGCAGAAGTATAAAGTCCGTGGAGAATACTTGACCCTTAGAGAAATCTCTGCAAAATATGGGGTTTCTTATCACACCCTGTATCGCAGGATAAAACGAGGATATTCTGGGGAGTCACTTTTGAGGGGGAAGAATGCCCTGGGTTAAAACCGCAGATGAATTACCGGAAGAAGAAAATCAAAATCAACAAGTCTACAATGGCTTAGATTGTTGCATCACTGTAGAGATTCTTCAACGCCGGCTACCGGAACTCAAGCCGCCGGTTAATTATGTCTACAATTTCATGCGTGCTCTCCAACAACCCAGCTTGGAAATGACTCTCCGAGGCATCCGCTTGGATGAAACTCTCATCCCGGAGAAAACTCGGATTATCCAAGAGGAAATGGAGAGAATCAAGACTATTTTCACTCTTTGCTCCGAGGCTCTGTGGGGAGAACAAATTTTAATTTCCTCTCCGACAAAGATCCTCCAAGCTTTTCAAGCTATGGGGCATAAAATTCAGTCTACGGATCGAGATAGCTTGGAGAGTTTTCATCCGTACCTGCATGAAGGCTTCATGGCACGGTTGATCTTGGAGTATCGGGATCGGGAAAAGCTCCTCCAAGCCCTGCAAGCCAGGAAGATCAAAGACTACCGATTCCACGCAACCTTTAAGGTTGCTGGAACGAAGACCGGACGGTGGGCATCCTCCAAAGATCCGTATGGTCGGGGGTCTAATCTCCAGAACCAAACGGAGCGGGTCAAGGATATGTATATTGCTGACCCAGGGATGAAGCTAGCCTATATCGACGGCTCCCAAGCAGAATCCCGTGCTGTCGCATATCTTGCTCCGGATGAAGAGTATATCCAAGCGTGTGAAATAGGAGACGTTCACACAATGGTTGCCAAGATGGTATGGCCGGAACTTGACTGGGCTGGCGACCTGAAAAAAGACAAGAAAATCGCAGAGCAACCATACTACCGATTCTTCACCTATCGAGACTTGGCGAAGCGTGGTCAGCATGGCTCCAATTACTACGGCAAGCCAGCTACTATGGCCAAGCATCTCCATGTTGAAAAGGAAATCATGGAAGACTTCCAAGACCGATATTTCACAGCCTTCTCAGGCATTGAAAATTGGCATGATGAAACAATCAAGGAAATCCAAGTAGAAAGAATGCTAATAACTCCAGTTGGCCGGAAGAGAACATTCTTCGGACGGCCCAACGATGATTCCACCATCCGCTCTGGAATCGCTCAAAGACCCCAATCGCTCGTCGGAGACTACATCAACATCGGCCTCTTCCGGATTTGGTGGAACTTTCCCCAGGTTCAACTCCTGGCGCAAGTCCACGATGCCGTATTAGTCCAATATCCGGAAGACCAAGAAGACGAAATCCTGCCTCAGTTAATGAAATGCATGGAACCGGCTATCAAAATTCGGGATAAAACTATGATAATCCCTGCTGAGGCGGAATGTGGTTGGACTTGGGCACACGCACCGGAGCATGGGATGAGAGAATATGTTGGACACGACGATAGAAAACGGCCAAGAGAAAAAGATTTCCTCGAAACTGTCCTTTGACACAAGCCGATTGCCGGAGTTTCTTCAAAAGTGGCTGGAATATGGAAAGCATACTGGCTCCCCAGAAGTCTTCCGGCTTTGGTCTGGTCTAGCTGCTGCTTCCGGGGCATTGGAGCGGAGAATTTGGTTAATGACAACCGGGCGATATCTCTTCCCCAATCTTTTTGCCCTTTTAATCTCCCCTCCGGGCGTGGGGAAGAATGCCACGTTGGATGATGCTATCGAACTTTGGAGCAAGGTAGGAAATTTCAACGTGGCTCCGAAGAGCATGACAGCTAAGGCCATGGTGGATCAACTCTCCACCGAGCAGGCTTGCCAGTCATACGTCATAAACGGAGACTGGATTCAATTCCAGTCTATTCTCCTGGCAGTGCCAGAACTTGGCACCTTCATGTCAGACTACGACAATCAGCAAATCTCAATTCTCAACGAATTGTATGATTGCCCGAAGAAATACTCCGAAAGGACTAGAGGCGGAGGGCTTATTGAGATCGACAACCCTCATATTAGCCTCATTGCCGGGACCCAGCCGAAGTATCTGGCCCGGATTCTACCTGAACACGCATTCGGCATGGGACTGACCAGCCGAATCATTATGATCTACGCCTCTGAGGGGGAGGAAATTAACAGTCTCTTTAGCCAACCCGGTCGAAATGACTCCGCCTGGAACAAGCTGGAAGAGACTATCTCCGATCTGGCAGAAATGCACGGGGAGGTGGATGTATCCGACGAAGCTAAGGCTACTATTGAACGGAGATACAAGGAAAACTTTTCTCCAGAACCAGATAATATCAAGTTAGTCCACTACAACACCCGGAGGACAGTCCATATCCTCAAACTCGCTATGATTATCGGAGCCTTAGAAAACAAAGCTCCGGTCATCCGCGAAGAAGACTATTGGGTCGCTGAATCTATCCTCCTAGACGCAGAATTGCGGATGGATGATATCTTCAAGGAAATGTCCACAACGGAAGACTCCGATATCATCCGAGAAACCCACTCTTTTATCTCGACAGAGTATTTCAAGAGAAAGGTTCAGAAGACCGACCCACCGAGTGTGGATGAAACCGAGGTTATCAAGTTTCTCTCTAGCCGGGTGGCGACATGGAGGATTGAGCATGTCATAGACATAATGCTTCGAGCCGATATAATCTCCCCTGACAAGCAATTCGGAAGGAATATGCGGAGATTCATTCCGCAGGAATGGAGGAATGTCTAATGAACGATGCATCTGAGGATATGCTGCGAGCGCTGATTGACGAAATTCACTTCGACAATGTGCAGAAGGGATTTTGGGACAAGGAGAGGAACGTGGGCGAAGCCTTGGCCTTGATCCATTCGGAAATCTCGGAAGCTCTGGAGGCCCATCGGAAGGGCCTCCAGTCCGAGAAAATCGAAGGATACTCCGGGCTAACGGAAGAACTGGCGGATGCGATGATCCGGATTATGGACTTTGCCGGAGGTATGGATATTCCTCTGGAGCCCGCTATCCGAGCCAAGCTCGCTCACAATCGCCAGCGCCCGTACAAACACGGAAAATCCTATTAACCCAGCGGGGCTAGTTAATCTAGCCCCGTCATTCTCCGAAGTCCTTGCACCCGGTAGTCATCGAACATCCGTTCTAGCATATCCTCATTCGCTTTCGACTCCCGAGAATCCGCACTCCGCATGATCGCAGAGAAGTCTGTAACTCCGTCTTCCCTGGCTCTCATGTAGATATTGTGAATTGCCCGGCTGTCATTCTCTTCCCGAGCCTGTCGCAGAGCCTCCCCATATTGAGCGATGAGTTGTCTCTTCCGATCCTGCTCCTTGAATAGCTGACTGCTGGCCTCATAGGTCCGGGCAAGCTCCCTGGGTTGAAAACCGAGAGCATGAAGAGTCCGATCTTGGAACGTCATATCGGACATGATGGTATTGCCCGTGTTAAGGCTCCGCAGAGCATTCTCTTCTGTTTGGACAAATCCAGCCTGGATAGTTCGAGGCATAGCAAACCGAGCAAAGGAGTCCATGACTTGCCGGGACGTTGCTGGATGCTCTCCAGTGGCATTATAGGCTTCAACAGAATCCATCATTAAGTCTCCGAAAGCCACAGCCCGGTCCCAAGCAGCCACGGTGAATAGCTGTTCAATGTCATTGGGGATATCTGCGCCAGGAACCGCCGCCCGGTGACTCAACCCGACATTTAGGAAAGCCGGAAGCCCGAAGTAGATAGAATCCGCCATTCCCAACCTTCCATCTTCCCCGAGGAAAGCATCCACCTGATCCGAGTACCCGAACATATTGTATAGATTCTCAAACAGGCTTTCATCATCCTCGGAGAGCCAACGGGAGAATCCATCGGCCACCGGATAGGCCATAGAACCGCTAGTGCCAGCCACACTCAAAGCCCCAGCTTGTTGCCAGAGAAGAGGCTTCCAATTCCCTCTCATAAACCCCTCTCCGGCAAACCGCATAGTATTCCCGATGTAATGCAGCATCCAGTTTTTGAACAAACCAGCCAAAGACCCAAAAGCCCCGGTAATCATCCTGGGCCTATCCCCAGCATCATACCGAAATTGACTGTTATTCACAAACTGTCGGGCGAATTGGTACAACGGCTCGTCAGAGAGTCGGAAAAAGTCCTTGCCAATTCGGACTCCCATGTTCATAGCCATGACACGGGCCATTTCCTCAGTCTTCGCCGGCATATACCCTGAGAGTTCATTGGTAAACTCAATGATATCTCTCTTTCCTTCGGCAAAGCTTCGGAAATGTCGGACTAGGTTAGAATCCGCTCCAAAAACATTCTCCGCAAGTTGAGGAGAGACAATCCCTTCTTCCCTAGCCCGAGCCATGATATCTTGAAGCTCTCTGCTAGGGTTTCGGAGATCATTCATACCCTTCATCATCAGCTTCAAGGGGTCCAAAGTCCGCATTTCTCGGACTCTACCATGCTGGGCTATTAGAGCCGGAGCATAATACTCTTGCAAATGCCTTGGCGGAGCCGTTAAAACCCAAGCAGCCTCCGGCATGGCTGTTTGAATAGGAGTCAAGGCGTTCAAAGCCGCAAAACCTACGTTACCAAAGCCGAGAGTCAGGTGAAAAACCGCAGCATTGGTAACTTCGGATAATCTCTGAGCATCTACACCCACCAAAGGACTAATCCGCTTATTCCACATATCCTCCAGCGGTTCCCAAGGCCCTCGCCCCCGGCCAAAAAGCTGTTTCAACTCATCTTGCAGAACATCCGCGTAGTGCGGATTCTCCATGACCAAATGCTTCAACTCATCCTGCATGTCATGCCGAAGAAGAGCCTCCGACATATACCGATGGGAGTCTCGAACATTCCGGCCGATTTGCTCTCGAAGCTGTTTCCGGGTTAAAGGCTCAATATGCCCCTCAAACCCTCCCATGCCAGATCGGGGATGAAACCTTGCTGGAGCCCGTGCGGTAAAAGCATCCAAGTTATGAACAACATCCCGGTCCCACATGGTCAGCGCAGCGTCCAAATCAGACCAGTCTCCAGCCTGCCGAACTTCCCATCCAGGTAATTCAATCCCGACATTATCCCGATAGTGCTCATAAAGAGCCTGTCGGTTTTCTCGGAGAGTTTTGTCCGTATCTCCCGAAGCAATCGCACGGACTCTCCCATCGGCATCCTTCATCAACCCTCTCAACCGCCCCTGCCAGATGTTTGACAGGAGATAATGATTATCCTTCGGCGTGAAGCTATGCCCCTGTAATTCAGCCGCAGCCTGAACCCCTGGAATCTGGTAGTTATCAATCTCCCGAAGAGATTTCAGGAATTCTACCGCCTGCTCTGTCGCTCCCTGTTCTGCTGCTTCTTCAGGAGAAAGACTACGGAGCTTGGCAATCTGCACATGCTCAATATCCACATCCCGCAGTCTTTCAACCTGCTGGAAAATCCCTTCCCTGCTCAACTGCGGGGAAAAGATTTGTTTAAGCTGACTCTGGGCTGTCATGCCCAGCATATCCAAAGTCTCTTCTCCACTCCCCCGAGTAACCGTCCCGGTGAGAATTCGATTAGCTTGCCCTCGGGCTGCATCATGGAGCATCTTCGCCATCTGGCTCATCCGAGCCGCTCTGGGCGATCCAGAATACCGATTCATACTCCCTAGGAGATACTTCTCGGCAATCTTCTTAACCGGGTTGAAAGTTCTTCCGGCAGCATCCGCAGCATGACGAATCTTTCCAAGCTGCTCTTCAGAAAGCATCTCTTCGACGACTTTTTCTACTTTCTGCCGGCTTCCCTTCGCCTCCCGCAACTTTCCTTGCAGTTTTGCAGTCGGAGAAATACTAACCCCTAATTTATCCGCAGTCTCCGCAAAAGGAATCTTCTCCCGAGTCCGCCGCTGCGGATCATACAGATTCAAAGCGAAGACTTGCCGTGCTTGGGCGTTCCCGAAATGCCGGAAACGGTCTCCAAATGCACGAGGATCATCTGTTCGGAAAGTGATGAACTCGTCATGTTGATCTGGCTGCCTGCTGCCAGTCACCTTCCGAGTCATCCAGTATCCCTGATCGTCCGCTTCTCGTTGAACCCAAGTCGGCCTTCCCATATCATCAATATGAGAAGGATCTCCAAACATATCCTCAACTTGCTTCTGAAATTCCTGAGCAGTCCGGCGATTTTTAGCCTGGATCAACCTGGGGAATTGAACATGGGATTCCCAATCATCTGGGAATCCAGCCCTGCGGGCATAATCCTCGATTTCTTCCGTGGTATCAAGGATTTTATTTCCTCGACCGGCCATCAACTTTTTAACAGAGATATCCCGGCTATCTCGGGGCTGGAGTCTTCGTTCCCAAAGCCTTGACGCAGCCCGACCCCGGCGCTCCCGGTCAAACCCCTGGAACCCAGGTAAGCTCCGATTAGGGATGTCTTCCCTACGAATCTTCTGCCCCAAAATCCGAATATCATCATCAATCTGGTGCGCCCATTCCTCCGACAAATCCTCTCGCTGACGAATATTCCGGAGATTAGATCGAAGGACCTGTGGAGGAGCATTCAGGTCAATATCCGGATCGAAATGCTTTTGATATTGGGCAATTCTCCCGACTTCCTCTTCTCGGGGAGGAATAGACCGTTGCATGGAGCCAATAGCTCCACCTGCTACAGCGCCGATGCCTACGTTCCAAAGAGCCTCATTGAAAACTTGTCCAGCATCCCCGCCTGTGGCCGCTGTGAGAGCCGTTCGACCAGTCTCCATCGGCGTGAAGATCGCAACCTCTCTCATAGCCTCGCCAAGCCCTGGGCGCGTTCTCCGCACCTGCTCCGCAGTCTGCAATCCCCGTCCAATCACCGGAGTAGACCGCAAAGCCCCTTGGATCACCGGCCCGGTAACAGGAGCATACGGAGCCGCAAAGTATGGAACCTGCCCTGCTACCTGAGACAGCACGCCTCGAACGGGATTCTCCGCTCGATACTGCTCCACATCCCGGCTAGCATCTCGACCAATGAATTCCTGAGTAGCCGATTCAATAGCCGACTGAAAGAATCCAGCACCATCAGAGTCTCCAATCCCCGAGGGGCGGAGTGGTTCCCCGCCCCCTCGAAGAGTCGGTCGCATGTCGTCCATATCCGGTCGAAGATCAGATGACATTGGGCTCTCCTTCATAAGCTACTCGATCCCTTGGAGCCTGAGCCGAAGATTGACCGCTTCCAATTCCAAGCCGCTTCTTAGCGTAATTAATAGTCCCCGGAGAGACACCGTGCTCCATCAACGTAGCTTCAATCGTTGGAATATCCATCCCATATTGACTAAGAATCCCCATAATCTGCTGTTCATCCCAGCCTTGATTAGCCGCAGTGTCGATAAGCTGACGTTTCCTCTCCGGTTCCCATTGGGTCATAGCATTTCGGGCCATTCTCGCAACATACCCAGACCCCATCCCCATCGGAAATCCGCCAACATCCGAGGCAATCTCTTGGAGAAGATCCGTCATTTCCGCCTCGGAAAGCGGCTCTGCTTTTCTTTCTCTACGATCCTCCTCCAGATGATTAGCGTAGGTTTCCTCTGGAGATTCCGTTGTAGCAGCAGCACCAGCTGAGCCGGGTCTAGGCATCGGCAGATTACCGCCTGGAATTGGCGGAGGACCGGAACCTTGAGGGCCAAGCCCAGGACCCATTGGATCATCCGGAAGACTTCTTTGCTGACCTCCAGGTAGTTTATTCTGCCTTGGTCCTGGAATTTGAGTCTTTGGATCGAACATTCCCCGACCAATCCAACCTTCAACGGGAATGACGTTTTTCAAGGTTTCCCTGACCCTGGCTGCTGGATTCGCTGCACCGCCAACAACAGGACCTTGCGGAGTCACTTCCGGATATACAATCACCTCCCCTTCCTCAGTCTGAACGGTAACAGGCTCTCCAGTTTCATTGGCCTCTTTCCAGAGAGACAATGCTTCATCCTCTGGTACAGGAGCAGCACCGGAAGTAGCATCCAGGTCATGTTTATCTTCATCCGAGGGGGAGAAAAAGTCTTCGACTCTTTGGCCTCCAGAGTACATAGCCCCTGGAAGAGTTCCTGGCCAAACCGACGGAGTTTCATCGGGCATTCTTTCAGCAATATTAGACGGATCAAGAGCTTCCTGAACCTGCTCTCGTCCACCTGAGCCGATCCATGTATCATCCCCCTCTACTTTGGCTTCAACTCTATAACCAGAGTCTTCCCCAGGGTCTTCCAAGGCCCCGGTAGCAACCTGTGTATCCGACAAGATATTCTGCCCTTGCCGTTGTCTTCCGCCAGTCCCGGACGTGGTGAGAGAATCCGGAGCCATTTGCAGCAATTCATTCTGGAACCGTCGAATCCCAGGATGGGCGTCCTCCCCTCGGGGAGCCTGTTGCATCAGCAAATTCCCAGCCGCCTGGGTCCTAGCCCGGACAAGCTGTTCCCGACGATCCTCTCTATTTTCTGCTGGAAGCTCTCCATCCTCAATAAGATGTCCAATCTCAGTATCACTCCAACCTTGATTGGCAAGAGTCCGCCGCAATTCATCCCAAAGGGCTTGTTGCGCTTTTTCGGTAAATTCCTGAGCAGGAATACTACCTTGGCCCACCTCAAAGGCTATCATTGCGATATCCTG
>SL_8KL_010_SEDDRAFT_10004413_pt1 | contig 11323 bp, 9 predicted proteins | sample SodLakKL_010_SED_4_FD_11160 | JGI IMG/M metagenome (IMG submission 11160) | reverse complement strand
CCGCCATACGGCGGTCATCCCCCTTGGTGGCAACGCGATCACCGAAGATATCAAGGAAGGCTGCTCCATCATCCGCAATCAGGCTGAAGCCCTCAAGAAAAGCTTTGGTTCTGCCCTGGCCAGTGAAAACAAAGACGAAGAGATCGTTTCCATCCCCGGACTAAAAGGGCGTGAGCCCAAAGAAATCTCATTAAAGAACCTGGCCCATATCATCCAGGCACGGATGGAAGAGATCATTGAGCATGTATATTACGAAATCAAGACGTCCGGATACGAAAACAAATTAATCGCGGGCATTGTACTGACGGGGGGCGGCAGTCAGCTAAAGCATGCAGCCCAGCTGACAGAATTCATTACCGGCATGGACACCCGCATCGGCTACCCCAATGAACACCTCGCCAAATCCCCCACCGGAGAAGCCGGCAGCCCCATGCATGCCACCGGGGTCGGACTTGTGATCAAGGGATTTCAGGCAAGCGAAACAAGGGAGTACCGGCAAAAGCAACAGAAAAAAGGGAAGACCAGGCCACAGGGCGAAAGCTTTTTTGAGCGGATTTTCTCCAAAGGCAAAGATTTTTTTGAAAGCGACGGCGAAAATTAACCGTTTTGTAATTATTCACAAATGCTGTTGATAAATTATAGAAAAACATCCCATTTAAACCATTATTAAGAACACTGAATTATTTACTTTCAACACCGAAAAATATGACCTCAGACATGATTAAATTCGACCTCCCGAAAAACCAGTCCTCCATCATCAAAGTAATCGGCGTAGGTGGAGGAGGCAGCAATGCAGTTAATCACATGTTCCGGCAGGGAATAGAGGGTGTTGACTTCATTGTGTGCAACACCGATGCCCAGGCCCTGGATAAAAGCCCGGTTCCCAACAAAATCCAACTGGGGATCAACCTCACCGAAGGCCGTGGGGCCGGCAGCATCCCCGAAGTGGGAAAAAATGCAGCCATTGAAGACATTGACCGGATCAAGGAAAACCTGGGTTCCAACACCAAAATGCTGTTCATTACAGCCGGTATGGGCGGCGGCACGGGAACAGGGGCCACACCCGTGATCGCCAGAGCCTCCAAGGAGTTGGGAATACTCACTGTAGGTATTGTTACAATCCCCTTTTCCTTTGAAGGACGGAAGCGGAAGCAACAAGCTGAAGAGGGTCTCAGAGAGCTTTCAGAAAGTGTGGACACTTTACTGATCATCTGCAACGATCGCCTGCGCGAATTGTACGGCAACTTGTCCGTTACAGATGCTTTTGCAAAAGCAGACAATGTGCTGACCACCGGAGCCAAGGGGATTGCGGAGATCATCACCCTGACCGGAAACATCAACGTGGACTTCGCAGATGTGCGCACAGTGATGTCCAACAGTGGGGTGGCCATCATGGGAAGCGGCCATGCAGAAGGAGAAAGCAGGGCCATAAAAGCAGTAGAGACCGCCCTCTCCTCTCCCCTGCTGAATGACAACCAGATCAAAGGGGCTAAAAACATTCTGCTGAATATCACAAGTGGCAAAGAGGAGATCCTGATGGACGAGATCACGGAGATTACTGACTATATTCAGGACGAAGCCGGTGCCAGTGCAGAGATCATCTGGGGGCTCGGACAGGACGAAACCCTCGAGAACAAAATAAGCGTTACCCTTGTCGCCACAGGATTCAAGGGAGCCGATGAACTTTATGAGATCAGGGAACCAAAAAGAGAGAAGAAAGTACTGTCACTGGAGGATGAAACAACCGGACAAAGAAGCCTGGAATGGGAAGGCCCGCACAGCCAGAAAGAGCCCGAGACAGAAAAGATGGTGCTCAAAGAGCGAAGCAGTGAAAATGGGCAAAACCAGGATGAGTATACCCCTGCAGCGTTTCCCCGGAAACCCGTATCCGGCAGCTCCCTGGACGAATTCAGGCGAAACATGGCGGGACGGCATACCGCGATGCCCGAAAGCTCCCTGGATGATGACACCCGGGTATCAGAAGAAGACATCCAGGAAAGAATCCGGGAACGTGAAGAACGACTGAGACACCTGAGTATTCAGTTAAAAACACCGGAAGGCCTGGCAGACCTGGAAAACCAACCGGCTTTTGTCAGAAGAAAGGTTAACCTTAACCCGGTTCCTGCCAGTAATGAGTCACAGATTTCCAGGTTTACCCTGAATGAATCCGGGGAAAAAAAGACACAGATCAAGTCAAATAACTCATTTCTCCACGACAATGTAGATTAGGGCTGCAGAATTGTTAGTCAATTACCGCATTTTATTTGTATCTTTGCGGGGACAAAACAAACCACCTAATTTAGTCGTAATTATATGATTCACAAACCTGTAACAATGATTGGCCTCATCTTATTTCTGATGACGATGGGGTTTGTCTTCAACGCCTGCGATACGGAAACCCCGGAACAACGAGCAAAAAAAGACAGAGAGAAAATCATTGAGTACCTTAAAGAACATGACATGTACGATGATGCCGAGGAGCACTCATCAGGCGTATTTTATGTAATTGAAAAAGAAGGTAGCGGAAGCTATCCCAACAATAACAGCATCGTTAAAGTAACTTACCACGGTTACCTGCTTGACGGGGAAATGTTTGACAACCGTTTTGAGTCCACGATGCGCCTTACCAACCAGATCCGGGGAATGCAGATCGGCCTGACTTTTTTTCAGCGTGGCTCAGAAGGCTGGATTCTCATTCCGTCAGAACTTGGTTACGGAGAATACGGAACAGTGGGAATTCCGCGTAACGCCAATCTGGCTTTTGAGGTAGAAATGATTGATTTCAACTAGTTTACAACAATACGATAAATACAAATTAAAATGGCCAGTAAAAAAACGCTCAAAAAAGATATCAATTTTCTTGTTGACGAAGTTGTCGGCACTTGCCTGATGCGTCAGGAAATGCATTCCAATGACAAAAAAGAACAGGAGAAAATGGATGAAAAGATCAAAGATATGCTTCACTTTCGTGAGGAGATGATCACAAAAGTCAACCAACCTGACATTGTGGGAGACGGCAAAACCCTGAGAAGCTATTACAGCGATCTTTATAAAGAGTTGCTAGACAAGGTAAATGGCGCTTTTGAAGAGTTAGAGAGTAGTACAGAATAACATTTTAAACACATACACCGACCTCAAAGGCGCTGCTGCGCCTTTTTTGGTATGTGGCAGCTGAAAGAAAACATGGAAACAAACAAATCAGACAAAGGCAGAGGAAAGAACAAATCCCAAAGGCCGGGCAGACCGGGCGGATCAGGAAGAACAGGCGGACAAGGAAGATCCGAAAGGCCGGGCAGACCGGGCGGATCAGAAAGAACCGGCGGACAAGGAAGATCCGAAAGGCCGGGCAGACCGGGCGGATCAGGAAGAACAGGCGGACAAGGAAGATCCGAAAGGCCGGGCAGACCGGGCGGATCAGAAAGAACAGGCGGACAAGGAAGATCCGAAAGGCCGGGCAGACCGGGCGGATCAGAAAGAACCGGCAGGCCCCATCCGGCAGGCAAACCCCGAAGCGGATCAAAACAACGGCCAGCTGCCAGGAAAGGCCCTGATGAGTCACTGATCAGGCTGAATAAATACATTGCCAATGCGGGTGTTTGTTCACGACGTGAAGCAGATGTACTGATTACCACCGGGGCCATAAAAGTAAACGGTGAAGTGGTAACCACCCTTGGCACAAAAATCAAACCCGGGGACGTGGTTCATTACGGTGACCAGAAGCTGAGCAATGAAAAGAAGGTTTATGTACTTCTGAATAAGCCAAAGGACTATATCAGCACCGTTGATGACCCCCAGGAACGAAAAACGGTACTCCAGCTGCTGGGCAATACATTCAGGGAAAGACTCTACCCGGTGGGAAGACTCGACAGGAATACCACCGGACTGCTTTTGCTGACAAATGACGGGGAACTCACCAAAAAGCTGACCCATCCAAAACATAAGGTCAAAAAGATCTACCAGGTACAGCTGGATAAAAGCCTCAGCAAGGACCACATGCAGCAAGTTGCCGATGGTGTTCAGATCGACAAGGAAAAAGTGACCCCTGACAACATCGCATTTACTACCCCGCAAAACAAGCAGGAGATAGGGATTGAGCTGCATTCCGGACAAAACCGGGTTGTCAGGCGTATTTTTGAACAGCTGGGTTATAAAGTGACCAAGCTGGACCGCGTCATGTTTGCCGGGCTTACAAAAAAAGACCTGCCACGCGGAAAATGGAGGGAACTGACAGAAAAAGAAGTAAGTTTTCTGAAAATGCAGGGATAAATCCCTGAGAAACCCCCTGAATCATGATTGTATTTCCGCATGCCAAGATCAACCTGGGCCTCCGGATCACAGGCAGGGAAAAAACAGGAGATACAGGGGGAACCCGGCAGCCCGGCAAAAACAACAGCCAGGGCTACCACACAATAGAAACATTGCTCTATCCTGTAGGGCTGTACGATGCCCTGGAGGTGGTTCCGGCACCTGATCAGCAATTGCTGTTCAAAAAAAGCGGGATTCCCCTTCCAAACGACGGAAAGCCAAACCTCTGTCTCCGCGCCTATTACCTCCTCAAAGACGCCATATGGCAGCGAACAACCTCCATATTGCCGGCCGTTCATATACATCTTCATAAAAAAATCCCCGCAGGATCAGGACTGGGAGGAGGCAGTTCTGATGCAGCTTTTATGCTTTTAATGCTCAATGAACTATTTCGTTTAGATCTGACCATTAAAGAGCTGGCCTCACTGGCCGGACAACTGGGGAGTGACTGTCCGTTTTTTATACACAAACAACCGATGCTGGCTTCGGGAAGGGGAAACATCCTTCGTCCCGCAGGGCATATCAACCTAAAAAATTACCACCTGCTAATCGTCATTCCGCCTGTTCATATCAGTACAGCAGAGGCCTATAGGCTTGTCACCCCGGCGGAGCCAGAAAAGAAACCCGCGGAATTACTTCAGGAACCCTTAGCAATGTGGCAGGGCCGATTGGTCAATGATTTTGAAAATGCGATCTTTCCGAAACATCCACGCCTGAAAAAAATCAAGGAAACACTGCTGGCCAAAGGCGCCGTTTATGCTTCCATGAGCGGCAGTGGATCAGCAATTTACGGCATTTTTCAACATACTCCGCCAGCTGGTGACCTGAGCGGTCTTCTCCCCGGATGCAAGATTACAGAAGCACCCCACCCCGTTTTATAAAAAATATTAAATTTGTGCGGTTACAGAGATCAATCACGAAAGTGAGAAGGTATTTTCTGATTGCTTAATGTTCACAAAAACACAAAGCCATGCAAAAACTTACGATTTTATTCACTTTACTATGGTTGACGCTTCCTGCTGTTCAGGCAGACGAGGTACTTACGCCGCACAAGGTTCTTGACCTTGAAACTGTGAGCGAGGTGGCCATATCACCCGACCAGAATTACATTGCTTTTACCCTGAACGTTCCACGGCCCTTTGCCCACGATGCGGGAACAGACTACCGCGAACTTTATGTGTATGATGTGGAGCGTGATGAAATTCTCCCTTTCATGACAGGTGAACAACGCATCTTCGGAATTGGATGGACTCCGGCAGGAGATGCCGTAACTTTTCGCGCCAACCTGCCTGGGGTTTCCGGGGTGCAGGTATACAAACTGAGCCTGCGCGGTGGTGCACCCCGGCCACTGACCAACCACTTCAACAGCGTGATCAGCCATGCCTTTATTGATGAAGACAGGCTCGCCTTTGTGGCTCAGGGACAGGGAAAAGAAGGCCAGGCCAAAATGCGCGATATGGGCCTTCGCGTAGAAATATTCGAAGAGGAGTGGGTCCACCGCAACCTCTATGTACAGAATCTGCAGACCGGCGAAGCCCGCCAACTCACCGAAGGTGGTACCGTATTTGATTTTACGATCAGCCCCGACGGAAGATATGCCGCCGCAGCCATTGCCCCACGAAACCTGGTAGACGACAGCTACATGTTCAAGGACATCCACCTGGTTGACCTGGAAACCGGGGAATATGAAATGATCATGGACATCCCCGGAAAACTGGGAAACATGGCCTTCAATTCCGACGGCACGAAGCTGGCTTTCCGGGCGGCAAGTAAAATGGAGGATGCCGTAGTAGGCAGCCTGTTTGTGATCGATACAGACACCGAACTGGAATTCGAAGAACTGCGAAACTACGCGGAAGGGATGGAACTTTCGGTCATTGACTTTGCCTGGAAAGATGACAACACCCTGCTTTATGCCGCTGAAGAGGGCGTCGATATCGTACTGAGTGAACAGCTGCTGGACGAGGACGACCGCACCATCCTCATCGAACCTGAGATGGTTGTTTTTGGCAGCTTTCAGCTGGTTAACGACATGATCGCCATGTCAGGGAATACCTGGGAACATCCCAACGAACTTTACACCTTCAACCTGAACACCGGCCAGCTGGTGCGTCATACCGACCACAATCCCTGGCTGGAGGATATCCGCCTGGCCCCGCAGCGCAAGATCGTGTATGACGCCCGCGACGGAATGGATATCCAGGGCGTGCTGATCTACCCCCTTGATTACCAGGAAGGGGAAACCTACCCGCTGATCAACTGGATCCACGGAGGTCCTGAGGCCGCTGTGCAAAACGGATGGAACACCCATTACAACCGCTGGGGTCAGGTGGCCGCAGCAAGGGGTTATTTCGTATTCATGCCCAACTACCGCGCCAGCTCAGGACGGGGTGTGGACTTCACCATGGCCGGCTATGGCGACCTGGTTGGCGTGGAATACGATGACGTACTGGACGGCATCGATCACCTGATTGAGATCGGCTATGTTGACATAGACCGCGTAGGCATAGGCGGCGGGTCATACGGGGGCTATTTCTCCGCCTGGTCTGCCACACGGCACACTGACCGGTTCGCTGCTGCTGTGATGTTTGTAGGGATATCCAACCAACTTTCCAAGCGCCACACCACCGACATCCCTTGGGAGGATTATATGGTACACTGGGGATACTGGAACCACGAGGACTGGGAAGATGTATACAGCCGAAGCCCGGTGAAATACGCCCATCACAGCCTCACCCCCACCCTGATCCTTCACGGAGATTCCGATCCCCGTGTACACCCTCAGCAAAGTCTGGAAATGTACAGGGCCCTGAAGATGCACGGATGTGCGGCCACGCGCCTGATCTGGTACGGCAACGAAGGACATGGAAACTCCAGAAATGTACACAGGCTGGATTACCTGGTTCGCACCATGGAATGGTTTGATTTCTATCTGCTGGAAGGCAATCAACGTGATGAAAAACCAGGAAAATATCCTGAACTGGGCATTGAGTAATCAGACAGTCAATGGTGATTGGCCATTGGCTGTCATTTTTTTAACCACAAAATAAATCCCTACATGTCACCCCAGAACCCGAAAAGTTTCTTTGGACGTTTTTTCACCAAGTCACTTGATGTGATCGAAGTGGTGGGTAATCGCCTTCCACACCCGGCCACCATTTTTGCCATGCTGGCCGGGCTGGTTATCCTGATTTCTGCCATTTCATACTGGATGGGTGTTTCTGCCATACACCCCGTTGACGGCAGAATCATTGAAGTCAATAACCTTTTGAGTGCCGACGGTTTTCGCTGGATATACACCAGCATGCTGGATAACTTCCTGCAATTCCCGCCACTGGGTTATGTGCTGGTTGTCATGATAGGTATCGGCCTGGCCGAGGGCACCGGTTTGTTTGCCGTAATGATCCGTGCGCTGGTACTGGGAGCCCCCAAGAAGCTGATCACTGCCGCGGTTGTAACAGCAGGTATCATCTCCGGCCTGGCGGTTGAGGCAGGCTATGTAATCCTCATCCCGCTGGGAGCCATGATTTTCCACGGCATCGGACGGCACCCCATGGCAGGACTGGCAGCCGCATTTTGCGGGGTCAGCGGAGGATTCGGTGCCAATTTCGTCATCGGATCCATCGACCCTATTCTGGCCGGAATATCCACCTCGGCCGCACAGCTCATCATTCCGGACATGGTCGTGAACCCTGCGGTCAACTACTACTTCATGATCATTTCCAGTTTCGTGGTCCTGTTCGTAGGTACTTATGTCACCGATCGAATCGTTGAACCCAGGCTGGGTAAATACCAGGGGCCGGCAGAACGCCTGGCCATTGAGCAATTAAAGCCTGAAGAGCACAAAGGACTGAGGTGGGCCGGTATTGCAGCGCTCGCCTTTGTGATCCTGGGCGCCCTGACCGTGATTCCGGAAAACGGCCTGCTGCGCGACCCCGAAACCGGTTCCGTGCTGCACTCCCCGTTCTTTGACGGCATCATCATCGGTATATTGCTATTCTTCTTTATCCCCGCCCTGGTTTACGGGCGCATTGTAGGGACCATCAGGAACGACAAGGATCTGATGAAACACATCATTGCCTCCATGAAAGGCATGGGCGGCTACATCGTACTGGTCTTTTTTGCGGCCCAGTTCGTCTATTTCTTCAATGAATCCAACCTCGGTCTTATTATCGCCATTGAAGGAGCAGCTGGCCTTCGTGATGTCGGCCTGACAGGGCCGGTACTCATCGGTGCATTTGTACTCCTTTCGGCCTTCATCAACTTGTTTATGGGAAGTGCCTCAGCCAAGTGGGCCATTATCGCCCCGGTATTCATCCCCATGCTGATGCTGCTTGACAATGCTTATCATCCGGGCATCACCCAGGCGGCTTTCCGCATCGGCGACAGCCTCACCAATCTGGTAACTCCAATGATGAGTTATTTCGCCCTGATCGTAACTTTCGCCCAAAAGTATGATGAGAAATACGGCATCGGAACCATCATTTCAACCATGCTGCCCTACACCATCATTCTGGGTGTCATATGGATCGCAACCCTGATGCTTTGGGTATGGCTGGGTATCCCGCTTGGACCCGACGGACCGATATACATCAATTAATCAGTTGACCGGGTCGCAGATGGATCGTGTCACAAACATGCCTCGCCCCGGATATACAGCAGGTTCAGCCAGGATATAAAGCTAATTCAGTCGAAACCACACCACAAATAAGCAAACGGGCGTCAACAAGGTCAGACTAAATGACCCGGCAATGACGCCCGTTTTCTTTCCGGCCGGATACTTTTACATCCGCTCCGGCACCCGGATACCAAGTAGCCCCATACCATTACGTATGGTCCGTGCAGTAAGCTCCGAAAGGCATAAACGAAAGTCACTCACAAATTGATCGGGCTCATTCAGGATAGAATGATCGTGGTAAAACTGATTGAATTCCCGGGCCACCTCATACGTGTAATTGGCTATCCGGGCAGGACTCATTTCTTCTGCCGCCTCTTTTACCACCCCGGGAAAGTCATAGATGGTTTTGATCAGTTGTTTCTCTTTCTCTTGCAGCTGAATGTCAGCCGGGAAACCATGTGCATTGACAAGGCGCTCCTCCCCTGCTGTTCGTAAGACGGAGCAAATCCTTGCGTGGGTATATTGGATAAACGGACCCGTGTTCCCGTTAAAATCAATGGACTCTTCCGGGTTAAACAACATATTCTTTTTGGGATCCACTTTCAGGATAAAATATTTCAGTGCCCCCAGGCCGATGATTTGGTACAACTCCTTTTTCTCGATATCATTGAAGTCCTGGGTTTTCCCAAGTTCCTCTGTCATACGCCGGGCCGTCTCCTCCATTTCATCCATCAGGTCATCGGCATCAACCACAGTTCCCTCCCGGGACTTCATTTTACCTGCAGGTAGTTCCACCATACCATAACTCAGGTGGTATATGGCATCGGCATATGGTTTATCCAGCTTTTGCAACACTTTTTTCAGGACATTGAAGTGATGATTTTGCTCATTCCCGACCACATAAACCATTCGTTCCGGCTGGTAATCATCGTAGCGAAGCTGGGCCGTCCCGATATCCTGNGTCATGTACACGGAAGTTCCGTCAGCACGCAGCAACAATTTATCATCAAGTTTGTCGTCTTGCAGGTCAGCCCAAACTGAGCCATCTTCTTTTTTATAAAGTCCGTCATTTTTAAGACCTTCAAGTACCGTTTCCTTCCCGAGGAGGTAAGTATCCGACTCATAATAAATCTTATCAAAGTCCACTCCCAGGCGCCGGTAGGTGGCATCAAACCCATCATACACCCAACCGTTCATCTGCTTCCAGATATCCACTACCTCACGGTCACCGGACTCCCAGCGAAGCAAAAGCTCCCGGGCTTCCTGCATAAGCGGGGCCTGGTTCCGGGCTTCCTCTTCACTGAGACCCTTACCCTCCATCAGCTCCCTGGCCTGCACACGCAGCTCACGCTCAAACAGCACATAGTATTCGCCCACAAGCTTATCCCCCTTTTTTCCGTAGCTTCCGGGGGTTTCCCCTTTACCAAAGCGCATCCAGGCGAGCATGGACTTGCAGATGTGAATACCCCGGTCGTTGACCAGGTTCACCTTCACCACTTCCCTGCCAGCCCCTTCCAAAATGCAGGCCACCGAATAACCCAGCAGGTTATTCCGGATATGCCCCAGATGCAGGGGTTTATTCGTATTGGGAGAGGAATACTCCACCACCACAGGGCCTTGCTCTTTCTCTTGCGGCTGTTTACCTGGCTTAACAAGCCCAAACGCCTTGTCACCACTGTAATTTTTTAAAAAATTTAACCAGAACCCTTTGGTAAGGCTTAAATTCAGGAATCCCTTCACCACATTGTAGCTTTCCACCTCTTCCAGTTTCTCCACCAGTATGTCACCAAAATAACTGGCCGTGTTTTCCGGTGACCGGCGCATCAGCTTCACAAAAGGAAAAACCACCAGTGTCAGGTCCCCCTCAAAATCCTTCCTTGTTCTTTGCAGCACCACTTGCCCCGGCTCAATTTCCCGGCCCGACAATTCACTGACGGAAGCTTCAACAATCTGCGCAATCCGGTCTTCAATATTCATCTTTCAGTAATTATTTTGGGATTCAAAATTACCTGTTTCCAGGATATTACCCGTTTCCAGGGCATTAACTATTTATAGGGCATTAACTATTTCCAGGGCATTAACTATTTCCAGGGTATTACCTGCTTAAAAGGTTCAAAACCGGGTAACCCCAGGCTAAAAAAATACATGCAGTGTGCTCACCACACCAATCAATGGATTTGCCCCCATAACGGGGATTGCAACCCGGAAGCGGAAAACTGGTATCACCTCTCCAGCCAATGAGTCATCCCCTCCAGTGCAAAAAACAACCACAAATATACAACCAACTAACCAACCAACAACCGCCTGGGCCGTTTACCAAGCCATCGGCAGCTTCCCCATCACTCATCCCATGAGAACCAACAACCGTGAGGGGCGCCAGCCCCGAACCAACCAACAACC
>SL_8KL_010_SEDDRAFT_10004411_pt1 | contig 11324 bp, 9 predicted proteins | sample SodLakKL_010_SED_4_FD_11160 | JGI IMG/M metagenome (IMG submission 11160) | reverse complement strand
AAAGCTCCTTTGTCATAGTCCACCAGCGTTACAGCACCAATACTTTTCCTTCCTGGCCCCTGGCCCAGCCCTTTCGCTATCTCTGTCATAACGGTGAAATAAATACTCTTCGTGGTAACCGCAACTGGATGGCGGCACGTGAAAAAAATCTTGAATCGGAGCTTTTCGGCCCTGATATCAAAAAAATACTACCTGTTCTTGAAGAAGGGGCCAGTGATTCGGCCAACCTCGATAATGCCCTGGAGCTGGTCTATAATGGTGGGCGCTCAATAGACCACGCCATGGCCATGCTTATCCCCCAGGCCTGGGGCGATAAGTATCCAATCGGTCCCGATTTAAGGGGTTTTTTCGAGTACCATGCCGGAATCATGGAACCCTGGGACGGCCCCGCAGCAGTGGTATATACTGATGGCCGCCGTGTGGGGGCGCTGCTTGATCGAAACGGTCTTCGCCCGGCCAGGTATGCTGTAACCAGTTCGGGGTTCATGGTTTTCGCTTCTGAAGCCGGTGTAATCGATTTGCCTGCCGCAGAGATTAAAGAAAAAGGAGCTCTTCGCCCCGGTGAAATGCTCCTGGTCGATCTCGATAAAAAGAGGCTGCTAAAAGATACAGAGCTTAAAATGCGCCTGGCCCGCCGCCGTCCGTACCGGCGCTGGACCCAGGAAAACCAGATCACTATCCATGGCTTTTTCAATGCCATGGCACCTTTAACGGTTAATGAAGAAAAACTATTTGAAAGCCAGAAGCTATTTGGCTATACCAGGGAAGATTTAAACCTGCTATTAAAGCCCATGGCTCTGGATAGCGCCGAGCCCGTCGGTTCAATGGGAGCGGACCAGCCTCTGGCTGTCTTATCTGAAAAACCGCAGCTGCTTTTCTGGTATTTTAAGCAGCATTTTGCCCAGGTAACCAACCCGGCTATTGATCCACACCGGGAAGAGCTGGTTATGTCCCTAATGACCTTTATCGGCTGTGCCGATAACCTGCTAACAGAGTCACCGCGTCACGCGCACCTGGTTAAGCTCAGCCATCCGATACTTTCCAATGAAGATTTAACCAGGCTCTGCAGCCTGGATGAAAAGGGATTTAGAAGTGCCAGGCTGAAAATGCAGTTCCCGGCCGGCGGCGATGGTAGGGTCCTGGCTGACGCCCTGGATCAGCTTTGCACAGAGGCCCGGGAACAAATTGAAACTGGGCATGGTTTGCTGGTGCTGTCAGACCGAGATCTTGATCCAGAAATGGTGCCGATTCCATCCCTGCTGGCTGTGGCAGCAGTTAACCGCTACTTAGTCAGTCATAGGCTGCGCACAGGAATTGGCATTTTGGTGGAAAGCGCCGAAGCACGCGAAGTAATGCATATGGCTCTTTTACTGGGCTACGGAGCATCAGCGGTGAACCCTTACCTTGCCTTTGAAACAGTTGCGTTTATGGCTGAAAAGNNCCGGCTGGGCAGGATGCTTTCACCGCAAAAGGCCATGGAAAACTATGTTAAAGCCCTCTGTAAAGGCATATTAAAAATTATGTCAAAAATCGGTATTTCCACCCTGCGCAGTTACCGCAGCGGCCAGGTTTTTGAAGTTGTTGGCTTGAATGATGAGCTGATTAACCGCTATTTCGAGGGGACCAGTTCTCGAATTCAAGGCCTTGGCCTGGATGAAATAGCCGAAGAAGTAAATTTGCGTTACCGTCAGTCCCGTCCGGAGTCATTCCAGCCCGACAATTCCAGGTTACTGCCCTCAGGAGGTCATTATGCTTACCGCCGGGATGGAGAGAGACACCTTTGGACTCCACAGGCTATCAGCCTGCTGCAGCATGCAGTGCAGAGCAATAACTATGAGCAGTATTGCCAATACGCAGAACTGATTAACAACCAGTCAGAAAAACAATCAACCCTGCGCGGGTTATTAAAATTTAAGGATATTCAAGCTATTCCCCTTGAAGAAGTAGAGCCTGCTTCTGAAATAGTAAAAAGATTTGTTACCGGGGCCATGTCCATGGGCTCGATCAGCCCCGAAGTTCACGAAACTTTGGCTATAGCTATGAACAGGCTTGGCGGTAAAAGTAACTCGGGAGAGGGCGGGGAAGATCCTGAAAGGTACAAACCCTTACCCGGTGGCGACACCCGTATTAGCGCTATTAAACAGGTGGCCAGCGGGCGTTTTGGAGTAACTGCTGAATACCTGGCCAATGCCAGCGAACTACAGATTAAAATTGCCCAGGGTGCCAAGCCGGGAGAAGGGGGGCAGCTGCCGGGGCACAAGGTAAACGAGATGATTGCCCGGGTCCGCCATTCAACTCCCGGGGTAACCCTGATTTCTCCGCCTCCGCACCATGACATTTATTCTATTGAAGATATTGCCCAGCTAATTTATGATTTAAAAAATGCCAACCCGGATAGCAGAATTTCCGTAAAGCTGGTTTCTGAAGTCGGAGTGGGTACTGTAGCCGCAGGAGTGGCCAAGGGTCATGCCGAAATGATATTAATCAGCGGATATGATGGCGGAACTGGTGCCGCGCCGCTTTCTTCTATCAAGCATGCCGGCGTCCCCTGGGAACTAGGACTATCTGAGGCTCATCACACCCTGATCGCAAACGGCCTGCGCAGCCGGGTCAGGCTGCAGGTAGATGGCAGCCTGAAGACCGGCAGGGATGTGGCCATTGGCGCTATGCTGGGCGCGGAAGAATTCGGTTTTGCCACAGCCGCCCTGGTGGCCTGCGGCTGTGTCATGATGCGAGACTGTCATACTAATAAATGCCCTGTCGGCGTGGCTACACAGGATCCTGAACTGCGCCGCTATTTTAAAGGGAAGCCGGAGCATGTAGTGAATATGATGCTCTTTATTGCCGAGGAGCTAAGAGAAATTATGGCTTCTCTCGGGATAATGACTGTAGATCAACTGGTCGGGCGCTCCGACTTACTGGAACAGGACCGCTCTATCAATTTTTGGAAGTCAGGAAAAGTAGACCTGAGCAGGGTTTTATACAAACCTGAAGCTGCTGAAAAAGAAATGCACTGCACCAGGGGACAGGATCATCAGCTGGAAAAAGCCCTTGATTTTGAACTGATTCCCCATGTGGAGCCAGCCCTTGAGAACGGAGAACCTGTTAAAGTAAATTCTGAAATCAGGAACAGTAACCGGACGGTTGGAACAATCATTTCAAACAGGATTGCCAAAAAGTATGGAAATGCAGGACTTCCTGATGATACTATTACACTTAATTTCAAAGGGTCTGCCGGCCAGAGTTTTGCGGCCTTTGCTGCTAAGGGCATGACCATGACCCTGGAAGGCGAAGCAAATGATTATATCGGCAAAGGTCTTTCAGGAGCCAGGATCATCCTTAAGCCTTTCAGCGGTATTAACTATAACCCGGCTGAAAATATTATCGGTGGTAACGTTATTCTATACGGTGCTACAAGCGGTGAGCTCTACGCCAACGGCAGGGTAGGTGAACGTTTTGCGATCAGGAATAGCGGGGCGCACGCCGTTGTTGAAGGTGTGGGAGACCACGGCTGCGAATATATGACCGGGGGGCGGGTTGTAATTCTCGGTCCGACAGGTGTAAACTTCGGGGCCGGTATGAGCGGCGGGATCGCCTATGTTTATGATCTGCAGGGAATCCTTGATTTAAACAGCAACCTGGAAATGATTGACCTTGAAGCTGTTGTAGAACCGGATGATGTTAATGAGCTCCGCGATTTAATTGAGAAGCATTATAACTATACAGGCAGTGAAAGGGCCCGCTATATAATCGATAACTGGCGTGATTGCCTGCCTTATTTCATTAAAGTATTCCCCATGGAGTACCGCAGGGTCCTGGGCAAAATGAGCAGGGAAGATGAAGCGGTTGAAAGAGCCCTGCCCCAGGATAACTAATAACAAACGGGAGACGACTGGCAATGACTGCTGAACATAAAGAAAAGAAAGCAAGAAAAGAACCCGGGTATCGTGATATTAACGAACGTCTTGACGATTACGAGGAAGTTGAAAGAATACTGGAACCTGCAGAGGTAATAGAACAGGCCGAACGCTGCATGTCATGCGGTACGCCTTTTTGTCATGGCTATGCCTGTCCGTTAGCTAATATTATACCGGAAACCAATGAATTAATCATGGAGGACCGCTGGGAAGAAGCCCTTGAACTGCTGCTTTCCACGCACCCTTTTCCTGAGTTTACGGCCAGGATCTGCCCGGCTCTCTGCGAAGGATCCTGTGTAAAAGGTATCAATGAGCAGCCTGTTACAATTCGCCAGATAGAAAAAATGATCGTGGAAAAAGGTTTCTCCGAAGGATGGATTAAACCACGACCACCGGAAAAAAGACGCCCTGAAAGTGTTGCCGTAATTGGTTCGGGACCGGCAGGGCTGGCTGCTGCCGACAGGTTAAATAAGCTTGGTTTTAAAGTTACTGTTTACGAAAAGGATTTGCACCCGGGAGGTCTGTTGCTCTATGGCATTCCCAACTTTAAACTGGAGAAGGATATTGTCAAAAGGCGTCTGGATCTGATGAGTGCTGAAGGAATCGTATTTGAATGTGGAGTTAACGTGGGCAGCGATATTTCATATAACTACCTGAAAAGGCGTTTTTCGGCCGTGCTGTTAACCGGGGGTACCCAGATGCCCCGTGATCTGGATTTGCCGGGACGCGATTTAGATGGCATTATTTATGCCATGCAGTTTCTTAAGGCCCAGAATAAAAGGATCCTTGGCGAGCCGCTGGCGCCTGAAGAAGATGTCACAGCCGCTGGTAAAAAGGTGGTAATTATCGGCGGTGGCGATACAGGTTCCGACTGCCTCGGCACGGCCCTGCGCCAGGGCGCGGAAGAAGTTTGCCAGCTTGAAATACTGCCAAGGCCACCTGAAGAGCGCCCTGAAGGCAACCCCTGGCCGCTCTGGCCTCAAGTTGACCGGGTCTCCAGCAGCCACCTGGAAGGTGGCAAGAGACTCTGGTCGGTTACCACTAAAAGGTTTGTAGGTGACGATCAGGGCAAACTAAAAAGACTGCAATGCTGTGAAGTGGAATGGGTGGACAGGGATGGTAGGATGATGCCTGTTGAAAAAGAGGACACCGGTTTTATTGTTGAAGCCGATCTGGCCATCCTGGCCATGGGTTTTCTCGGGCCCGGTCCCAATCTGCTGGCTGATGACCTGGACCTTGAAAGGGATCAAAATAGCAACCTGGTCATTAAGGATAACTATATGACCAGCAGTCCTGGTATATTTTCTGCCGGCGATATGGCCCGCGGTCAGTCCCTGGTTGTTCGGGCGATGGCCGACGGCAAGGCTGCCGCTGATCATATAAAAGAATATATTGATGAAATGTAACCTGGAAAGGTAGTGCGCTATGGACTTTGATCAAATCAGGGCCTTTATTAACGTGGCCTCATTAAAGAGTTTCTCTGCTGCCGCAGAAAAACTCTTTATCAGCCAGCCTTCTATCAGTGTTCGCATTAAGGCCCTTGAGGAAGAGCTTGGAGTTATATTGCTTGATCGCTCCAAGGCCCGCGAGCCAGCCCTGACAGAGGCGGGACGTTTATTTCTCGATTATGCCCAGTCTATTATCAACCTGGAAGACGAATGCCGGGAAAAGATATCCGGACAGCTGGAGCAATTTGGCGGCCTGGTTCACGTCGGCGCAAGCACTGTGCCCGGCACATACCTGCTGCCTTTTATCCTTGCCGATTTTAAAAAGGAAGAATCATTAATTGATTACAATATAGACATCTTAGATACCAGTGCCGTTATCGAGGGTGTCCTTAACTATAGCTACGAGATCGGTTTTGTCGGTCTAATTGACCAGGATGAAAGGCTGAAGTATGAAGCTCTGGTTGATGATGAACTTGTTCTCTGCACGGCCAAGGGTTTGCTGAACACTACCCAGAATGCTGATGGCGTCTTACTGGAAGACTTTTTTAACCAGCATCTATTAGTTCGGGAAAAAGGTTCTGCTACCAGGCGGCTGCTGGAGCGCAAGCTCAACGAAAAGGGCCTTGACTTTTCATCTTTTAAAGGCATAACCTACTTTAACAGCCTGGAAGGCATTAAACAGGCCGTCAGGGCGGGGTTAGGCCTGGCTATTGTTTCAAAACTGTCTGTAGAAGACATGGAAGCTTCAGGGCAGGTGGACACATACAGGATTCTTGATCTTGATATGACCCGGACCCTGTATATGGTTTACCACCAGAACCGCATTTTAAATGCCGCTGCCAGGCGCCTGCGTGATTATATAGCAGATCGTTATATGCTTCAAAAATAAGCTGAATCATAAAGGTACTGCTTGAAAAACGTGTTATAATATTTAAAGCAGGTCGCAGACACCCTGCTTAATAAAAAACAAGGAATGATAAAAGAATATGCTAAGGAACCGGTCTCATAATTACTGGACCCGGGCGGCTATGATTGGAGCAATTTACGTTGTCCTGACCTTGATATTTGCCCCGATCAGTTACGGCATGATCCAGGTGCGAATATCGGAAGCGCTGATGGTATTACCATTTTTCACACCGGCGGCAATACCGGGCCTTTTTGTTGGCTGCTTAATTGCCAACATCTTTGGCGGACTGGGCATGCCCGACATAGTGTTTGGCAGCCTGGCGACCCTCTTGTCGGCCTACCTGGTATCAAAAATTGACAACAAATACCTGGTGCCCTTGCCGCCAATACTAATTAACGCTATTGTCATAGGATTGGTGCTGCATTATGTGCTGGCTTTACCCCTTTTCATGACCATGTTATGGGTTGGTCTTGGCCAGATTATTGCCTGTTACGGCTTAGGGTTACCGCTGCTTTTATTTCTGGAAAAACGGCGGCATATATTTAATTAAAAATTTGATATCACTTGAATAGTAGGAGGGATGTCAATGGCAGGACATTCAAAATGGGCAAATACAAAACACCGTAAAGCGCGGGCAGATGCGGCCAAGGGAAAAATATTCACCAAGATCGCCCGTGAAATTAGTGTTGCCGCCAAGGAAGGCGGAGATGATATTGATGCTAACTTTCGCTTAAGACTGGCTGTTCAAAAAGCAAAAGATAATAACATGCCCAACGATAACATCAACCGCGCCATCCAAAAAGGGGTTGGCGGCCAGGACGGAGAGAGTTATGAGCAGGCTGTTTTTGAGGGCTATGCCGCCGGTGGAGTGGCAATTCTGATAGAAGTAATGACTGATAACCACAACCGGACCGTGGCAGAAATCAGGCATCTCTTTTCCCGTCAAAACGGCAGCCTTGGTGAATCAGGCTGTGTTGCCTGGATGTTTAACCGGAAAGGGTTAATCAGGATTAATCAAAAAGATACAGACCTTGACGAAGATGACCTGATGATGGCTGCACTTGAAGCAGGGGCTGAAGATGCAGATCTTGACGACAGCGGCACTTTCAATATCATTACTGAAATTGAACAACTGCAAACAGTTAAAGATCTAATCCAGGAGCAGGGTATTACAGTTGATTCTTATGAAGTAACCATGCTGCCCAGCAATACCCTGAATATCACTGAGACAGATACAGCAGGAAAAATTATTAAACTGATGGAAGCGCTTGATGATCACGACGATGTGCAAAATGTTTATGCTAACTTTGATATACCTGAAGAATTAATGGCTGAAACACAGTAAAAAAAGCTTGGAAGGCACAGGTGATCAGATGCGCATACTAGGTATCGACCCGGGTGTGGCTATAACCGGATACGCCGTTATCGAAGAAAATAATGGCGTATTTAAATGTTTGCAGTCAGGCTGTATCAGAACAGACAAAGATCTGCATCCCGCATTACGCCTGAAAGCTATCCACGACCAGGTTTTAGGTTTGNTTAATGANTACAGCCCGCAGGCCCTTGCTGTTGAAAAGATATTTTTTAGCAAAAATGTCCGCACCGCATTTCAGGTAGGGGAAGCGCGCGGAGTTATTATGGTGGTTGCAGCAAACAACAATGTCACTTTATTTGAATATACGCCACTCCAGGTCAAGCAGGCGGTTGCCGGTTACGGCAAGGCTGAGAAACAGCAGGTTCAGAAAATGGTCCAAATGCTGCTTAAGCTGAAACAGGAACCGGCAGTTGATGACGAGGCTGATGCAATGGCCGTTGCTCTCTGTCACCTGCAAAATCGCCGCTGGAATGAAGCGGTAAAGGGAGGCCGTCCTTAATTGATTGAATACCTGTCAGGCCGCCTGGTTGCGGCTGCTCCCGGCAAAGCCGTTATTGAAGTTGGCGGTGTCGGTATTTCCCTGGATATGCCGCCGGCTGAAACGGACCTGCCAGGCATGATCGGCCAGGAAGTCACCTTATTTACCCGCTTGCTGGTTAAAGAAGAAGAAATGTACCTTTACGGCTTTAGAACTGCTGAAGAACGCAAGCTATTTAACCTTGTTATCGGGGTCAGCGGTTTCGGCCCCAGGTTGGCCTTATCACTGCTCGGCCTATTTACAGTATCACAGCTTTATGTTGCCGTACTGGAGGAAAATATTGCCCAGCTTAAAAGGGCCCATGGGGTTGGGCAGAAAGCTGCACAGCGGTTAATCCTTGAGTTAAAGGAAAAATTGCCCCGGACGATAACCTCGGAAGACCTGGCCGGTCAACCACTTGGCTCCAGCGGCTCATCTGTTTTCGATGATCTGACTGAAGCCCTGATTTCTCTCGGCTATTCCGGCGGAGAGGCAGCAGCGGCAGTCAGCAGGGTTGTGGAGCAAAACGAAGGGGCAAGCCGCGAAGAGCTTTTAAAGCTGGCCCTGAAAACGATGGCCCAAAGCTAAGCTGATTTTTTTTAAAGTGCGAAAGTTTATAGCATTGAAAGGAGAGCCGGATGGAAGAAGAAAGAATTGTTTCGGCTGAACGACACTCTGAAGACGATCCCCAGCTGGAAATTGGCTTAAGGCCGCGGACGCTGAATGAATATGTTGGTCAGGAAAAAATCAAGGAAAAACTTTCTATCTATATCCAGGCAGCCCTGGACCGTAACGAATCACTTGATCATGTTCTGCTCTACGGACCGCCCGGCCTGGGTAAAACAACCCTGGCCCATATCATAGCTAATGAGCTGGGTGTTAGTATCAGGGTAACAGCCGGTCCCGCTATTGAGAGGCCCGGTGACCTGGCAGCTATTCTGACCAACCTGGGACATGGCGATGTTTTATTTATTGACGAAATACACCGCCTGAATCGCACAGTTGAAGAAATTCTTTACCCGGCCATGGAAGATAACGCCCTCGACATTATTATCGGCAAAGGCCCTGGTGCCCGTTCACTGCGCCTTGATTTACCACCTTTTACCCTGATCGGGGCAACAGTCAGGGCCGGTCTGTTGACTTCACCTTTACGTGACCGGTTTGGGGTCGTTGACCGGCTTGAGTTCTATACTCCTGGAGAGCTTGAAAAAATAATTGCCCGGTCGGCGAACATCCTTAACGTAAAGGCTGAAAAAGATGGTGCTGCCGTTATAGCCTGCGCTTCACGGGGCACACCAAGGGTCGCTAACCGGCTTTTAAAGAGGGTCCGTGATTACGCCCAGGTTAAAGCCGACAATATAATTACCAGGACTGTGGCAGAAGAAGCGCTGCAGATGCTGCAGCTTGATCAAAAAGGCCTGGATGAAATAGACCGCCGCCTGCTCATGGCCTTGATTGAAAAGTTTGAAGGTGGTCCAGTTGGGCTTGACACGCTGGCTGCCTGTATCAGCGAAGAACCGGAAACCCTGGAAGATGTTTATGAGCCATATTTAATGCAGCTTGGTTTGTTAAAAAGAACAGCCCGCGGGCGCATGGTCACAAATGAAGTTTACAGTTACCTTCAGCTTAAGCCGGGCAGCATCAATGCGCAGAAAAAATTGTGGGAGTAACCTGGTAAATATAATGTTTTTATACTGGTGGCAGAGATCAAGGATGTTCATGTTACTTTTTGCAAAGGAAGGATTTTCAAAATGCCTGATTTAGGTTCCTTTGGCAAACTACTATTAATTGCTGGAGCCTTAATAGCCGGTGTCGGCCTGCTATTTCTTTTGTTTAATAAATTGGGCCTTGGTCGTTTACCCGGCGATATATTTATTCAAAGAGAAAATGTAACTTTTTACTTTCCCCTGGCTACCATGATCATTGTCAGTATAATCCTGACCTTACTGTTAAACTTTCTAAGGCGATGAACAGGAAATAAATAACATGTAATTGTTCTAAAAAGAGATGACGCAGAAGGAAGGTATTAAATGAAACACGGCAAATTAACCGATTATGATTACCACCTGCCCGAAGAATTAATTGCCCAGAAACCCCTTGAAAACAGAGACCAGTCTCGGATGATGATTTTGAACAAAGAAAATGGCTTAATTACCCATTCAACTTTTAACCAGTTTCCCACATTGCTGGAAGAGGGAGATTTGCTTATATTAAATAACACCAAGGTAATTCCTGCCCGCCTGGTTGGAAGAATTGACGGCAAAACAACTTCGGCTGAATTACTGCTGTTAAATAAACTGGTCACAGGGCACTGGTTGGCCATGGTCAAGCCGGGCAGGAAACTTAAGCTAGGTGCAAAAGTAGTTTTCGAAAAGGGCGTAGAAGCAGAAATTGTAAGTGTTGCCAGGGAAGGCTTAAGAGTTGTCCGCTTTAATTGCCAGGAACCCCTGGAAAAGATCCTCCCTGAAATAGGAAAAGTACCGCTCCCACCTTATATTGAGAGCGAAATCGAGGATCCGGATTTATATCAAACGGTATACGCACAGGTAGAAGGTTCTGCAGCTGCTCCTACCGCGGGTTTACATTTTACCGAGAAAATACTTAGCGTACTAAAAAATAAGGGGGTAGGGATTGCTTACATTACCCTCCACATCGGGCCGGGAACATTTCAGCCGGTTAAAACTGAAAATATCAGTGAACATGTTATGCATTTCGAATATTATAGTATAGATGCGAAGGCGATCCGTCTTCTGAACGTGGCCCGCAGTGAAGGAAAAAAGGTAATACCTGTCGGGACTACGGTCACTCGTGTCCTGGAAACTATAGCAGATGATAAAGGGAAAATCGATAGCGGCCAGAAAGGGTGGACGAATCTTTACATATACCCCGGTTACCAGTTCAAAGTTGTTGACGCTATGTTGACTAATTTTCACCTGCCTCAATCAACCCTGTTGATGCTGATAAGTGCCCTGGCCGGTTATGAAAATACCATGGCAGCTTACCGGGAAGCTGTGGAACAGAGGTACCGTTTCTTTAGTTTCGGCGACTGCATGTTAATTATATAAAATCGTAAATTCCCAAAGTAAGTTCTACAGTGGGAAGCGTGTTGCGATAACACTGAAAAATCAACGGATTTAAGTATGAGAAAAGTTCAGCGAGA
>SL_8KL_010_SEDDRAFT_10004409_pt1 | contig 11327 bp, 10 predicted proteins | sample SodLakKL_010_SED_4_FD_11160 | JGI IMG/M metagenome (IMG submission 11160) | reverse complement strand
ATGTCAAAGCCTTCAAACGCTTCACGGAAATTTTTCTCTTTTTTCAGAATAAGGGTCCAGTTCAGCCCGGCCTGGTTGATTTCCATGACAAGCCTGCCAAAAAGCTCATTGTCGTCCTTTACGGCAAATCCATGCACATGGTCATGATGCTTCCTGTCTACATTATCCTGGGGCAGGGCTCTTACCTGCTCACAGTAGGAAACGGGCGGGGGCTTTATCTGCATGAGGTAAAATTTGTATCTTAGATCAGTGAAACATCACCGGGGGGCAGATTTTTCAGAAAAGGCCTTCCCGGGATGCATTTCATACACAGATGAACCAAATATACCATTTTTTCACTTTACCTCATATGGCATGGAACAAGCATTCATCAACTTCAGCTGGGAGTGGTCACTGCTCATACAACTTTTGCTGGCAACTGTGCTCGGAGCCCTGGTGGGCCTGGAGAGGGAGGTGCACGGCAGACCTGCAGGACTCAGGACGCATATTCTGGTGTGCCTGGGCTCAGCACTGATCATAGTGGCTTTTGAACAATTACAGGCAGGCCTGGCGCAGCGTGGAGCAGACGTGCTGACACTGGATCCGGCCCGTGCTGCCGCCGGGGTCATCACCGGCATCGGGTTTCTGGGTGCCGGCACCATTCTGAAAGGGAAGGATCATGTCATGGGGCTTACCACTGCCGCCTCCATCTGGGTGGTAGCTGCCATTGGCATTACAATCGGTCTCGGGCAGTTCTTCCTGGCCATTGCTGCAACCGTTCTTGTATTGTTCGCCCTGTTTGTGCTGCATAAAGTTGATATCAAGTCAGAGCATTATGGCGAGATATTTTTGACCGGAACCGGAGGGATCGGCTTTTTTGAAAGCTCCCGCGATTTTATTTCCGGCATGGGATTTACGGTCAAAGGATACAATATCGAAGCAGTCAGTGACGAAGGGGTCATCAAGGTGCGCTTTACAGTCAAATACAAGCAGACCGAGATCGGGGCAAAACTGATTGAGGAATTATTTCAGATGGAAGGGGTCAGGGCCGTATCCTGGGAAAAATAAATTTTGATCCTGCCAAATCCCTGTTTCACCAAAATGCCCATCCTGTTCAGGGAAAAACTCTCCCTGTCACTCCCTTTATATGGCGCTGTACCGCATTCATTTTTAGGAGAAATGGGTAAAATATGTATATTTATCCCCCGCTAATACAGTTATTCATTCATTTATTAATCAACCAACCAAACCATGCGCTTTAATTTTCTGACACTATGTGCCGCACTTTCCGGCATATTCTTTTTTACTGCATGCGCCTCGCCGGAGAAGACCCTGGAGGAAAGGGCTGCTGAGATACATGCTGAAGTACTCACCCTCGACAGTCATCTTGATACGCCGCTGATGCTCGGGCGGGATGGCTTTGACATCGGAGAAAGAAATGACCCCCATGACGGCGGAGGCAAAGTTGACTTCCCCAGAATGGAAGAAGGAGGGCTTGATGCTGCCTTTTTTGCCGTATTCCTTGGCCAGGGTCCGCTCACTGAAGAAGGATATGAAAGATCCCACCAACGGGCAATGGGGATTTTTGATGACATTCACCAGGTACTGGAAGACCACCATGATGTGGCAGAACTGGCCCTGACAGCGGACGATGCCCACAGGCTCCGTGAAGAGGGTAAGTTCGCCATCTATATCGGAACTGAAAACGGATATCCCATCGGTAAAGACCTTGAATTGCTTCAGAAGCACTATGACCTTGGCAGCCGGTACCTGGGCCTATCCCATTCAAGCCACAACCAGATCTGTGATGCATCCACCGATTCCAATCCTCCCCTGCACGACGGCTTGTCCGATTTTGGCGTCGAAGTGGTTGAGAAAATGAATCGCATCGGCATGATGGTGGATGTGACCCATATTTCAGATGCTGCTTTTTATGATGTGCTGGAAGTGACCAGTGCCCCGGTTATTGCCTCTCACTCCAATGCCCGCGCTGTTTGCGATCACCCCAGGAACCTGGATGATGACATGCTTGTGGCCCTGGCTCAAAATGGTGGTGTATTGCAGCTCTGCGTCCTCAGTGCATATGTCAAGGAGATGGAACCCGACCCGGAAAGGGATGCCGCCTTTGCAGAACTCCGGGAAAAATGGAACAATTTTGACGGACTGACAGATGAAGAAATGGACCAGGCCCGCGAAGAGTGGAGAGCACTTGGGCAGAAGTACCCCCGTCCGATGGCCACAGTCGCTGACCTTGTGGATCACGTAGATCATGTAGTAGACCTGATTGGCATTGACCACATTGGCATCGGAACCGACTTTGATGGCGGAGGCGCACTGGAAGACTGCTTTGATGTGTCAGAACTGGACAACATCACTCTGGAACTGGTAAAAAGAGGATATACCAAAGAAGAGATCGAAAAGATATGGTCAGGAAACTTCCTGCGGGTTTTCAGAGAAGTTGAAGAAATCGCAGCCGGACACTGAACAGACACACAATAAATTAAAAGGCGCTTTTCTTTCCCGCTTGTTGATCCGGGAAAAAAGCGCCTTTACTTTTTTGCCACGTACAAAAACAGATTGATCCCCAATGGTTCCCGGATCACACTGGTGCAGTCTTCGGGAATATCCGCCTGCCGGGCAAATCCAAGCAGTTCCTCCTCTGAACGATGGTACAAAAACCAGTCGCCCAATACTTCCATGATCTTGCGGGATGGATTTTCCACATTGAAGTTACCAATAACCATCTCCCCTCCTTCCGCCACAAATTCATAATAGCGCTTCAGCAGGAATACAAAATGCTTGTCTTTGAAATAATCAAACAAACCTGCGCTCCAAAGCAGGTCATACTTTTTATCAGGAACATGCCGGATCACATTTTTGTTTTGGAAGTTCAGGTAAGAAAGGTTTGCCCTGTGCTTTGACTTCGCATAGTCGATGGCACGCTGGTCAAGGTCTATCAGGTCAAAATACAGGTTGTTGCCCTCAGTTTCTGTGAAATACTCAAACACTTCAGTTACCGGTCCGCTTCCCAGAATCAATACGTGACGGGGCTCGCCACCAGCATTGCGGTTCAGTTTGTGCAACATATCCACAGCCAGTTTCTTCCGGTTGATCACGGCAATGGCAGCAGGAAGGCGGTGAAAGAATTCGTCCCATTTCCGGTACCGGGGATCCGGGTTCACATATTGCTGATAGATCTTTTCGATGATGAAAAAATCTCCATTGTACCCGAAGGGCTTTGTGAATGAAAAACCAATGATGGTAGCCGGATTCAGTATTCCATTCATTAACTCCCTGAAAGGCTCCACATCATCGGCACTGACTTTGTCAATCAGCTCCATGATATCATCAAAGTCATCACGATCGGGGCCATTTTTCTCAAAAAGCTCACGGATATATGCCTCTGGAGAGCATTTGTCAACGATTGTTGTCATAGTCAGTTACCTGCCGGCAGAAAAATATACAATCAAGCGGTTTTATTTGCTGAGCATGGCTTCCAAAAGTTCCCGGTACTCATCCTCCACAGTGATCACAGTCATTTTATCGGCCATAATCAATTCAGGATATTTCGCAATGAATACCTTATCGAGGTTGATCAGATAATCTTCGCTCACCCGTACAAAGGTGTTTTCAGGAAACCTTTTTTCTACCTCATCCAGACTGCCCACAACAGCCACCTTCTCATCCCGGAGGTGTACCAGTGAATGATCTCCGTTCCGCTCCACATAATACACATTGGGCAGGTTGATTTTTTCCAGCCCGTCTTCTCCTTCCAGGATAAGCTGATTTTTAATTTTGCTGCTGGATTTAAAGAACTTATTGAACTGGTCACTTTCCATTTTGGACTGAATGTCATTCTCAAACTTATACCGGGCAATTTCGATATTTGTTTGCAGATCTTTTTCGGAGTACGGCTTGATGATATATCCGTAAGGGAGAGAAATTTTTGCCTTTTCGATGGTTGACACATCCGCGTTGGCAGTCAGGAAAATTACCGGCACATCATGCTGCTGCCCGATAATATTGGCAGCTTCAATACCGGTCATTTCACCCTTCAGGATGATGTCCATCAGGATCAGATCGGGCAATTTACGCTCTACCTCCTCAATGGCGGCCTGTCCGGATGCCACGGTTGCCTGAACATTGTAGCCGAGTCCCAGCAGGCTTTCCTCAATATCGGCAGCCACCAGGAATTCATCTTCCACAACGAGAATGTCTAATTGGCTCATGATTGCATTGGTTAAATATTAAACTGAATTGAATAACTCGTTCCTTCCGAAAAATCATAATCAAGTTCCCCGTCAATTTGCTGAACCAGCTTGTATACAATACGCATACCGAGCGACCGGGATTTCTCCACCTTGAACTCCGGATCCATCCCCACTCCGTCGTCCATTACCTGCAGCCTGAACTTTTTGTTGTCTGTGCGGTGCAGCACAATCCTGACGGCACCCTGCTCCCTGCCCACAAAAGCGTGCTTGAAGGAGTTGGATATCAGCTCATTGATAACCAACCCGCAGGGGATTCCAATGTCAAGTGGCAGGAATACATCTTCCACGTCATAATGGATCTTTACCTTATCCTGCATGTCGGAATAGGTTCTTACCAGATTGCCCGCCAGACTTTTCACATAATTATGGAACTGGATATTTGCAAGGTTTTCATTCTGATAAAGGTTTTCATGCACCAGTGCCATGGAGCGTATCCTGTTGCGGCTTTCAGCCAGGACGGTCTGCAGCTTGGCATCATCCACCAGGCGTTCCTGCATTTTCAGAATGCTGGAAATGATCTGCATATTGTTCTTTACCCTGTGATGGACCTCCTTGAGCAGCACCTCCTTCTCATCCAGAGACCTTTTCAGATTTTTTTCAGCCACACGACGTTTGATCTCCTTTTCTGCCAGCGACTTTTTCAGCAAAATATTTCCGGCCATTTCATCAATGAGCGCATAGAGTTTAACGGGATTGACCGGTTTGATCAGGTAACCATTAACCCCCAGGTTGATCGCCTCCAGAAAATATTCTTTAATGCTGTAGGCCGACATGACCATGACCTGTACATCGGATGATTGTTTTCTGATCTCCCGGATCATTTCCAGGCCGTTCATAATCGGCATACTGATGTCAGTAATAATCAGATCAGGACTATGGGCATGGAAAATTTCAAGCCCCTCCTGTCCGTTTTCTGCAACATAAAACTCAGCAGTGCGGTTTTTCAGCCTCTTCTGATAAAGGTTTCGCACCGACTCATTGTCCTCCACAAACAACAAGGAGATATTGAGGGGAGGATTCCCGGAATCCTTATGGAATTCATCACCGGTCATCTTCTGACTTTTCTGATTGAAAATACCTTGCAATCATATCCATCAAATCCCTGATCTCAAACGGTTTGGCGATGTAATCGTCGCAGCCGGCACTGATACTTTCTTCGCGGTCACCATCCATGGCATATGAGGTCTGGGTAATAACGGGCAACCCGGGCCGGATCTTTTTTATTTGACGGGTGGCTTCATAACCATCCATTATGGGCATGCGCACATCCATTAAGACCAGATCTATTTGCTGATCTTTTCTGCATTCCTCCACTGCTTCCTGCCCGTTTTTTGCCCACAAAAGGCCCACGTTGGTCTTCTTAAGCGCAGTTTTAATCAGCAGGTAGTTGGTTGACACATCTTCTGCCACCAAAATTATTTTATCGCTCCAGTTTGTATCCATGGTGGTGTGATCTACATTATAATTCTTAAATAAACCCTGGGTTCCCTGTTGAAAAGGAATGGTAAAACTGAACAGAGAACCCTCTTCCGGCGTACTGTCCACCCATATTTTTCCTCCCATCAGCTGAACAAATGCCTCTGATATGGCCAGCCCCAGCCCGGCTCCTTCAAATTCAGGACGGTGGGTCAGGTTTGCCTGCATAAACCGGTTAAAAATATCTTCCTGATCCTCCTCTTTGATCCCCACCCCGGTATCCTTCACATAACACAAAAGGCTTTGGGTGCGCAACACGTAACCCACCTCAACCATCCCCTTGTAGGTGAATTTAAATGCGTTGCTTAAGAGGTTAATAAATATCTGCTTTAAACGGGTGCGATCGGCAATGATCACATCATCACCGTCTTCCAGGCTTTTATAGATATTCAGTTTGATCTTTCCCTCTTTCACCTTGCTCTTGTTGCGAAATAACACACTGGCTTCCTCAATCAGGTGGTTCAGTGAAAATTCACTGTGCTGGATATTGAGCATGCCCACTTCGATCTTGGAAAGATCAATGATATCATTGATTAAAGATAAAAGATGCGTACCATTTTTATTGATTATTTCCACAAACTCTTTCCGTTCCTCATCATTTTCTGCTTCCATTAACAGCTGCGAAAACCCGAGTATCCCGTTCATGGGGGTACGGATCTCATGGCTCATGTTAGCCAGAAAGGCTGACTTCAACTTGTCAGACTGCTCCGCCTGCTCTTTGGCTTTCCGCAGCTGGGCAGTACGTTCCTGAACTTTTTTCTCTAAATTCTGGTTGGCCTGTTCCACTTCAGCTTTGCGATCGTCCAGTTCCTGATTCAGAAAAAAGTCACGCCGGGCAAAATATTCAATATTATAAGCAGCAAACATACCGATCAGGTTGGCCGCCACATAAAAAAAATTGTTGTTGACAATCAGTTCTGTTTCCGAACCTGAAAAAAATATGGCTCCGATATTGTAAACGATTACGGTCAGCCATCCGGCGATGGTAGCGTAAAAAAACCGCAATTTGATAAAAAAGTATCCGGCAGAAAATATCAGCATCATCCCACCGTAATAGGCATAATTCTCCGGTTTAACAACCAGCATGAGGGTAATGCCTGTTCCGGCCACCACAAAAGAGATCAGCAGCAGCAGTTGCCAGTATTTTCGGAAAAAGGTGAAAAAAGACAGAATCAATACGACCAAAAGAACCGGAATCACTATTCCGAAACGAATGAGGTGAAAAGACTGCTTCAGTTCAGGAACAATAATGGAATCAAGAAACCCAAAGCCGCCATATAATAATATGAGCAGCACAAAGGCCGTCCGGAACTGCAACAGCGAGTCCCTGTAGTATTTTTGCAAAAAATCAGGCTCACGGCCATCGCGAAAAGCAAGGGTAAAAGGGTTGAAGTCGATCTCCTCAGCCCCATTGTGGCGCTGCCTGAATAAATACGAAGCTAAACTATTCACGTTGTAAATATATAGTTTATTCGAAAACTTTGCCTGAAAAACAAAAAAAGATCATTCCAAAGCATTCCGGATACTGATCAGTATTGGTTAAAACAACTTTGCAGAGCCCCAAATCTAAAAAATAAAAACACATTTTCCTTATATTTGCCCCTTCTTTTATGATCGCTGATATCTCCATAAGATAATATGCTGGCTCAAACGTTTTTCGAGGTCTTTTACGCAAACATAATGGCCACCACCTGGCTGGAACTTGTGGCTGTGGCTTTTGGTATAATAAGTGTATGGTTTGCACGGCAGGCCAATTTGCTGGTTTACCCAACGGGTATTATAAGCACCGTAATTTATATTTACATATGCTTCAACATTCAGCTTTACGCCGATATGGGGATCAATATTTTTTATACCAGCATGAGTATATACGGCTGGTATGTATGGACGCGAAAAGATGAACAAAAGCGGCACATCCCTATACGCTGGAACACCAAAAAGCAACAGGCAACCGGACTTGCCCTCATTCCTGTCCTTTATGTGATTATTTTTGCACTCCTCTACGTTTTCAAGCAGGATGATCCGGAGTATATGAACTCGTTCATTCCCTACGTGGACTCATTTACCACATCCATATTTCTGATCGGAATGTGGTATATGGCACGAAAAAGAATTGAGAACTGGATTTACTGGATTGCCGGAAACATAATTTCTGTCCCCCTTTATTTTATAAAAGGACTGGTTTTCACCAGTTTTCAATTTACCATCTTCCTTGTCCTGGCAGTATTGGGCCTTCTTCAATGGGTAAAAATGTACAATGAAGGCCGGGCACGTGAGCAAAAATTTATTGATGACATCATTCCCGTTCAGCCCGAAAAGTAATTCCCGGCAGTTGACCTGTACAACGGATTGTATAACCCCGGTTTTAAGATCGAAGTCATACGGTAACCACAATTACCCTGGCCGGCGGTTGTACTCATTCATGGTCCTTGCCACACCCTGCATCCCGAAACTGACCACCATTTCACAACAAATCTCAATTTTCGGTCCGACAACCTCCATTTCTCCGGGGGTCCACTTACCCAGCACATACTGAGACTGAAAACCCTTTGGGTAATCATCTCCGATGCCGAAACGCAACCGGGCAAAATGATTTGTTCCGAGGTAATCGATGATATCTGACAGGCCGTTATGACCACCAGGTCCACCTTTAGGACGGAGCCTCAAGGTGCCAAGTGGCAGGGCCACATCATCGGCAACCACAAGAAGGTTCTCAGGGGGTATCTTTTCCTTGTTCATCCAATACAGCACCGGACGGCCACTGCGGTTCATGAAGGTGGAAGGTTTCAGTAAAAAAAAACTGCGCCCTTTGTGGCGAAAGGTGGCCATATCTCCGTATCGGGCTGAAGCAAACACCGTTTCTCGCTGTTCCGCCAGCCGGTCAACCACCATAAACCCAATATTATGTCGGGTGTTGGCATATTCAGGACCAATATTTCCAAGTCCGGCAATCAGGTACTTCATCAGAACTTTTTTTCAAAAGTAAAAAAATAAGGCATAAGACCTGAAATGGCCTTATGCCTTATGTGGGGAACTGCATATATAAGATAAGAAATTATTCCTCTTTTCCGCCTTCTCCTTCTTCTGCCGATCCTTCTTCGCCTTCTCCTTCTTCGCCTTCTCCTTCTTCACCTTCTTCTTCTTCACCTTCAGGCTCTACCGGTGCCATCATGGCGGCTCTTGCAGATTTCACCATAACCACCACCGAGTTTTCGGGATCAAGGAATTCAATACCCTCCAGCTCCAGGCGGCCGACTGTCACAGAGTCACCAATTTCAAGGGTGGAGATATCAATGTCTATTTCCGCCGGTAATTTATCCGGGAGCGCCATAATATCCAACCGCCTGCGTTTGGTCATGAGTTTTCCTCCGGCAATAACCCCTGGGCTGTCTCCAACCACATTGATCGGAATGGCCATTTTAACCGGTTTGTCAGAGAATATCTCAAGGAAATCGGCATGCAGGATTTTTTCGGTGACGGGATGGAATTGGATGTCCTGCAACACCGCCTCCATTTTTTTGCCGTTTATATCAAGCTGGACAATGCAGGCATCGGGGGTATAAACAATATCCTTAAAGTTCTTTTCTGAAGTAAAAAACCGGATCTGCTCTTTGCCCCCGTAAACAACGCAGGGCACATTGCCCTCCCTGCGTAAACGCTTCGCATCTTTTTTCCCTACGTTCTCGCGTGGAGAACCGCTAACAGATACTTTTTTCATTATGTTTACGGATTAAGTTAAAAATGTTTGATAATGAACAGGTTACTTTATGCAACCCTGCCAAAACAGTCCGCAAAGATAATCAATTAAACAAAGTCAGCAAAAAATAATGGGATGCAGGCCCTTACAAAATGGTGGAGAACTCAAAATGGGAACTGATCGACTCATGATTGTGCACACGCTGGATCACATCTGCAAAAAGCTGTGCGGAGGAAAGCACTGTAACTTTGGGGCACTCCCTGGTTTGCGGAATGGTATCCGAAACAATTACCTCTTCAAAAACACTGTTGGCAATGCGGTCGTACGCCTTTTCACTGAATACAGCATGGGTGCAGACTGCCCGCACGCTCCTGGCACCTTTCTCTTTCATCATGGCACCGGCTTTGGTAATTGACCCGGCTGTATCAATGATGTCATCAACAAGCACCACATCGCGGTCTTTCACATCACCGATCAGGGTCATCCGCCCCACCTCGTTGGGTTTTTTACGTTGCTTATAACAGATCACCAGTTCACTGTTGAGGAATTTTGCATAGGCTCCTGCCCTGCGGGTGCCTCCGGTATCGGGCGATGCCATCACAAGGCTGGGGAGGTCAAGCTTTTTCAGGTACGGTACAAATATAGCGGAAGCATACATGTGATCCACGGGTACATCAAAAAATCCCTGAATCTGGTCAGCGTGCAAATCCATGGTTATTACACGATTCACCCCGGCGGCCACAAGCAGATTGGCAATGAGTTTGGCCCCGATTGACACACGTGGTTTATCCTTGCGATCCTGCCGGGCAAACCCGAAATAGGGGATCACGGCAACAACCTGTTTGGCCGATGCGCGCCTGGCAGCATCAATCATCAGCAAAAGCTCCATCAGGTTGTCAGAGGGGGGGATGGTGCTTTGTACAATAAACACATCATTTCCCCTTAAGGTCTCTTCATAGGATGGCTGAAATTCCCCGTCAGCGAACTTCTGGACCATCTCCTTACCCAGTGGTTTGCCATAATTCTCAGCAATTTTTTCCGCCAGTAAACGAGATTTTGAGCCGGAGAATATTTTTACCACAGAAGCCATGAGATGCAATTTTTGATAAAAAAACACTTTGTGAGGACAAAAATAGAAATAATAACAGCACCACACATCCTCTGCAGGAGGTAATTTGGGATTTTTTTGCCAGGTTCCGCAAAATGCGTAAATTTGCGGTCTTCTGATACCCAACCCTTGCCCGGGTGGCGGAATTGGTAGACGCGTTGGTCTCAAACACCAATGGTAGCAATACCGTGTCGGTTCGATCCCGACCCCGGGTACCCGGAAACGCCCCGTTTTATTAAGCGGGGCGTTTTTTTAATCGCGATTGTGTTATGACCGAAAAATGCAGACGGGGCTGCCGGGCAAACACCAGCTGCAGCACCCCTTCGTATTTGGATGCAAAAGATATTTTCCATATTTTAGCTGACAAATGGATATACAAACGAAAACATCACTGCCATGACCCACACATTACCCAAGCTCCCCTATTCCCCTGAAGCACTTGAACCCAATATTTCGAAAAAAACCATTGAATACCACTACGGAAAACATCACATGACCTATGTGAAAAAACTCAATGACCTGATTCCGGGCACCCCCTTTGAGGAGTCAAGCCTGGAAGAGATTGTGATGAAGGCCGATGGCGGAATTTTCAACAATGGCGCCCAGGTGTGGAATCACACCTTTTACTGGGAAGGATTTTCCCCGAACGGAGGCGGTGAACCTGAAGGAAAGCTAAAAGCAGCCATTGAAGATGAGTTTGGCTCTTTTGAGAAGTTTAAGGAAGAGTTCACCCAGGCAGCGACCACCCTGTTTGGATCAGGCTGGACCTGGCTGGTCAGAAACCAGGACGGAAAGC
>SL_8KL_010_SEDDRAFT_10004408_pt1 | contig 11328 bp, 9 predicted proteins | sample SodLakKL_010_SED_4_FD_11160 | JGI IMG/M metagenome (IMG submission 11160) | reverse complement strand
TCAGAGTCATGAAAAGCTACTAATTTTCCATCTTTAGTTCTTCTTACATCGAACTCTATCATATCTACTCCGATCTCTATTGCTTTTCGAAATGATTCTAAAGAATTATCGTATTCCGCTAAACCAGAAGCACCACGATGTGCGATTATCTTACATCCCATAAACTAGCCTCTCATGTATCTTGTTAAAAAGATATTGTCCTCTTTTTATATTCTTTTGGAACCCGTTTAAGGGATCTGACGTGCTCACCTTCCGTTATCCACAGGGTTACATCTTTGTTTTTTTGTCTATTTATATCATAAAAAGATCTTATCTCATCTACCTTGACGATGGGATCGTTCTTACCTCCGATAAGTAAGAGTGGTTTATCGATCTGTTCAGCAAAATCATACATGTCTGGATGTTTTATCCCATAAAGTAAACTACTCACGGGTTTGATCAAGTGATATAGGGATGATGGGAGTCCAGCGAAATACTTGAGACTACGAGATGAAGTTCCGTCAGGATCGATAGGTGGGCTGTCGGCTACGCTGCAATCGACCCTTTCATCAGATGCCAGTCCTTTGATAGCTACCATAGCTCCCATGGAGTAACCGATCAATCCTAACTTTTCACATTTCGTAGCATGGTTCTCTTCCAACCAGTCTATGGAAGCTTCTAGATCCAGGTATTCTTTATCGCTAAAGGTACATCTACTGCCCATGCTCTCACCATGGGCTCTAAAATCGATCAATAGGAGGTTGTAAGGTTCGTTTTTCAATATCTTCAAAAGGGGTTTCATGTAAACATCATACCATCTACTGGCAGTGTATCCGTGAAGACAGATCAAAGTTTTATCGCTGCCCTTATCTATCCACCAGCCCTTTATCTCTACACCATCATCAGTTATGAAAGATACGTCTTCATAATCTATACCGAGATCACCAGGATTCCAGTCCCCTACAGTTCTTTTCGGCTGGGTCATCTTGTGGGATATGAAGACGATGAAAGCCAGGAGGATCACCGCTAGTACAATCAAAGATATCAAAAACATCAATCTTCCTCCAGTTCATGGAGTGTCCAGATCAACGGTATCGATATCCATGCTAATACAGCTGCAAATGGAAATAAAAGCAGGTAATTACCGCCAGCTAGATCTACTACTAGACCTCCAAGAACCGACGCTATCAATATAGGCAGCGCTTTAGTAGCTTCGAATACACCATAGTATCTACCGTTGAAGACCTGTTTCTTGTATTTTGTAAGTAGATCTCCAACCACTGGAAATGACGCTGCTAGTACCGCTCCCCATCCTATACCAGCGAAGAAGAGTGCTAGGAATATCTGTGTCTTTGTGGTTATTATCCAACCTATGGATAGAGGTATGGCCAACATAGCAGCACCTGCGATTATTCCGACCCGTCTACCGATCTTATCGTAGATATATCCCCCAGCTAATGACCCTCCGAGAACTGTGAAATTGAAGGCCGCCATCGCATAGAGGCCGAAGGAATGGACTTGATCTACGCTTGCCTGAGAAGCATCACCGTGCATTATGTACGCTACTATCCCAAAGAGAAATACAGCAACCAATTGATAGCTCATCCAAAGCAAGATCTGGGCTGTATAGAAGTTGAGAAAATTCTTATCTTTTACAACGCTCTTCAAATAAGTCTTCAAGCCCTGTGCCGGTATGTTTTCAGGCATTTTAGGTTCTTTAACTCTGAAATAGGTAAAGACTGCTGCTAGAATCAAAAAGATAGCCGTGAGTACGAACATGATGTATTGGCTTGAACCACCATACACTGCGATGACATACCCTGATAATCCAAAAAGAACTAGGTTTCCGGCCCACTCGCCAAGGGTAATGAATCCACTGCTCTTCCCCCGGTCTCCACTGGGTATCAGTTCCGGCATAAGAGCCCTGAACTGACTGATATAAGAATACAGGGCAAAATAGAATATCGCCACTACCAGTGTGAAGATCCACAGGGGTGCTCCTATGGTGTAGCTCGTGTATACCATCAATGCAAAGATGCCCGATAGTACACCACCAGCTAATATGAACGGTTTTCTACGCCCATTTTTCGATCTATACGTATCGCTCATATAACCAAGTAATATAGGTATCAGCAATCCCATTAGTCCCTGCAGACTCAGAACTAATCCACGTATAAATGCAGATTCGGTATAATGACTGAGTAAAGGAAAGGTGAACCCTTTGTTCAAGGCAAAACCAAAACCCCTACTGAAGCCAAGAAAGGCTAGTGTAAAAACGACTCCTTTGTAAAATCCTCTTTTCTTCAATGTATCGATACTCTATCCATATTTTTAATTTAAATATTCTGGTGAAGAGGCCGAGGATTTCAACAAAAAATTTTATTCTAAAAAAATCTAAAGGATGTCTCATCTGTTCGCGATCTAAGATCTTTTAGATATCGCTCATCATCTTTTTAACCATCCTTACCGATACCTATGTATGATCTTCTCTCAAAAAATCGGGGAAGCTAGAAAAGGGCATGTTATTTTAGTCCATGGTCTAGGAGAGCACTTTAGAAGACATCAGAGGTTGATTGATAGGTTGAAAAAAGATGGATATAAAGTCCACACTTTCGACTGGCCTGGACACGGTAAGTCAGCAAATAAAAGAGGACAAGCGAGTATCCAAGAAACACTGGAAATCATCGATGAGATGGTGGATAACATAGATGAAAAACCGTTCCTTTTCGGTCACAGTTTAGGTGGATTGACCGTCCTAAGGTATGCCGAAAAGGATCCAAGCAAAATAAGCGGTGTGATTTCATCATCGCCTGCACTGCAAAGATCAAAAGATATGTCCCCTATAACGATCAAGGTCCTATCTCTTTTATCCTATCCGTTACCATGGGCTACGGTATCCAACGGCATCGATGTAAATGATCTCAGTAGGTGTGAAAAAGCGAAACAGAGATACCGCAGAGATAGCCTGGTTCACCAACGGATCTCTTTAAAACTGGCAAGGGACCTTTTTCATCATATGAAAAAAGTACATGAGGAAAAGAACAACTTGGATGTTCCTTTACTATTGCTGACAGGAACTAAGGATAAGATTACACCGGTAGAGGGTAGTAAAAAGTTCATCAAAAATCTTGAACTTCAAGATAAAAAATTACGGGAATTCGATGGGGCTTACCACGAGATCTTCAACGACCCTAAATGTAACGACGAATTCCATCAAGAGATATTAGATTGGCTGCATCAACGATCTTGAACACGCTTGACTCTCCTAGTCGATACCACGTCGATATCTAATCCACAAACATCTTCGATCACCTTTTCACCTACTTCTACAGGTGCCTCTACTTCGACATCGGCTATTGACTTCATCACTGAATAGATCTTTTCTTTCGGTATAGATCCGCTGGTTTTGACAGATACTGTTGGAAAATCACCTTTTGTGCACTTTACCACACTCATTATCGTTCTGGCAGGAGATAAGATCTCTTCTTCAGCATATTCCTTACCGTTCACACATGCATACCCCTGTATGCTGGATACATCTCCTTCCTTCATATTCACCAGGACTCTGCATCCCAATGGACACATAATACAGACGATAGATGTTTCTTCCTTCATGTTACGACCTCAATAGTCATCTCATCTTCTATTCCTTTTAATTTCTCCTTTTGCAGTTTTAATCGTATCATCTCGCCTGGATTCACAGAAGTAGATTCTATCTTTTCTCCGGTTTCTTTGACCAATATATCGACATCGGGTTCAGGTTTTTTAACTCTGCAGTAAAGTGTAACACCATCCTTACCAGTGATTCGTTGAGGTACGATCAATCGTATATTCCGCCCCTTACGTACATTTATCAAATCTCCTGTGGTCACACCACCTTCTTCTATATATCTGAATACACCTTCAGCAGCTTTTNCTCCTTGAAATGCCGCATAATCCACATAATCGTTGATGGCAACTACGTTCCCCGCAGCGAAGATACCGGGTAGGCTAGTTTCAAAATATTCGTTCACTATGGGTCCCTTTGTTGATGGATCTATGGCGGTACCCAACTCTTTTAACTTTTTAGTGTATGGTATCAAACCTGTGGCCAAAGCCACCGTATCACAGGATATTGACCCTTGAGTACCGGGGATCGGTTCCAATTCATGATCTACGTNCATAGTGATAACTTCCTTAACCCTTTTCTCGCCCTTGATCTTTTTCACCATCTTCTTGGTCAAAAGAGGTATGTCAAAATCATGTAAACATTGGACAACGTTCCTAGTTAAACCGCCCGGATATGGGAGCATCTCCACGACGGCTTTGACTTCCGCCCCCTCCAGGGCAAACCTTCGGGCCATTATTAAACCAATATCACCAGACCCGATTATCACCACTTCTTTACCAGGCATCACCCCATATATATCCATCAAAGTCTGGGTTTCTCCAGCAGTGTAAACTCCACTCAATCGGTCTCCCTGGATACCGGTTTCGAAGCGGTGCCTTTCTCTAGCACCAGTCGTATAGATTATAGTTCTTGAATTAAGGGTGAATATCCCATCCGGTGTGATCACATCCACCTGATTCTCCCCTTCTGAAACATTTTTTATGGAAGTCACATGAGCCTCGGTCATGATGCCTATATCTTCAGTCCTTTGGATCAAACTCTCAGCGAACTCCGTACCTGTCATGTTTTCTTGATGATAGAAGTTTCCAAACCCTGGGTGCGTACATTGCAAGGGAATACCCCCTATCTTTTCTTTACTCTCGATTAGAAGTACATCCAATCCAAAATCTTTGCATCTAACAGCTGCAGCGATACCCGCCGGACCCGCACCGATAACTATGACATCAAAGAGATCACCTTTCAATCAATCCACCGCCTCTTCTCTCAATAATTTTTTTACATCCCCGATTCCGTATTCCGTCCCTTCTAATCCTGACTTTATATCCCACATGGGGATGTTGAGTTCATCGGATAGTACTTCTGCAATCTTTGCACGACAGAATGAACCTTGACAGAATCCAAAAAGAGCCAAGGTCCTGAATTTTATACTATCCAGTGTCACATCAGTATCCAAGAGCTGGATCCTTTTAACGGCCTCGAGTATCTCAGCTTTAGTGACCTCTTTGCACATGCAGACCACTTTACCATACCTTGGATCTTTTTCAATCATGGTCTCCTTTTTTGAACGACTCTGGTCAGAAAATTTGGTCATGCTTTTTCTAAATGGCTGCCATCTATCTTTCTCGATCAACTTCATATCGAATCGATCTGTTAACAAGCCAATGACCTTCTCAGCGATAGCTGGGGCTGCGGTCAATCCAGGAGATCTTATACCAGCTACGTTAATAAAACCAGAAACTCTATCGTAACCTTGTATAATATACTTGCCCTCGGGAGGTTCAGGTCTTAAACCTGCAAAGGTTTTAGATATGTCGCTTTTTGAAGGTAGTTCCTTCAATAAGTTCACAGAATGTTCCCAGACATAGTTCAAACCTTCAGTAGATGTGGACCTTTCATCTTTATCATCTATCGAAAGGTCTTCAGCTGTAGGTCCAAGCATCAAGTTTCCTTCTACGGTCTGAACTGCATAAACCCCTTTAGTCTTCTCAGTTGGTGTGGGATGGACGATCCTTTGAGGTTTATTTCTAACATCCTCATCGAACAGATAATATTGGCCCTTTCGGGGCCTTATATCAAAATCATCTATACCTGCCATGGAAGAGATCTCGTCTGCAAATAGACCTCCTGCATTTATAACGATATCAACATCGATCTCACCTTTATCTGTCGATAGAGACTTTACTTCATTTCCCCTAACTCTTATGTCCCTTACTTCGGTATTTAGTGAGATCTTTACATCATTCTGAACTGCATTTTCCACTAAACCTATAACGGCCTCCCAAGGGGCTATCACACCAGCAGTTGGTGCCCAAAGGGCGTATTCCGCCTTTCTGTGAACCATGGGTTCTAGTTCCCTTAATCTGTCCTTATGGACAATATCCAATCGTGTGACTCCGTTCCTCCTACCGAGACTTAGATATCTCTCTAATATCTCTAGTTCATCATCACCCCTTGCCAACATCAGTTCCCCAGCCCATTTGACAGGGATATCTAATTCTTCGGTCCACTCATGCCATAATCTATTCCCTTTAACACATAGCTCAGCCCTCAATGGATGTTCTTTTGGGTCATCTTCATGTCCTGGATGTACTATCCCCGTGTTCGCTTTGGTAGCTCCCCAGCCTACATCGGGCTCCTTCTCAATAAGGATGACCTCTAATCCTTTATATCTACTCAAGATCCTTGCTATGGAAGCCCCTACAATCCCTGCACCGATGATCGCTATCTTGCTCATGATCTCAGTCCCCGATCAATCCTCCTTATTTGACCAGTCTAAGGACCGGGTAACCGCTTTCTTCCATCCTCGGTAAGCTCGTTTTCTTTTTTCTTCACACATGTCCGGTTCATAGGTTTTGTCTTTTTCCCACATATCTTTGAGTTCCTCGATGCCGTCCCATATCTCGATGCTAAGACCCGCCATATATGCAGCTCCCAATGCAGTCGTTTCTAAGCATCTAGGTCGTAGTACTCTCTTGTTCGATATATCCGCCTGGAACTGCATCAAAAGCTCGTTTTTAGCTGCACCACCATCAACCCTTATCTCTTCGACCTTAAGATCAGATTCATCCTCCATGACAGAGATAACATCCTGGGATAGGTATCCCATGGCCTCCAATGCTGCTTTTGCTAGATGTGATCTGCCAGTTCCTCTCGTCATACCAACGATGGTACCTCTTGCGTATTGATCCCAATATGGAGCACCAAGTCCTACAAAAGCTGGTACAAAATACACATCTTCGTCGTGATCTACCGCCTCAGCTAATCTCTCAACTTCATCAATTTCGTCCACTATACCCAGCGAGTGACACAGCCATTGGATCCCAGCTCCAGCGATGAAAACACTGCCCTCTAGAGCGTACTCCACCTGACCATCTATACTCCAAGCCACTGTTGTTAGTAGATCTTGGGAGTTGCATAACTCCTTTCCGATATTTTTCAAGATGAAACTCCCTGTACCGTATGTGTTCTTTACCATCCCTTTCTCGAAGCAGGCCTGACCAAACAAGGCTGACTGTTGATCCCCTATGCATCCACAGATCGGGATCTCTCTACCAAAAAGGTTTTCATCCGTATATCCATATAATTCCGATGATCCTTTGACTTCTGGAAGTATGTGGATCGGGACTTCGAATATATCTAGAAGTTCGGGATCCCATTCCAATTCGCTGATGTTGTACAACATGGTCCTTGAAGCGTTGGATGTATCAGTGGCATGTACTTCACCGCCAGTCAATCTATATATCAGATATGAATCAATAGTACCGAATAATATTTCTCCGGTTGAAATCTCCTCCTGAATCCTTTTATCATTCTCTAAAAGCCATCTTATCTTGGGGGCTGAGAAATATGAATCTGGTATCAGACCCGTCTTTTTATTGATCATCTCGTAGTGTTCTTCTTTTATATCTTCGATGATCTCCGATGTGCGTCTGTCCTGCCATACGATAGCGTTATGAACTGGTCTACCATCTTCTTTATCCCAAACAACTGTTGTTTCTCTCTGGTTAGTAACACCGATAGCGGCTATCTCCTGAACTCTTATCCCTGCATCTGTGATGGCATCTTTACAAGATTTCAACTGCATACGCCATATCTCCTCTGGATCATGTTCCACCCATCCAGATCTTGGGAATTGTTGACTAAAAGAGTTCTGTCCCTTACCGACGATCCTACCACTATCATCTATGATAAATGATTTCGCACTTGTTGTTCCTTCATCGATGGCTAAAATAAAAGGATCCGTTTTGACCATTGGTACCCCCATATAAGACTACGTATAAAAAATTTTTATTTTCTTGGTCATGTGTCACTCGTTAGACCTTTCATATGCCCAGGGGATACCTTTCGATGGTGTCCTTTTCGATACTCCAGGTCTCATCCAGCGTATTTTTGATGAATCTACGGTCGTGGGAGGCGATAAGAACACCACCATCGTAGTTCTTGATGGCTTTCTCCAATTTCTTTCTTTTTTCGATATCCAGATTATTTGTAGGTTCATCTAATAAGATCAGATTGCAGCCACCAAACATCATCTCAGCCACCGAAAGTAAAGTTTTTTCCCCTCCGCTCAGGTCTTTGATATCCTTAAAAACATCGTTACCGGTGAACCCAAAACCGCCCAAATAAGTTCTAAGTTTCTCTTCCTTTCTTTTAGAAAGGTGTTTGGTATCTTCAGTTATCGGTATATGTTCACCGTATGTCTTATCCCAGATATCGTCCAAGACTTTATAATCTTCAGAAGCCGGTGTGAATTCTTGGGAGTGGTATCCTATCTTAGTTTTCTTACCTACATCTACACTACCTGAATCGGTATAGTTATCACCAGTTATTATATCCATAAGTGTGGTCTTTCCCGAGCCATTGGGACCGACTAAGGCTATTTTTTTTCCCAGTTTTATATCGAATGTGATATCCTCAAAAACGACTTCATCGTAGCTTTTTGTTAATCTCTCCACATAGATAAGAGTATATTCATCTGGTGTGTTTTTAAGATTGATGTTGATATCTATATCTTCTGCTCTCAACTCGTACTGTAATTTATCTCTCTCCTCCTTCAGCCGTTCTAATCTAATTTCTCTATCCTTATTGATATAATCTCCCCCACCGCTTGCCTTCAGTTTTAGATTCCTTATGGCCTCTTTCTCACTTTTGACTTTCTGTTCAAGCCTCTCCAATTTCAGTTTCTTATTTTCAGTCCTGGTCTTCTTCTTTTTTTCAAATCCTGTGTACGTGCCCAAGAAGACTTCTATCTCAGCGTCTTTCAGTTCAAGGATCTTCTCAACAGTATTGTCTAAAAGTTCCCTATCATGTTCCACCATCAGATAACTTGCGTTGAAATCGTTAAGAAAATCTTCAAAGTATTTCTTCGCCTCCAGGTCTAGATGATTGGTGGGCTCATCCATTATGAAGAGGTCTACATCCTTATAATTAGAGAAAAAATTAGCCAACTCTACCTTTCTCTTTTCTCCACCACTTAATTTTTCGATCTTCTTATCTAGCATCGATTCGTCGAAGCCAAAATCTTCTAGGAGGATCTTTTTAGCGATACCTTCGGAACTTCCAGTATCTTCATGATGGAATTCGTTGACCAGATCTGAATAATCCTGTGCTATCTCACTGTATTCATTGCTGGAGGGGTCCTTTTCATCGAGAAGTTTTTGATACCTTTCAAGCTCACTCTTCTTTTGTTTGTTCAAGTCCTCGACGTTTTCCAGCTCTTCCCTCACTGTATTTTCTCTGTTCATTGAAATCTCTTGAGTTAAGAATGAATATGAGATATCATTCTTGAACCTTACACTTCCAGTGTAAAATCTATCTTTTCCGGTGATGATATTGAGCAATGTAGATTTACCCTCTCCATTGGGGCCGATCAATCCAACTCCTTCCCCTTCCATGATGGTAAAGGAGACATCCTTCAGCAATCTCCTTTCTCTTATAGTTTTATCCAGATTCTCTACATTGAGCAGCATGCATCAAGGCTAGACCCGGTTTCTATATTTAAAACCAATGCAATATGGATCGTATTAGATGATATGGATCTATACCCGAAATATAAATTAAAAATAGAAAAAAGGGTTCGAATCAACTTTCATAGTTGAGCATGAATTATCCCTGCGTAACCTTTTATGGAGATCACGACTCCTGTGGGATCCCCTGGAAAGGTTATCCCTTCGTGCTCCTCCCTAACTACCAGTTCTGACCCATCTACCACCTCATCGTCCTCGTTCAACCAGAGCCAGTGGGCCGTATCCTGTAGATAAGTTTCGTCTATCTTCACCCTATCTTCACCGTCTATCTCTATGACAAGGCTTTCTAATTCAACAGAAGGGGGAGTTGTAAGGGATGTAAAAGAGACGGTGATGTTGCTTTCTTCTTTTTCATCTCTTCCTTCCTCAAATTCCGCATGTATGGATCCTATAAATTCTGAAGGTTCAGAAGTATCCAGGTCCATATAAAGGATCAATGCTAGTGTGTTGCCAGGAACAGGTATATACCATTCGTCATCGATCTCAAATAAGAAAATGTCCCAGTCTACTTCTGGTTCTTCGCCTAAATCTCCCAGTTCGTCCATATTATATTCTTCTAAGATCGATCCATCCTCAATAGTGGCATCCCATTCTAAATTGATAAATGCCATATCTGTAACTTCAGGGGTGAAATAATCACTATCTTTGATGATATCCACCAGTTCTTGAAATTCCGTTCTATTTTCTTCATCTAGATCCTCTAGGTATCTCACTTCTTCTATCTCGTAAGAATTTACCTCGAGTTCACCCTTATCGATGGCACTCTTGAAGGCATCCGATTCTTCATCGAACTCTTCTTCAGACGTAGGGACTCCTTCTTCTTCGAAGACATCCCTGTCTAAAAATTGGGTAAGTCCTAATTCCATAACTCCTTGGCCGTCCTCATCATTGATCCTCTCAACAAAGGTACTTATCGTTTTTTCCGGATCGTCCTGCCCGTTAACTTCATCCTCTATACAACCCGTCATGAACACGACGGAGATAAACAAAATACTGAGGGATATACCGGTCATTATCTTTTTACTGTTAAAGTGCATATATTTTCACCGATAGATAAAGCTCGGCTCTCATTTATTAATCTACCTATCACAAATAAAAATATTGACCAGTAATGTTTAATAACCCCATCTAACATGGAGATTTATCATATTATGAACAGTGGTTACAATGAAGAAATGGAGGGGTCAACACGGCTGAACTAGCACTATCAGACGAGATGAAATCATATTTTGATGAACTTGAGCAGTCTGCATTAAAGGCATATTCGGTAGCTAAGGACGCTAGAGGTAAAGGTTACGATCCAGTACAAGATGTAGAGATACCCATGGCAGAGGACCTTGCTTTGAGAGCCCAGGAATTGACAGGAGTTAAGAATACTGCCGAGAAGATCAGAGAATTGAGTGAACAGTATGACCGTGAGGAAGTGTCAATATATATAGCAAAGGAAGTCGCCAATAGAAAAGAAGGATCTGTAAAGGAACGATTGGAAGATGCTGTTAGGATAGGTTTGGCTGTTCTAACGGAAGGTATACTCGTCGCTCCACTAGAGGGTATCGGGGGATTAGATATCAAAAAAAACAGCGACGGGACAAATTACGTAGAGCTTTCCTTTGCCGGTCCCATACGTTCAGCCGGTGGTACCGGTCAGGCTATGAGCGTACTCATAGCGGATGTGGTCAGGAGGGAATTGGGCATCGGTTCTTACAAGGCCAC